>Ga0114996_10001125_pt1 | contig 36398 bp, 28 predicted proteins | sample ArcticOcean_MG_C_4_FD_87039 | JGI IMG/M metagenome (GOLD analysis project Ga0114996, IMG submission 87039) | Marine microbial communities from western Arctic Ocean - ArcticOcean_MG_CB4_134 | ecosystem: Environmental > Aquatic > Marine > Oceanic | place: Arctic Ocean: Canada Basin | collected... | reverse complement strand
TCTCCAGCCGCTTGCTTGTTCGAACCATTACCCAGAGCAGAACACACATGGCGGCGAAAGAGAAGTACAGCACGATACGCATGTCGGTATCGAGCGATCCTTCGGAATCGAACATGACCGGTTGCGGGTGTTGTGTTCTCCACCAGCGGTTCGCCATATAGACGATCGGAATATCGACGATGCCGAAGATCGAGACGACGGCGCAGGAGACGGCTCGCTGGCTCGGGTCGGTGATCGATTGCCGCAGGATCAGATACCCGGCATAGATCAGGGCCAGCAGCAGCATGGTGGTGAGCCGGGCGTCCCAGGCCCACGAAACGCCCCAAACCGGCTTTGCCCAGAGCGAGCCGGTCACCAGATTGACGATGGCAAACACGAGCCCCGCTTCATTACAAGCCACCGAGAGGTCGTCGTAACGGCTCTCTCGCTTGATGAGATATTGGATGCTGGCGTAGCCGCCGATGAAAAATGCAACGAAGGCGGTCAGCGCCGATGGCACGTGGAAATAGAAAATCCGCTGGACCATTCCCATCGAGCGCTCCATTGGCGCCCAGATGAAAATCAGGTAGAGAGCAGCGACCAGCATCCCGCCGGTGACGATGGCGAGTGGGATGGAAACGGCTTCGGTTCGGCTGTCGACCGTGCTATTCGGCATGCGGAGGCGATTATGTTTCGATCAAGCTCTCGATCAAGCTACAGTGTAGCAATTGGAGTGTGGCTATCCGCTTGCTGGCGAAGTATGGCGACGAAGTATGGCGATTCGCTCGCTCGTGAGAATTCGGGGCTCCCATGACGTTCGATGAAATCATGACGCGCTGGCCTTGGAAGCCGATTCGGCATTGTCCGGGGCGCTGGATTCTATCGATGGCGGAGTTTTGTGGGGAGCCCGCGAACGTGGCGGGCCCGGGTGCCGACAGCGTTGTTTTCGAGATCGAGACGGGCGCTGATCCGGTTGTGGTCGTTCGGCTCGACGAAGGCGGTTTGATCTGTTACAAGAAGGGGGACGGTCGGTACTTGCATACGTTGAATTCGGCCGCGGGGTTTGAGCGAAAGTTGTCTCAGTTGGGGGTTGCTGATTTGGGTGTGGGGTAGTCTGTCCGCCGAGCTTGGCATGGGGGAGCCCGTGCGACCGCGGGTTTCCACCCGCGGCTCTGAGTTTCTGGCGCCAGACCTTATCCATCGAGATATATCGAGATCCATCGAAGGGACTGATTCCTCCCGCCGCGGCGCTGCCGTTATACTCGAAATGCCTGCCGGCTTCGCGACGCCATTTCGCTACTACTCGCTACCACGATGACGTCTCGACAGTCCGCAAGGAGTTGGTTCCGGCGCGCTTTTTGGGCGGGCCTTTGCCTGGTTGAGATAGTTGCTCCTGCCCGTTCGCTGGCGAACCGGCTGGAAGGCGAGCTGATCGTCGAGGTACGCGACCCGGCGGGGCTGCCTGTTGTGGCGCAAGTCCACCTGCAAAGCCGCGCGCCGCGATTTGAAACCACCAGCGATTGCGACGCGGAAGGGCAAGCGCGCCTCAAGAGGCTGCCCTTCGGCGTCTATCAGCTCCGGGTCACTCATCCAGACTTCGCGGAATTGATCGAGCGGGTCGAAATTCGCTCCGAGTTGCCGATGCGCCGGCAAGTGACTCTCGACATCACCCCAATCGAGACAACTCTCACGGTGCAAGACTCCGCACCCTTGCTCGACCCGAATCAGACCGGAACGGTTTTCCGGCTTGGCAGGGAGCAGCTCGATTTGAACGTATTCAGCACCCTGGGTCGAAGCACGATCAACGCCGTCAACAGCTTGCCGGGGTGGCTGCTCGAGGCCAACGCGGTGCTGCATCCGCGCGGGTCCGAATACGATACGCAGTATGTCGTCGACGGCATCCCGCTATATGACAACCGCTCGCTTGGTTTCGCCCCTGGGTTTGATAGCGGGGAGTTTGAAACGATCAACGTGATGACCGCGAATATCCCCGCTGAGTTTGGGCGCCGGCTGGGCGGTGTGATCGAGCTTTACACCCGGCGGGCGGACCGCGAGGGAAACCATCCCGAACTGACGCTCCAGGGGGGCAGCTTCGGGACTTCCGAGGGTGCTTTCTCCGACCAGTACCGCAACGGAAAGACGATCCTATCGCTCGGTATTCGGGGCGGCCACACCGGCCGCTACCTCGACCCTCCTTCTCTTGACAACTTCACGAACAAGGGCAGCTCGGCGGGCTTCAACGCCGGGCTGGAACGGGATCTAAATTCGCGTGACCGCATCAGCCTCTACGTGCGCTCGAACCGTGTCCATTTTCTGGTTCCCAATGACATCGAGCAGCAGAACTACGGGCAGCGCCAGGATCGTCAGGGCTCGGAAACCGCCGGACAAGTTCACTTTCAGCGAGTATTTTCCACGCGCACGCTGGGGTCGGTGCGGGGGATGGTCCGTGATGTAAGCGCCAAGCTCTGGAGTAACCCGCTGTCGATTCCCGTTTTCACCGGCCAAGACCGTGGCTTCAGGGAGGGAGTTTTGGTCGGCAGCATCACCGTCGAAGGCGAAAGCCACACGCTCAAGGCGGGCGGCGACTTCCGGACCGCCGACATCCGCGAGCGATTCTTCTTTGCCGAAACCCGGGCCTTGCCCGCCACGGCGCCGACAATGCCCCAGACGACACCGTTTCAATTTCAGGACAAGCGCCGAGTCAACGAATTTGGGCTCTTCGTTCAAGACCACATCCGCTGGAGAAACCTGGTCGTTGACGCCGGCGTTCGCTTTGACCGCTATCACCTGGGGATCGACGACTCGGGGCTGAGTCCCCGTCTTGGCCTGGCCTACTACTGGCAGCAGGCGGATGTGCTCTTGCGGGCTTCCTACGACCGCATCTTCCAGACGCCCGCGATCGAGAACCTGCTGCTGACCAGTTCAGCCGAAACGCGGGGCTTGGATCAAGTCGAGGGGGCTCTTCCGCTGCCGGCCTCGCGGGCGAATTTCTACGAAGTGGGGGTGAGCAAGCCGCTCGGGAATCTGTTGCGGCTCGACGTGAATCACTACTGGCGGAATTTCGACAATTACTATGACGACGACGTCCTGTTGAACACCGGGATCAGCTTTCCGATCAGTTTCGAGAGCGCACGGATCGAGGGGACTGAAGTCCGGCTAGAGATGCCGAGCTGGAAGCGATTCAGCGCGTTCGCTAGTTACTCCAACCTGCTGGGCACAGCAACATCGCCGGTAACCGGTGGGCTCTTCGTCGAGGGCGGCGAGGCCGCGGAGCTGCGCGACGTCGTGACGCGGTTCCCCATCACCCAGGATCAGCGCAATACCGTGAGCGCCTCGGGGCGCTTCGAACCCCACCCGCACCTCTGGTTTGCTGTCGCGGGCCGATACGGCAGCGGCCTGCCGGTCGAGCTGGCGGACGACGACGAAGCAGCCGGGCAAGACGGCGGCCCGGACGAAGGCTCGGGCGGCGAGCCGGCCGGTTCTCGCTTCGCACTGATACCGCGGGCGATCATCGAACAAGTCAATTTCGAGCGCGGACGTCTGCGCCCCAACTTTAGCCTGGACCTCTCGCTCGGTGTCAAGCTTTGGGAGAAGGATCACAAATCCGTGAGCTTTCAGTTCGATGTCATCAACGTCACCGGCCGGCTCAACGTCATCAACTTCTCGGGCCTCTTTTCCGGCACGGCGATTGCCCCGACGCGGATGATCGGGACTCGCTTGCGTTTTCGGATGTAAAGGCCGGGTGTCACCGGGGCCCCGCTGCTACAATGGCCCCAGAGTCCTGGTCGGCGGTTTCGGAAACCGCGAACCTCTTATACCCGTCTCTTTAAGGTCAGCTAATGCCGCTACGCCGCGTACTCATGGTCGGGTTGATCTTCGCTGTTTGCGTCGCGCTTCCGCCCGTATTGCACAGCCAGCCCGCATCGCCCAGCCAGCCCGCATCGCCCAGCGAAGAAGAAGACGTCACGATTTCGGTCGACGTCGATGTGGTGAATGTGGTGGCCACGGTTCGTGACAAGCAGGGCCGCTTGGTGACCGACCTGACGAAGGAAGACTTCGTCCTGGAAGAAGAAGGCCGTCCCCAAACCATTCGCTATTTCACACGTCAAACAGATATGCCCCTGACGATCGGATTGCTCGTCGACACGAGCATCAGCCAGGAGCGCGTGATCGAGCCGCAGCGTCGGGCGTCTTTTCAATTCTTCTCGCAAGTGCTGCGTCATAAGAAAGATCTGGCCTTCCTGATCAGCTTTGACGTGGACATCGAACTTATGCAAGACCTGACCGATTCCCAAAAGCTGCTTGGAGCGGCGCTGAATAAGTTGCGGGTGCAGGGCAGCCGTGCCGGATTGCACCCTGGGCCGGTTCCTACATCCCGGCGGCCTGTCGGAACCGCGCTCTTTGACGCTGTCTACTTGGCGGCCGATGAGGTTATGATGCCGCAGGTGGGACGGAAAGCGCTGGTCCTGATATCGGACGGGAACGACTACGGCAGCCGCATGAAACGAGAGGACGCCATCGCGGCGGGCCACCGCGCCGATGTAGTGATTTATGGCATACGATACTTCGACAATCAGTTTTACAACCAGTCCGCTGGGCTCGGCCGGCGTGGGTCAACGACGATCAGCCTTGGCGGTGGCGGCGGAGCTTCGACCTTAAGAAAGATGGCCAAGGAAACGGGCGGCGCCATGTTCGAAGTCAAGCGAGGCAAGCCGCTGGATGAGATTTACCAGCAGATTCAGGACGAGCTTCGCGGCCAATACAGCATTGGCTACCGATCCGACGGCGATTCGGCCTCTAGCGGATTCCGGGCGATCAAGCTCATTCCCAAACGAAAGGATCTCAAGGTCCAGACTCGCAGCGGCTACTACGCCAAGCCGTCGTAACGCTCTCCCGAAATGCCGGCGGCAAGTCGTTGCATTGACCGCGAGACGGCCTCTGTCAGCGCCGCTGGATCGGATTTATTGCCATGTTACAATTCTTAAAGTTACCCGCTGAAAAGTTATCTTCTGAAAAGTTACCTGCCAAAGCAAGGAGTTACCCCCTTTCCATGGAGTTTTATCGTGTTTCCCCGTGGCGCTCGATCGCCACGATATGCGTCGTCATTTTCCTCAACGTGTCTTTCGCCGTCGCTCAAACCGGCTTCTCACCGGACGAAGTTGTGGCCGTGATTGACGGTAAAGAATACACTGCCAGCCAGATGGACCAGATCCGAAACTCGTTGCCTCCGCAGTTTCGGCAGGGCACGCAGTCAATGGATAATCAGTCGTTTATCCGGGTCTACGCGGAATTGCTGGCGTTCGCCAAAAATGCTAAAGCCGAAGGGGTCACCGAGAAAGAGCCCTACCGCACACAGCTTGAGTTTGCGCGGCTGAATTTCTTGGCGCAAGTTTACCTGGCTGAGCTTCAGAAGCGTGTGCGGCTCAAAGACGAAGACTTCCAGAAATATTACGACGATCACCGTTCCGAGTACGAAGAACGCCACGTTTACGCTATTTACATCGACTACTCCGGCGATCCCGCCTCCGCTTCCGGTTCGGACGGCAACAAGCCCTTGTCCGAGGATGAGGCACGAGCGAAGGCCGAAAAGCTGCATGGTGAGTTGAACGGCGGAGCCGATTTCTCCGAGCTGGCAACAAAGCATTCCAGCGATGCCTCGGCGGAGAAAGGCGGAGACCTGGGGTTTTTCAAGCACAACGCCCAGCTTCCCAGGATCCTGCGCGACGCGATTTTCGCGCTTGCTGAAAACGAGGTTTCCGCGCCGTTGCAAGAGGGTAGCCGCTTCTATCTTTTCAAGGTGACCGAAGTGCGGACGCAGCCGATGGAAGCGGTTCGCAACCAAATTGCCGGTCCGCTTCAGGCCACGGCCCTCAAAGGGAAGGTGGATGAAGTTCGCTCGACGGTGGACGTCGAATACCGGAACGCGGAGTATATGATCCGCTCGCCGGCGTCGGGACGGCCGAAGGGCTTTACGCGGGAGTTCAACATTCCTGGGCCTGGGCCGAAGTAGTAGCGTTCGGGTCCCAGAGCTTCCCCAAGTCCATGTGGCGGAAGCTCTCAGCTTGCCGAGCCGGCTCGCCGGCTCTTGTGTGGATCGGGCTGCGATGTTCCTGGTAGGCCTAGCCCGCATTTCTCATCGGCTGACGGGGGTAGCACGTGATAGGTGCGCCAGTTCTTCGTTGCGCTTCCTCGGAACGATCGGGCGTCGCCGCGTTGCGGCGATGGACCGGCAAGATTGCCGGTCTCTACAGCGGGTGCCTCGTACTGACAGGCCTCTGATGTGCTTGGCCCGCCGTCCGGTGAGAAATGCGGCCTAGAAAGGCTCGGCGAGGCCTTCGACTGAGGGTCGGCAGATTGCCCGCCCCTGCCCCGCTTCGTTTGTGCGGATCGTGGAAACGTTGGGGCGCGGGTGAAAGCCCGCGCCCCGAGTTTCCCCGATTAGCCGGGGTCTATTTCCCGATTCGGCTGCAGGCCGAGGCCGCACCCGCGATATCTATTGCGCCGCCACCGGCTTCGACGTGCTCGATCTTTCCGTCTTTGCCGATCACGAAGGTGGTGCGGTTTGACATGTTGCGCTCGGCGTTGTAGATGCCAAACTTCTTGGACGCGTCGCCGCTCGTATCACTGAGCAAAGCGAACTCCAGCTTCAGTGACTCGGCAAACTTCTTATTGGTTTCCAGGTCGTCGGTGCTGACTCCAAATACGACGGAGTTGCTGTCGGTGAATTTTTTGATACCAGCCTGGTATCCCTTCATCTCGCGCGTTCAACCACCGGTGAAAGCCTTCGGGTAGAAGGCCAGCACGACATTCTTCTTTCCACGATAATCGGACAGCTTCATCTGCCCACCGGCGGTGGACGGGATGGAGACGTCTGGGGCCATCTCGCCGACGGCGAGCGGTGCGGCCTTGGCTACGCCGGCGCCGAGAGCGGCCATGCCGAGCACGGCCTGCCTGCGGGTAATCGAACTCATGTTTTCCTCCAACCAAGATCCCGGCGGAAAGGCCGCCCGGACAGTTTCTAGAATGCTAAAAGATTGTAACAGTTCAAACTAGCCCAGGGCGCATCGTCACCAGCGGCAAGAGCCCCGCGAGCGGGTTCACTACTTCGCGGCCACGGCCGAGTCCACATTCTGAATCACCCCAAGGGCTTCCCAATCCATCAGTTGCCGCGTCACCTTGGCGGCAGCCGGCGAACCAGGCTGGGCCTCTACGAAGCTGCGATAGTGGGTCGCGGCCTTGGCAAAGTCGCCTTTCTTGGACTGGATCATTCCCAGGATTTGGAATGTCTGGGGAAATCGTGACGAATCCTTACTCGCATGCACGGCGTCGATGGCCCTTTCCGCTTCATCGAAGTTGCCGAGATTGTAGCTCGCCACGGATTGAAAGTACTTGACGTCGGTGAGATTCGGGTTCAGTTTCATCAGGATGGCCGAAAGTTCGGCGACCTGATCCCAGTTGCTCTCCCGGAGTTCAAGCTCCAACAGGGGAGCATAGGGCTTCATATACTTTGCATCCGCCTGCATAGCCATGTGAAACGCATCCCGGGCGCCAGCCGAATCGTTCATGTTCATCTTCGTTTGCCCCAGCAGGGTCCAGGCCGCGGCGTACTTTGGATACTCAGCTACCGCCTTTTCCAAGTTCTGCACTGCCTTTTCCGGCTTGCGCTTGCTGGCATCCTTTTTTCTAAGCTCCTTCATGGCGCTTTCGTAGGCTTTCCTGGCGCTTTTTGGGGCCGCAAGGGTTGTAATGCTAACGGAGTCGCCTTTTACGCCTCCCAGCCGGTGCATGACGATGACACCCACGTCCGGGCGGTCGAAGACACTGCGGCGGCCCAATTGAACCCGGTCGGAACGATAGCCGGGCAGTTCCCCGACCAACTCACATCCTGAAAGGTCCACCTGTCCAGGCCCCGTGGAGTTGCCGGCGCCAAATCCTCCAAGACCGCCGGCCTGTCCGCCGCCGAAGGAGCCACCTTGTGCCCGGCCGGGCACGCCCGAGCTGCTGGCATCCGATATCGCCAGACTGGCGTTCCCGCCCAGCTCGAAGCTGAACCGCCCTTTGTGGTCGGTGTAGGTCTCGGGTACACTTTGTCCGTTGCAGATCCGCTGGATTGTCACCGGCTCGGAAGGCGCAGTGCCATCATCGAGCAGCACCTGGCCCGAAAGGTAGATGGGACGCTGTTGACGCTGTTGCTGTTGGCCGAACGGGTCGTTCTGCTGGCCGAATGGATTGTTTTGATTTCCGCCGCCGCTGGGCTGGCTGCCACTCTGGCCGCCAGGTCTGCCTCCGGCATTCCCGCCAGTAGTTCCGCCGCCTCCGCCGCCCCCGCGGCTACCGCCACCGCCGCCCCCCCCTTGCTGGGCCGGAGCGATCATCGCTACGCTCAAAACGAAACTCAAAAACAGGAAGCTCTTCCTGGACATAAGGTCCTCCCTATAACGGCGGCGCAGCCCTGTCAGGGCACTGCACCTCCGAAGCGTAGCATAATAATTTGCCCGAGACCATAGGTTTTTCTGGCGTTAACTTAAGCCAAAAGGCGCCCCCGGGGCCGATCGCGGCGCCCCGCTCGTTGAACTCCACGTTTGCAGTGTTTTCGGGGAGTCCTGTGTGCCGGCGTGCTACGCAAATCATTCAACTTGGAACGGTCAAAATGCACGAAATCACACTTCGTTACTGCGTTTGGCCGGACGTGTCCGCGGTCCATCCCGCATTTCTACCCGTGTGGCCATGGGAGATGTGGCCAAGGCAGATGTGACGCGCACCTCCCGGCGGGCGGCGCCGGCCTCCGGGTCGGCGCGGCCTCGACACAAAACTTCAAGCACGGCAAGCAAGTCCAACGACCGGCCAACGGGCCGGGGCTTGGTCGGGGCCGGGGCGAGCTGCGACAGGACAAAAGAAGCACCCATGGCGTCCCGTCAGGGACGAAACAGCAATAGCCCACGGCTTCAGCCGTGGGTTACCGGTCTCATTGCGATAAGCCCTGGAAAGGGCGATACAACCATGCCGCACAGCCACGCTGAGCGGCTGATTCATGTCTTCTTTTCGACGATATATCAGCGGCCCATTCTCGACGACGACCGAAGATTAAATTGACAGAAGCACGAAATTGAGTACGACGAGACCTATCCCTGGCCGTGGGTTTGTACCGCCCTTTCCAGGGCTCGGCTTTGTCTTGACCATTTCCCATGGCTGAAGCCGTGGGCTATCGTTGTAGCGACCCTGCCGGGTCGCCCGCGAAATAGACCCCAGGCTTCCGCCTGGGGCTCTGTTGCTTCTTCCCGCACGTCTTGTTACGCGTGGCTGAATTGCAGCTCAGTGTTTCTGATGCACGAGATCGAGGAACGCCTGCGCGGCGTGAGAGGTTTGCCGCTTGGCCGGTAATACGAGCCTGATCTTGCGCTCCACGTGGATCTCCTTGACCGCTACCTCCATCAAAGTCCCGGCCTGGATCTCTTCCACGACGCACATCTTTGGCAGAAAGGCCACTCCCATATTCATCTGCACTAGCTTGCGGATCGTTTCGATCGTCGGCATCTCCACTTCCATGTTGAGTGGGACCTGGTGGCGCTTGAAGGTGTCAATGACCGTCTCCCGGTAGGGAGAGACAACGTTGTGAGCGATGAAGGTTTCCATCCCAAGCTCGGTGAGGTTGACTTGCTTCCGGCCGGCGAAACGGTGCTTGGGAGAGACCACGAACGTGAGCGAATCATTGTAGATTTCCGATGAGGCCAACTCCGCATTCCGCGGGTCGTAGCTGATGGCGCCAAGATCGAGTGAGCCCGCCGCCACCGCGTCCGGGATACGGCTCGAAAGGCTGCGGCGGATTTCCACCTTCACGCCCGGATACAGCCCGTGGTAGCGCTCAATGTGGGCCAGTAAATAGAGGGCGGTTGACTCATTGGCGCCGATCGTGAGCCTCCCCGCCCGTTTGTCTCTCAGCTCGAGCAGGGAGTTTCGCAGCTCACGACCCAAGTTGTCGAAGCGCAGCGCGTAGTCTCGGACAACTTTTCCGGCATCGGTTAGAACGAGCTGTTTCGAGGAGCGGTCAATCAGCCTTTCGCCTAGCTCGATCTCCAGCCTCTTGAGAGCTAGCGAGATTGCGGGTTGGGTGCGGGCTAGTTTGTCCCCAGCCCGAGAGAAGCTGCCTTCTTCGACTACGGTCGTGAAGGTTTTCAGAAGTGAAAGGTCCATGTCGGGTCTTTTCGCGCGCGCTAGCGGAACTTCGTTAATGAAATCGTTACGATCGATTAGTAAATATTATTGCATAATCAATTCCTATCATAACCTACATAAAGATAAATTTGCATTATGGATGGCGGCATGTTTAACTGGTAGAGTCCATTGCCTGAAAGCGGTGGTCGTCTGGAAGGGGCCATTGCCTGGAAGGACCCGTTGTCTGGAAAGAGCCCATGCAACGCCAAGGAGATCATTGATGTCTGATCGCGTCTACATTTTCGACACAACTTTGAGGGACGGCGAGCAGTCGCCCGGCTGCAGCATGACCACGCCTGAGAAGCTGCGGATGGCGGCAAAACTTGTCGACCTCGGTGTTGACCTGATGGAAGCGGGCTTCCCGATCGCCTCCGATGACGACTATAACGCGGTTCGAGCGGTTTCTCGCGAGTTCCCTGAAACAAGGGTAGCGGCGCTGGCCAGAGCGGTACCCGCCGATGTGGAGCGTGCCCTCCAGGCGCTCGACGGCGCGAAGAATCCCCGCTTGCACACCTTCATAGCGACCAGCGAAATTCATCTGACCTACAAACTACACAAGACGCAGGAGCAGGTTCTCGACGATGCCGTGGCCGCTGTCCGGCAGGCTAAAAAGTATGTGGACGACGTTGAATTCTCCGCCGAAGACGCCACCCGGACCGATATAGACTATCTTTGTAGTATCTCAAAAGCTACCGTCGAAGCCGGCGCCACCACCGTCAATATTCCGGACACGGTCGGATTCATGGTGCCGGATGAATATGCGGCCATGACCGGCAAAATCGTCGAGGCGGTCGGCGAAAAGGCAATCGTCAGTGTCCACACGCACGACGACCTGGGGGTGGCGGAAGCCAACTCGCTGGCGGCGCTCAGCGCGGGCGCCCGCCAGATCGAATGCACCATCAACGGCATCGGAGAAAGAGCGGGCAACTGCGCGCTTGAAGAGGTCGTGATGGCCATGGCGGTGCGCAAGGATCGGCTTCCCTTTCATACGAACATCCGCCAGGAACTGCTCTACCCCTGCAGCCAATTGTTGAGCAGTATCATTAGCTTCGGCGTCCAACCCAACAAGGCCATCGTTGGCGCCAACGCTTTTGCTCATGAGGCGGGCATTCACCAAGACGGCTATCTCAAGAACCCTCTGACCTACGAGATCATGGATCCCGCGCACGTGGGTGTGCCGGCCACGAACCTGGTGCTGGGGAAGCACAGCGGCCGGCATGCTCTCCACGAGCGAGTCAAGGACCTAGGCTTTCCCGAGCTGGACCGCGATCAGCTCAAGCGCGTCTATCAGGCCTTCACCCATCTGGCCGATGGGCGCAAGGGTCTGACGAACTCCGATATCGAGGAGTTGGTCGCGAGCTTGGGCTTTTCAAAGAAGGTGGAGGCCGAGCAGGCCGCCCTGACGCAAGGGGCCCTGGTGCAAGGGGATTGATAGGCACTATCGGCGCGCCAAGCGTCGAATCGTATCCATCCCAACGCGGGCGATAGTTAGCGGCTACAATGCAGATTACCCTTAGAGCTTCCCTGCCGAGAAGTCACGCCGGCGTAAGGTAAGTTCCGGTGCCGCCGAGACAGGTAGGGCACAACGTCTAGGTCCCCGCTGCATGGCCCGCAAGCAAGCTCCAGAGCTAGAGAAGACCGTGAGTCCCGACGATGCAATTGTGCCAATCGGAGACGCCGTCCGACTCAGTGAAGTAGCCGGGCGCTTGGCCCAGCAACCGATCGTCGCTTTTGATACCGAGTTCATCCGCGAAAAGACGTACTACCCCAAATTGGGGTTGATCCAGGTCGCCGATCGTGAACAGTCTTGGCTGATCGACCCGCTGTTGCTCAGCGTCGAGGATATTCAGCCCTTGTTGCGGGTCTTCACCGATCCGGCGATCATCAAGGTGGCTCACTCCTCCGAGCAAGACCAGTCCTGTCTCTATTACGACTACGGCATCGTTGCCTCGCCGGTGCTCGATACCTCGATCGCGGCCGCGCTGACCGGTTACGGGGACCAGATCGGACTCGCGCCTCTGCTCAAGAAACTGCTCGGCGTCAATCTGCCGAAAGCCCATACGCGCTCCGATTGGCTGCGCCGCCCGCTGCCCCAGGCCATGGCCAGCTACGCTCTGTTGGACGTCGAGCACCTGGTCGAAGCGGCGGAGATGATCCTGGCTGATCTCGACAGCCGAAACCGGCGCGACTGGGCGATGGAGCTGTCGGCGCAGTTCGCCGATCCGGCTCGCTACGAACCGAACCCGGACGCGATTGCGCATCGCCTGGCCTCCAATGGCAATCTCAATCCTCAACAGTACGCGATCCTGCGTTCGCTGACCGAGTGGCGAGAGAGCCGCGCTTGCAAGTCGAATGTTCCCCGCAAATGGCTGGCCGACGACCAAGTGCTGGTCAAACTAGCGCTTGCCAGCCCCTCTAAGCTAGAAGACCTGTCACTGTTCCGCGGCTTGCGAATCAAAGCCGACGGGCGTATCGGCGAGGAGATGATGAATGCCATCTCCGAGGGGCGCAAAACACCGGCCGAGAAACTGGTTCAGCCTCCGAAACGCCCCCACAAGGCAACGGAGGAGGGGCCGGCGCTGAGCGTGCTCAAGTGCTTCTTGGCGCTCGCCGCGCAGGAGCAAAAGGTTGCGCCGCGCTTTCTCATCGATGCCGAAACCATGGCGAGCCTGATTCGGAATCGAAAAGGGTTTCCAAACGTCGAAGCGCTGCGGGAATCCAAGCTTCTCAGCGACGGAGTGGTCGACCTCATTGGAGAGGAGATGGTTGCTGTCTTGAATGGCGAACTCGGGCTTCGGCTCTCGAACGGACGCGTCGAACGCTGTGCGCCTGGCCAGGGCATTGCGCCGAACCCGGCACATTAGCCCGCGTTTCTCACCGGGTGGCGAGGCCAAGTGCATGAGAGGCTTGTCAGTACCAGGCGCGCGCCACTTGACGACCCCCACTTGATCAACGACGCGTACTGGGACAGTACGCTGAGCACGGTGAGCAAGCGCATCGAAGTAATGGCGGGCCTGCCATGTGCTTGGCCCGTCAGCCGGTGAGACATGCGGGTTAGGGGCTCCCGCCATGTACTGACAGGCCTCTCACGGACTTCGCCTCGCCCGTCCGGTCAGTTGCTTGACCCCGCGCTTGCGCTTGGGGCTCTGACATTGCTTCAGTCGCCGGCTACTTCGGGTGTTGGCTCTAGCCTGGAGGGGTCGCTGGCGAACCAAGTACGCTTGACCCAGACGGCAAGATCGTCGAACAGGGTGTAGTAGGTTGGCAGCACGACGAGCGTCAGCGCGGTGGAGGCGATCAAGCCTCCCATGACCGTGCGGGCCATGGGGAAATACTTCATGTCGAAGAGTCCCCCATCTCCCCAGGCCAGTGGGATCAGGCCCACGATGGTCGTCGCGGCGGTCATCAGGATTGGCCGCAGGCGTTCCCGGCATCCCTCCAGAATGGCTTGCTGCCTGGGGCGGCCATCGCGCCGCAAATTGTTGATGTGATCGACCAGCACGATGCCGTTGTTGACGACCACGCCGATGAGCACCAGCATGCCGATCATCGCCATCATGTTAAACGGCGTTCCGGTCAGCAGCAGGAACCAGGCGACGCCGACTGCCGCGAACGGGAGAGAGAGGATGATCGCCATCGGGTGCGCCAGGGACTCAAACAGCGAGGCCATCACGAAATAAACCATGAAGAGCGCCAGCAGCAAGTTGAACACGAAAGCCTGATTGTCTTCGTCTTCACGCAAGGTCCAAAAGCCGAAGCTCCAGCCGTAGCCTTGCGGGTAGCTGAGACTATTCATCACATCGGTTATGGCTAGGCGGCCGTCTTCCCGCTTCTCGCCCGTGTAGGAAGCGCTGACGCGGGTATAGGTACGGCGATCTTCGCGTTGCAGCCGGGCTGGTGTTTTGACAATGCCGAAGTCGGCCACTTGAGATAGCAAGATTTTTTCACCGTCCGGACCCGCTCCCACGACCAGCGATTTCAAGTCGCCGATGTCTTGCATATCGTCCGGATGAATTCGCACCCACACCTCGACCTCGCCCTGAGGGGTGCTGTAGCCTCCGACAATACTGGCTCGAACGACAATCGCAAGAAAACGCGAGACCGTTTCGGCTGAGATGCCGTACTTGCGGACGAGGCTGCGGTCCAGCTTGATCTGCAATTCTTCCTGAGCCTGGTCGAGCGCCGTGAAGACTTCATTGAATTCTCCGTTCTCGAGCAAACGACCGCGGGCCTGGGACGCCAGCGCGCCGAGCACCTCGGGGTCATCGCCATAGATGCTGGCGCTGAGCCAATCCTGGTTTTCGGCGCCCCGCTGGCCGCCTGGGCTAATCTTTGCTCCAGGGATGACAGGGATTTCTTTGCGGATGGTTTCGCGGATTCCTTTCATCTCCTCGACCGAAAGATTGTCGGTATCGAAGTAGACTTCCGTGCCGGCACGGTCGTTGCCGTAGTTACTGAAAACGTCCTTGATCTTCAACCGGTCTTTGTTCTGCATCAGAAATTCTTCGACCGGCATCACATAGTCGCGGCGAATCTTGGCGTAGTGGAAATTTTCAGAAAACTCATAGTTGATAGCCAGCGAGGAAATCTCTTGCGCGTCTGGTGTGTTGTCGGGCACTTTCTCTTTGAGAACCCAAATTGACCCGCCCATCAATGTCGGCACCAGAAGGAATCCGACGAGCACGCGGTTTCTCAGGGGCCACTGGACGAGCTGAACGTAACGGTCCGTGATGGAGGGGCTTGCTGGACTCGTAGCCGCTACTTCATCAGCATTGCCGGCGCGGCGTCTGAAAACCACGCGTCCGACACCCAGGATGATAGGGCGGGTCTGGTCGATCAGCCACTGTTGCCAGCGAGGCCGCTCGTGGACGTCGACTTTGAGCACTCGCGCGACGGCCAGAGGGATGAGCGTCAAGGACGTGAATAGGGAAGCCAGCAAGGCGAAGATAATCGCGGCGCCGGCGTTGCCGAAAAGCACCGAGAACTTCGTCGCTTCTCCGAAGATCAAGGGCACGAAAATGATGATCGACGTCATGGTTGCGGCGATGACGGCGGTGAGGACTCCCTGGGTGCCCGCGCGCGCCGCCTCGACACGATCGACTCCTTTTTCGAGCTTTTGGTAAATGGATTCCAGAACCACGACCGCGTTGTCCACCAGCATTCCGGCCGATAGCATCAGCCCCATCATCGTCAGCGTGTTCAGCGTGTAGCCGGTCACGTACAGGATGCCTATCGCGGCGATGATGCAGAAGGGGATGGACAAGGCGATCGTCAGGGTAGCTCCCCAGCGTCGCAGGAAAAAGATCAGGACAACTACCGCCAACAAGGCGCCGACCGACCCGGCGTAGAGAAGGCCCGAAAGCGACTTCGTGATCTCCGCGCCGGCGTCGTGGAAGATCCGCATGCTGATCCCGCCCATCGCTGGGTCTTTTTGAATTTCGCCGATCTTGGCCCGAATGAGGTTGACCGTCTCGACGGTATTCGCGCCCGAGGACTTGCGGATCGCGAATCCAATGGCGCTATTGCCGTTGAGCAGGCGTCCCCCGGTAGGCGGGCGAGTGTCGAGAGTCACATCGGCGATGTCCTTCATCCGCAGTCCTTGACTGCCGACGGGAAAGCTTTGGATCTCCTCGATGGAGGAAATTCGGCCGCGGGAAACTGTGTCGTAGCGCGTTGTGCCGTCGTTGACGCGGCCCAGCGAGTGGTTCGTGGTGAGCGTGCGAAGTTGTCCGAACAGCTGATCGACGCGGACTTTGTAGCGCTTCAGGTCGTCGGCACGCAGGTCGATGTCAATCTGCGGCCGGGCGACTCCAAATAGCTCAACTTCGGCGACACCGGGGATCCGCTCCAGAACTTTTTTGATCTTCAGATCGAGAAAGTCGTAAGAGGCCCGCAGGTTGCGCGTGGATGAGACAGCGCAAAAGATGACGGGGATGTCGTCGGTGCTAAAGTTGCGGATCCAGATATTCTCCACATCATCGGGCAACTCCGCGCGAATCTGATCGAGCTTCTCTCTGACTTCCGAGCGCGCAAGGTTGATGTCTTTGTCGAAGCCGAAGGTCAGTTGCACCGATGCGGAGTCATCGCTCGAGTTCGAGCTCATTCGCTGCACACCCTGAATGGTGGACAAGGCTTCCTCGAGCGGCTTGGTGATCGACTCCTGAATCTGCGCCGGAGTGGCGTTGGGATAGGGAACCCCCACATTAAGAAAGGGGAAGCTGACATCGGGCAGCAGGACGAGAGGGATCTTCACGGCGGAGATGATGCCCAGTGTCAGCAGCGACACGAAGATCATGCAGATCGTGATGGGGTAACGGATCGAAAATTCAGCGATTCGCGCACCAGAACCGACTTGCGGGCCCGCGCCGCTTTTCGTCTCGCTCAGCTCAGGCATTTTCAAACTCCAGGTCAGAGGCGCCGCCGCCTTCCGGCGCTGCGTCAAATTCTTCTTCCTGGTTGCCGGCTGGGAGGAAGGCTTTGCGGTCAACCAGCTCGTAGGCGACAGGAATAAAGATCAATGTAAGTAGCGTGGAAAACAGCAGCCCGCCCATCACGGTGATCGCCATGGGAGCGCGGACTTCCGAGCCCTCGCCCCATCCCACGGCCAATGGAATCAGCCCCAGCACGGTGGTCAGCGTCGTCATCAGGATCGGCCGGAAACGCACTTGCCCCGCGCGTAGGAGCGCATCCCGTTTCGACATGCCCGCGCGGCGCAGCCGGTTCGTATAGTCGACCAAAACGATGGCGTTGTTCACCACAATCCCGACCAGGATGATGGCTCCCAGCAACACCATCACGCTGATGTCGGTGCGCGTGACGACCAGCGAGAGGATCACTCCAACCATCGCCAGCGGCACGGTGAAAAGAATAATGAGAGGATGGACCAGCGATTCGAACTGCGAGGCCATGACTAGGTAGACCAAAAAGATGGCCAGCGAAATCGCGAAGCGAATGCTTTGATAGGAAGTTTCCAGCTCCTCGTTCTGGCCGCCCAGGCCTAGGCTGGTATTGACCGGGAGTTGCGCCCGCAACTGCTGCAGCTCTTCCCGGATCTCGGCGGCAACACCGCCCAAGTCACGCCCGCTCAGGTTGGCCGATACAACCGCGGCCCGCTGGCCCCGAATGCGATGGATCTCGGCCGGCCCCCTGGCAAATGCGATATCCGCGACCGCGCCGAGCCGTATGGGAACGCGCGAGGCGTCGGCGCCGCCCTGCGGGAATCCGCCAGCCTGGTTACCCGTTGGCGTGATTTCGCCGATGGACTGACCCTCGGCTCCGGCGCCATCTTGACCCTGCTGCTGCCCGTTTCTCCCGCGGTTGTTTCCGCCCTGGAATTGGTTCGCGTCCTGGCCGCCAACGATGAGGAGATTCCGCAGATCCTCGATGTTGTTCCGCTGAGATTCCTGGGCGCGCACCAGGATGTCGATTTGCTTGTCGTTGTCGCGGTACCTCGATGCGACGTCGCCGCGGATCTTGTTTCTTAGCACCTCGGAGATGCGCGTCTCGTTGAGGCCCAGACGGGCCAGGCGTTCGCGGTCGAAACGGATCTGAATTTCGGGATTGCCCAACTCGGTCGTGGTTGTGATGTCGTGAAGGCCCTCAATCCGACGCAACCGATCCATCACCAAGTCTGACGTTTGGTTCTGGCTCTCCAAATCGAAGCTATAAATTTCGACCTCAATCGGGGTCTTGAAGCTGAACAGAGTGGGCCGGCTGAACGTGAAACGAATTTCGGGGTAGCGGTTTAGCTCCTGGCGGACTCTGTCGATCGTCTGCTGTTCGGTGAGACGGTCGCGGCGGTCCTCCATCACGACATATAGCTGGCCCGCGTTTTCCTCGATGGCTTGCCGGGCGAACTGACTCTTGTTACTGCCGCCGACGCTGGCGAAGACCGTCGCGACTCCAGGCAACTGAGCGACGCGCCCTTCCAGATCTTTCAGGACACGATCGGTTTGCTCGATCGGAGCGCCTTCGGTCAGCTCGATGTCGAAAGAAAACTCGCCTTGTGTTAGCGGCGGAATCAGCTCGGCGCCCAAGGTCTTGTATCCCAGCGCCGAGAGGCCCACCAGCCCCACTGCAACGGCTAGCACGAGCGGCTTGTTATCGAGCGACCTGATCAGCAGCGCGGGATAGGCGTCAGTCAGCTTGTTGAACCAGCTTTCAAAGGGCGCGAGAACAGTGGGCTCGAGAACCTTCAATATCGCGTTGCCAGCCGCGCGAAACAGGCGGCGCAAATCACTGAGAACGATTCTCACCGTGTCGACTAATAAGAACCGCACGAACGCCCGAATCGCGATGAGAGCCCTGGTCCAACTGTTTGGTTCCCCCGGCGGGGCCGCGGGCGCCCGGGGGTCTGACGCCAGTCCGGGTTGAGGTTCGTCTTCATCGGCCGTTGGTTCGAAGCGCAGAGCCAGCACCATGGGAATCACGGTCAATGCAACGGCCAGCGAGGCTAGCAAGGAGTAGGTGATGGTCAGCGCCTGATCACGGAAAAGCTGTCCGGCCACGCCCTCGACGAAGACCAGGGGCACGAATACCGCCACGGTCGTCAGAGTCGAGGCCGTCACCGCCATGCCCACTTCTCTCGTACCGTCGTAGACGGCTTGCCATAAGTTCTTCTGACGGCCGCGATGACGGTGAACCGATTCGAGCACCACGATCGAATTGTCCACGAGCATGCCGACGCCCAGGGCCACGCCTCCCAGCGACATGATGTTCAGCGTGATGCCGGTCTGGTACATCACCGCGAAGGTGGCCATGATCGAAATAGGAATCGAGATAGCGATGATGATCGTGCTGCGCAGGTGCCTCAAGAACAAGAAGAGAATGATCGTGGCGAGGACTCCGCCGATGACCGCCGCCGAGAGAACGTTGTTGACGCTCTGGGAGATGAAGTTGGCTTGGTCGAAAACGACTTGGTATTCGATTCCTTTCGGAATGGTCTTGTCTTCCGGCAGCGCCTCGAGACGCCGATGCACGGCCGCCGACACCGTAACGGTATTTGCGTCCCCCTCTTTGTAAACAGCCAGCTCGACGCTTTCGTTTCCATTCAGGCGGGCGATGATCTGGCGATCTTTCGTGCCGCGCCAAACCTTGGCGACGTCCTCGAGCGCGATCGCACGGCCTTCCCGGTCCCGAAGGACCATGGCGCGGATCTCTTCAACGGATCGAAACTCGTTGAGCATGCGCACCAGGTAGTTCGCATCGAGGTCGTAGAGGCTGCCGCCGGCCTGGTTGAGATTGCCCCGCCGCAGAATGTTGGTGACTTCCGTGATGGGGATGTTCAGTTCCGCCAGGCGCTTTTCATCGACCTCGATGCGGATTTGCTCTTCGCGTCCGCCGACCACTTTCACGGCGGCGACCCCGTCGGTTGACTCCAGACGCTTCTTGATGTCTTGATCCGCCAAATAACGCAGCCGCGTGAGGCTGAGATCCCCATGGAGCTGCAGCCGCATGATGGGGTCGTGAGACGGGTCGAAGCGCAGAATGATCGGCTTGTCGGAGTCCTCGGGGAGATCGATCAAGTCGAGCTTCTCGCGGGCGTCCATGCTTGCCACGTCCATACTCGTGTCCCAGCCGAACTCGAGCACAACTTCTGACTGCCCTGGGCGGGAAATGGAGCTGAGGCGAGTGAGGCCGGAAACGACCCCGACAGCCTCTTCGATCGGCCGCGTGATCAGATTTTCGATTTCTTCCGGCGCTGCGTCTTCGTAGTCGGTTTGGATGGTTAAGGAAGGGTAGCTGATGTCAGGAAGCAGGTTGAGAGCCAGGCGCTGGAGCGAGACGATCCCGAACAAGATCACCGCCACAACGAACATTGACACGGTGACGGGCCGGCGAATCGCGATCTTCGTGATGGTCATGTTGCTTGCCGGTTAGTAGTTCTCGCTTGCGGATTACGGGGGCGGTCGGCCGAATTTTTGTTCGCGGACAACTGCTTCCTTACGGCTCGGGCATAACGCACTCACGAACTGACTGCTTCCTTACGGGCGCGGCTCGGGTCAGCTTGAGATTTCGCGGATCTTGGCGCCGTCGGTCAAGCTGCCTTGGCCGGCGACGACGACCTTTTCACCCGCCGCCACACCGCTTCGGATTTCTACCTCGGTGTCACTCTGGTAGCCCAGCTCTACCTTCTTCTTTCGGGCTACGTTGTTCTGACCGATGTAGACAAAACTCTCGTTGTCCTCCTCGACCACGCTTCTCTTGGGGACAAGGACGACCTCGGCACGCTCGTCCGTCAAGATTTGCACACTCACAAAGGTGCCAGGCTTGAAGCCTGCGCCCGAGGGCTCAAGCTCCACCGTCACCTTGACCGTGCCGCTGGAATCATCCACCACGGGACTGATTCGAAGCACGCGTCCCCCGACCATCGCCGTGCTGTTCGATCCCAGGCTCACATGCGCCGCGAAGTTCGGACTCACCGACTGAGCATCTCGCTCAGCCAAATGAACGTCCGCATACAGCGGCGACAAGGTGCCGAGCTTGAAAAGGGCATCGAGATTTCGCACCGTCTGGCCCAACTCGACGGTGCGCTCGGTGACATGTCCGCCAAAGGGGGCCGTGATGCGGGCGCGGGAGATTTCCAGCAGCACTTGCTGGATCTCCGCGTCGAGTTCTTCGATGCGGTGGGTGAACTCGCGCTGCTCGGAATCAGCCGAACGCTGGTTGTGAAGCAGGTCATCGAGACGGTAGCGGACCTCAGCCACCACCTGTTCACTGACCAGACCTTCCTTGCCGGCGGTTTCCTGACGATTCAATTCCTGTTTTGTGTTTTTGATCTGGACCGCGCTCTGCTCGACGCGAATTTTGGCTCTTTCCTGCTGTAATTTCGCTTGAGCTAGGCGCTGTTCCGACAATTTCAGCCGAATCCGCAGGTCGGAATCATCGAGGCGGCACAGCAGGTCACCCTTGCGGACGAGGTCACCTTCTTCGACGTGGAGGGTGCTGACGACCCCGGCCGTCAGCGAAGCGACCTGCACCTCTCGCTTGGCGCGCAGATTCGCAGTGGAGGTCAGGAACGACGATATCGGCCCAAGTGTTGCGGTGGAGAGTTCGACGGGAACGGTGTCGGCTTCCTCCTTCTTCTTGGCCGTGTCGCTGCTTCCGGCTTCGACTGGGCTGCCAATGAAGTACTCTTGATAAAGGAAATACCCGCCAACACTCAGGCCAATGAGGGTGACGAGCAACAGATAGGCTTTCAACCGATGGTTCATCATCAGCCGCCGCTAGCGGCGAAGGCGTCCACTTCGCTCACTCTTTACGCAGCCATGGTCACGGGCACAGGGCCGGCGAGCAAACCCCGTTAAGCAGCTACGAACGTGCGGGAGATATTGTTCCGCTAACCGACGAACTCGGGCGATCCTGAATACACTTCCACACATAACCATCTTACCTAGTGTTAGACGGCTGCCGCGCGCGATTTGTTTACAAAATTCGAAAAACAATTCGACTCTTTGCCGCGGGGATAGGTAAATCTTGTTTGTGGCGCGGGCTGGGCCTGCCGCGTCGAGACGCTTTTGGGAGCCTGTTTGGAGAAGATCGCGGCAGCGCCTAACCAGGCGCCGCGGTGGCGAGCTGGCGCAACCAGTTTTTGATCCGCCGCTGATTCTCGCCTAAGTCGGAGTGCCCGTAATGCGAGCGGCTATAGATTGCGAGAGTCGACCGCTTAACGCCCAGCGCGATAAACTGCACCGTCACATCATCTGGAAAGTGGATGATTGCCGTCTTCACCCGAAATGTATACCGCTCGTTCTCTGGGTCGCTGTGGACGAGTCGGGTTCGGGGTTGCCGCTCGAGGAGAGCGAACCACTTTTCTTTCAGGCTTTCAACCGGCTCGTCAAATACGGGGCTCTCCGCGTGTGCTTTCGCGGCGCAGAATTCCGGCGGGCAAACCAGGTACTGATTCGGAGTTTCCTTCAGCACCAAATTCCTGAAATCAACGGCCTCAACCGGAGCTGGACCGAAACAGAGTTCCAGGATGCGCCCTCTGCCCATGGTCGCGGCGAGAATCGTATATACCAGTCCGATGAGGGCGAAGAGGAGGAAAGCCGATTTCAGGATCTGCCCAAGCATGCGTTCTCGGCTTCCGTCCACGACGCCAATAGACCATGATGGCCCTCTCCAGTGCTGCTGTACCCGCGACGAAACCTATGCCGCCAGTATAGTCGTTTGGGGCTCCGTATCCGTTCCATTACAGAGAGGGGCAGAGAGCACTTGACACTACGGGAGTTATAATACTAATGTATTAGTATGCGAGCGAAGGCGACGATTCTCACCGAGCAGGAACTCGAAATCATGAAGATCGTTTGGGAGCTTGGAACCGCGACCGTTCGGGACGTTTACGAAGCTCTCGGAAAGCGCCGCAAGATCGCCTATACGACCGTCATGACGATGATGGGCATCTTGCAACAGAAGAAGCACCTCAACAGAAAACTCGAAGACCGCGCCTACGTCTATCAACCGCGCCAGCCACGCGACCAAGTAATCCACTCGATGGTGCGGGAATTCGTCAATCGTGTCTTCGACGGGTCGGCGCAACCGCTGCTCGTCCACCTGGTCGAGGACCGCCGTGTATCTGAGCAGGATCTGAAAGAGATCACCCGAATGATCAAGGAGAGTGCCAAGGAGAAGAAACAATGAGCACCCTGCAGCTAGCGAATCTGGCAGCCTATGGTGTCCAGATCGGTGTGCTCGTCGCGGTGGCCGGAGGCGCCGCCGCTCTTTTAAGGCTGCGGCAGCCCAAACTGATGCTGGCTTTCTGGCGGCTCTTGCTGCTTCTTTGTTTGCTGTTCCCACTTCTGCAGCCATGGCAGACGCTGACGACGACGCTCCCCCAGCAAACGGTTTGGGGTTCAGCGGTCATTGACGCAAGGGGTGTTGCCTCTCCTTCCCCGGGATCCATCGCGTCGGTGGCCGCAGCCGTTCTTCTCGGCGGAATCCTGTTGCGGTTTGCCTGGCTGGCGATGGGGCTTTGGAGGTTGCGGCGATGCACCCATGCTGCGATCCCGGCGCCACCGCTCGAGAGCCTTACATTTCTTCAGGAGGGACTGAACATTTCGGCCCGATTTCTTGTGACGGATTCTGTGACAGGTCCGGTGACGTTCGGTCTGCGAAGCCCGACCATTCTGTTGCCGGCTCTTTTTCTCGAGATGGACACCCGCCAACAAGAAACGATCGCCTGCCATGAACTACTCCACGTCAAGCGACATGACTGGCGTTCCCACCTGCTGGAAGAGTGTGTTCGCGGCGTTTTTTGGTTCCATCCAGCGATTTGGTGGTTGCTGGAAAAGATACAGCTCACGCGCGAGCAGGTAGTGGACGAGCAAGTCATTCACCGCACCCACCAGCGCCGCGCATATTTAGAGGCCCTGCTCGAAATGGCTCGTCAACGCGCACTGCCATTCCTGCCGCCTGCCACAGCTTTCGTTCGAAAAGCGCATCTGCGCGCCAGAGTTGCAGCGATTACAGAGGAGGTTCCTATGTCAAGACTTCGATCCAGACTTTCGGCTATTTCACTTGCTTGTGCCCTCGCGGTCGGCGGACTCGGCGCGGTTTGGTCGTGTTCGCTACAGTCTCCGCCCGAAGACGGCGGCGGCGTCCAATCTCAACCGCAAGAGATCTACAGTGCCCATGAGGAAGGGGTCAAGTCGCCACGGGTCATTACCAAGGTCGAGCCCGAGTACACCGAGGGGGCGCGCACGGCCAAGCTTCAAGGCAAGGCCGTCGTGGCACTAGAGGTGTGGCCCGATGGGAAAGCCCACAATCTGCGTGTCAGTGAGAGCCTCGATCCCGGTCTGGATGCCAGGGCAATCGAGGCGATTGAGCAGTGGCGTTTTGAGCCAGGGGAGAAAGACGGCCAGCCGGTGAAAGTGAAAGCGAACGTCGAGGTCACGTTTCGCTTGTTGTGATCCTCGGGGGGCACATTCCTAGCCTGCGGTTCTCGCCACGTGGCGAGACGAAGTGCATGAGCAAAGCGGGCTAAGGTCCAGGCGCGGAAGCCTCCTACAACCAACGTCTTTTACTGATCGGCGAGCCTCCGCGAATGCGACCTGGGGCCGTCGTGAGCCGGGTCGAGTTCCGACGCTCGCGACAGCTCTGCTTTCGCCTTGGTTTTCGCCCCGAGTTTCGCAAATATCACACCACGGTTGTAACGAATCCAGAATTCATCAAACCCGGCCTCGAGTGCTTTGTCGTAATGCAACAGGGCGTCTTGAGATTCCCCGCACCTATGAAAGCTGAAGGCGAGGCAGTAATGCCCCATGGATGTCTCCGGACCATGGTCCACGATTCGCTGCAAGAACCGCACGGCACCGGGGACCGGGTTTCACTCTAAACTAGTGTAGTGTGCCATCAGACCGTTACTTTCCGCGCGCCGCTTCGCTGCGCGTGCCCGCGTAGTGAGAAATGCGGGCTAGGATTGATCCACGGGCCGGAGTGCGGCAAGAAAAGTTCCAACTTGCAGGGGGCTCGTGGATATACCCCCGCGATCGTGGTTCGAGAAAAGGAGGCCATGACTGTCTAAGTTGACGAAAACTCGCGTTCCCATCATCGACGGCATCGGACCACTGTTCGGCACTCGTGACGAAAATATCCGCTTTCTCGAAAAGTCGCTGGGCGTGACGACCCACTTGCTGGAAGACAGCCTCGAAATCGAGGGCGAGCCGGCTCCCGTGCGGCGCGTGCAGGCCATTCTCTCCGACTACGAGTTTCTCCTGCATCAGGGTCATCGATTCAACAACGGGGACATCAAAGACTTTCTGAAGGTCGTGGCCTCGGACCCGGACCTGACGCTGCGCAATCTGGTGTTGAGCAGCCGCCAGCGCAACTTCGGGCAGAAGGCTCTCACTCCCCGCAGCATCAATCAGATGCGTTACTTCGAAGCCATGGAGCGTTGCGACATGGTTTTCGGAATCGGCCCGGCCGGGACCGGAAAGACCTATCTGGCGGTCGCGATGGCCGTATCGGAGTTTCTCAATAAGAAGGTCCGCCGCATTGTTCTGGCTCGTCCGGCGGTCGAGGCCGGTGAGCGTTTGGGCTTCCTGCCCGGCACCCTGCAGCAAAAGATCGATCCCTACCTGCGGCCGCTCTACGATGCGCTCTACGACATGCTGGACCACGACCGGGTGGAGAGGCTGCTCGAAAAAGGGCTGATAGAGATCGCTCCGCTGGCTTTCATGCGGGGACGGTCGCTGAACGAAAGCTTTATCATTCTCGACGAAGGCCAAAACGCCACGTCGGAACAGATGAAGATGTTCATCACCCGGCTCGGCTTTGGCTCGAAAGCGGTCATCACCGGCGATGTCACTCAGATCGATTTACCGGCCGGCCGCCGGAGCGGCCTGCTTGAGGTGGTCGACGTGTTGGGCGGCGTCGAGGGCATCTCCTTCGTCTACTTTAATGAGAAGGACGTTGTGCGCCACGGTCTGGTGCAACGCATCGTGAAGGCGTACGAAAACTATGACCACGTGCGGCTCGAAGCGGCCGGGGATAGCCCCGCCGCTGCGCGGGAAGCCGTGGCTCTGGAAGGAGATGTGGCCACGCCGGAATCGGTGGCTCCGCCGGAATCGGTGGCTCCACAAGAAGATTTGAAGCTGCCTGATAGTGAAAACTCAGGGACGGCGCCGCCCCAAGATCCGGGCAATGGCCGTGCGGACCAGGGCGCTTCGGAAAACAACACTGCCGGATAAGGAGTTCGGATAAAATGTCGGATAAAAACAGCGACGACCCTCCTTGGTATCTCAATCGTCAGCGCAAGATTCGCTTCGACGAAAGCGAGTTCCGCACTTTTCTCCAACGCCTTTCGAGAGAAGTCGCACGCGGCCGCGAGTTCGCCGTTGTCGTCGGCTCCGATGATGCTTTGCGCCGTGCCAACCGGGCTTATCGGGGAAATCGCGCGACGACGGACGTTCTTTCGTTTCCCGACGGCGACGACGGACGCCTGGGCGACATTCTCATCTCCGCCGGGCGAGCGCGGCAGCAGGCGGAACGTTTTGATCATCGAATCGAAGATGAGTTCAAGGTGCTCGTGCTGCACGGCGTTCTGCACCTTCTCGGTTATGACCACGAAACAGATAATGGACGTATGCGGCGAGCCGAGACGCGCTGGCGGCGGAAGTTCGGCTTGCCCGCCGGAGTCGTCGAGCGGGTAGAGCAGTGACGATCGTCGAAATCATCCTCGCTATTGTTCTCTGCGGCATGATCGCCCTGGCGTCCTACCTGCACCTGCTCTACGTGCAGTCGCTGGGGATTCGCCCGCGTGGCAACGCCGGATCATTGAAGCACTTCGAGCGGCACATCCGGCCCGTGCTCAGATTTGACAGTCAGGAAGGGCTCGCCCGATACGCATTGTTGCGCCAAGTGGCGCTGATTTTTCTGGCGCTGGATCTGGTGATGCTGACGCTTCGCCCGCCTCACAACGAACTGGCTTTCGTGGAACCGCTGGTTCTGGCGCTGACGGGAATGTTGCTGTTTGCCCAGATATTGCCTTCGATTCTGGTCGCTCGAACGGCCGGAGAGTGGTTCGCGCCGCTGAGCGCATTCATGCGGATCGCGGGGCTGGCGGTTCAGCCGTTCTTCATCCTGGTAAATTTCGCCTCCTCGGTAGCCGAACTTGGAGGCGAAGAATCTCCGACGAATGGTTCCTCGAGCACATCCGAAGACATCGAGGCGCTTTTGGACGCCGGGGAAGAAGAGGGTCTGATCGGGCAGGAAGACCGCAAACTGATCCAGTCGGTGGTCGAGTTCGGCGACAAGACGGTTCGAGAGGTGGTGACGCCGCGGCCGCGGGTCGTGGCGATCGAAGAGAATCGTACCGTGGAGGAACTCAGAAAACTGCTCATTGACAATGAGTATTCTCGCGTGCCGGTCTACCAAGAGACGATCGACAACATCAAGGGCCTCGTGCATACCCGTGACACTCTCGGCATCGACCGGGCGCGGACCGGAACCATGCGCGTCAAGGAGTTGATCCGGCCGATCGCTCTGGTGCCCGAGACCAAGCCGATCAACGAACTGCTGCGCGAGATGCAGGACAGCAACACCCAGATGTCGATCGTGATTGATGAATACGGCCACACCGCCGGCCTGGTCACGATGGAAGACATGATGGAGGAAATCGTCGGCGAGATTCACGACGAGTCGGATTCGAGAGCTGACGTCGTCGAGCAACCCGACCACTCTTTCATCGTCGACGGGAACTTGGACGTCGACCGCCTCGACGAGCTGGTCGGTTTCCGGCCCGACGACGATTTCGAGTCGACCACGATCGGCGGCCTGGTTTGCGAACAGCTTGGGCAGGTTCCCGCGGCAGGTGCGAAAATGAAACTTGACGGGATAGAGATCGAAGTGCTCGCGGGCGACCAGAAGCGAGTCTCGAGCCTGCGGATCAGCCGGATCGTGGCCGAAACAGCACTGGATCCCCCGGCCGCTTCCGCGCTTGAGGACCAGCAGGAGAAAACGTGAAGTCGGGTTTTGTAGTCATACTGGGACGGCCCAACGTCGGCAAGTCGACGCTGCTCAATTCGCTCGTTGGCTCGAAGGTCGCGATCGTCACGCACCGGCCCCAAACCACGCGCGACGCCATTCAGGGTGTTGTCACCCGCCCCGAGGGGCAGATCGTCTTCGTGGACAGCCCGGGAATCCACGAGCCGCGTCAGGAACTGGGCAAGCACATGATGCGGGAAGTGCGAAGGGCGGCTTCGGGATGCCACCTCGTCGTGGTTGTCGTGGATGCGGGCGCGCCGTCTCATCGCGGCGACAAAGCGGCCATGGAGCTGGCGCGAGGGCTGCGAGTCCCGGCGCTGTTAGTGCTCAACAAGATCGACCTGCTGAAGTCGAAGCTCCCCCTGCTGCCCCACATCGAACGCTATCGCGAGCTGGAAACATTTGACGAGTTTGTGCCCCTGTCAGCGCGGCGCGGCGAGAATACGGATTTACTGCTGAAGCTGATCTTCGAGCGTTTGCCGGAAGCTCCCGCTTTCTACGATGAAGATTACATCACCGATCAGCCGGAGCGGTTTCTGGCAGCGGAATTGATTCGCGAGCAAGTCATCAAGCAGACGCAACAGGAAGTGCCCCACTCCATTGCGGTCCTGATCGAGAAGTGGGAAGAACAAGAGACCTCCGCTCGTTCCCCCAAAAGGAAGAGCATTCCTATGCTGCGCCTCAGCGCGACGATCTACGTTGAGAGAGCCGGCCAAAAGGGCATCATGATCGGAGCCGGCGGGGAAAAACTCAAACAGATCGGCACCTTCGCCCGCGAACAACTTGAAATCAGTTTTGGCCGGAAGGTATTTTTGGAGTTGTTTATCAAGGTTCGCCCAAAGTGGAGAGATCAACCCACATTTGTTCAATCACTCGACTTTCACCGCCTGCTGGGCAGTGACGATGCGGGCTAGGACAAGTCCATAGAGCAGGGCCCGCCGAAGACCTGCGTTTCTCAATGCCGTTGACTGGCTGCGTGCGGCCCGAGGAAGGCCCGCGCGTCTTTTGCGAACCCTGCGCCGCGGGAGTGCAAGAACAGCGCAACCCAACGGCAAGCTCGCCTGACCGATGGATGGTGGGAAGCCGCCAAGCCGGCGCGAGAGTGCGAAGATAATCAGTATGAGACCGACTCGCCGCACCGAGCCCAATCACGAAAAACGGCCGATGCACGCCCAACGGTGGCGGTGCTACGCCGTGCTGATTTTCTGTCTCCTGCTGGCGCTGTCGGCAAGCGCACCCGCACTGGCCCAAGATGAGGATCCCGACGACTTGCTCTATGATCGCGTGATTCGTAAAATCGTCAACGATCGTCAGCTCAAAACCAACGCGCTGAAGGTTGCCGTCGAGGATGGAGCCGTGACGGTTAGCGGAACGGTGGAGACCGAAAAACTGCGGGTACGCGTCGAGAAGGTCGTCAGGAAGATCAAGGGCGTAAAACAGGTCGACAACCAAGTGCGGGTGAGGATACGTAAGTAGTCGCCCGCGGGCGGTCGCCGATCGGCGGCTATTTGTCGCGGGTCAGCGCGACAACTTTTTCCGGGTAGTCGGTGATAAACCCGTCCACGCCCAGCCCCAGCAGGCGAGTGATCTCGCGGTCTTCGTTGACCGTCCAGGGAATCACACGCAGACCCTCGTCATGCACTTCCTCGATCAGCTCGCGCGAGGCGAGACGAAACTGCGGAATCACCACGTCGATTGGACAGTTGTGACGCGACTCTTCATCTTGCGTGCGGTTGTAGATATAGCCGAGCTGGACCTCCGGGAAGAGGTTCTTCACTTTTGACAGCGCCTCGGGGTCAAAGCCGGAGATGAGCACTTTGTCTGCGTCGGCGTGCTCGCGAATCAACTCCACCGCCTGCTCTTCAAACCCGGGCGTCTTGAATTCGATGTCGAGGAAAGTCTTTCTGCCGAAGATTTTGAGAACATCCTCGAGCAGCGGCACCTCGAAGCCTTTCTTCAGCTTGCGGATCTGTTCATAGTTGCTTCCTTGCACGGCGCGGGTTCCCACGACCGATCCGTGAACCACCGCCAGCTTGCCGTCCGCCGTCTGTCGTACGTCCAGCTCCACGCCGTCTGCTCCTAGTTTCAGAGCCTCCTCGAAACTAGGGACGGTGTTTTCAGGCAGCGACGCTGCCCCGCGATGCCCGAGAATCAACAAATCAGCCATACGCTTCTCACCTTGCTTCGGTTCAGCTTACACCACACCCGCGCAAAAAAACCAGGGGGACAATTTCCTAATGAAAGGAAGCTACTCCAGATTTGAACACAGCGAAGGATTGTCAACGCCGGGGAGTGGTGGGTTTGCTGAATGTAGTCTGCACATGGCGTTCCCGAAAAAGTACTAGACCGATTGAGCCATTGCGCACGCCAGACTTATTAAGGTATCACGAATAGCGGACCAAAAGGGGAATGACTTGGTGACGAATCGGGTGACGACTCGCATGATGCTGTTGATCGCGCTTTGGATGACATGGCCGGTCTCGGCGACTTTTGGCCAAGTCGCCATCTCGACCACGCCCGGATTACTGCTCTATTCGGAGGGTCAGGTTTTCCTCGATGAAGACCAGGTGGAGTTTGAGCCGGCTCAGTTAGCGACGCTAAAATTGGGCCAGCGTTTTCGTGTCGCCGATGGACGCGCGGAGTTGCTGCTCAGTCCGCGCGCGCTGATTTGGATGGGCAAGCAGAGTGAGCTGGAATTTCTATCCGAGGATTTGCTGAACGTGAGGGTTCGGCTCACCGAAGGCTCCGCGTTCATCCAAGTCATGGGGCATTCCGGCAGGGAACAAGCCAGCCCGCTGTCGGTTGTTTGCGGACAAACCGAGATCCAACTGCCGGGAAAAGGCCTCTACCGCTTTGACTGCGACCCGGCTCTTGCGAGGGCGCGGTTGACCGTTCATCGCGGCATCGCCACCATCCAGAGCGGCCAGCAAACCTACGAAGTTCGCAAGAAGCAATCCGTCATACTCGGCAATGTCGGCAATCTGGGAAGAACCGGCAGCGAGCCGCGCCGGGAGCCCTTCCTCGCCGCCGCAAGCGATCCGTTCGGTGAATGGAGCTGGCGGAGGTCCGCGGACCTGGCGAAATCCAGCCGCCGATTCGCCAAGCGCATGAGATGGACCGACTAGCCCAAAAAACTTCAAACGACCCGACAGAGGCGTGGACGGAAGTCCACGCTCAGCAAGTGTAGAAGCAGTTGGACTGGGCAAGAGCAGTCAAGGTGAATAAAAGCAGTCACGGTGGGCGAAAGCAGTCAGGGCGAACAAAAGCAGTGACCGCGAACAAAACTCCGCACCCAAAAGAAGCCCGCCATGATTCATCAAACCGACGCGGATAACACCACCAGCCCGCCGAAGAGCGCACAAGCGGCGGAAGCCGCGCCCATCGTGCGTTAGAATTTGACTTGCCCTTCCCCGTGACTTAATCCGGTAGTCGGGCCGTCCCCGTGCGAATCCTTTTTCGCTACATCCTGCGCGAAGTCGTCGTCAGCTCCCTCATCGGGACGCTGCTTTTTACGTTCGTGCTATTTCTCAAGGCCGTCGGACCCCTGATCGAGCTGCTGATTCGCCCCAGCGGTTCGGCAAGCGATGTGGTTCAACTCTTCTTGCTGGCCGTTGTACAGACCTTACGGTTCACGATCCCGATCGGCGTTCTCATCGGCGTCCTGGTTGGGCTCGGGCGCATGTCGAGCGACGGCGAGATTGTCGCCCTGCGCGCGGCGGGCATTCCTGGACGCCGCTGCGTGCCGCCGGTCGCGCTTTTGGCTGCCTTCGGCGTGCTGCTCGGCGCGGCCACTACCCTCTACTTCAACCCGATCGCGCTGCGGGAAACCCGGCGAATCGGCGAAACCCTGAAAATTTCGCAAGCGACGGCCGAGATCCAGCCGCGCGTATTTATTGAAAGCTTTCCCGACCGCGTACTCTACGTCCAAGACGTGATTCCCGGACCGGTCGTTCGCTGGAAAGGAGTCTTCATCGCGGACGAACGAGCGCCCGAGGATCGCGGCTCCTTCGGCGGCGTCAACGCCGCCGTGAACGGTCCGCGCATTACCGTCGCCGAGGAAGCGATTGTCGTGCCGCGTCCGGAACAGGACCGGCTGCAACTGCGTATCCCGCACGGGCTAACCTTTGAGCAGTCCTACGATGCCGCGCAGTATCAGACCAGTGAGTTTCACGACAGCGATCAAGTTTTGGAGACGAACGCCGCGCCACTGCGGCAAAGCTCCCAGTCCTTCGCTCACATGCCCACGGCGGATTTGATCGTCCGGGCCAGCGTAGGGGAGAACCACCTGGATGCCTCGATCGAATTGCACCAAAGGCTGGCGCTTCCGTTTGCCTGTTTCGTCTTGCCGATGGTGGGGATTCCGCTGGCCATCTCCTCGCAGAGTTCGGGCAAGTCGGTTGGAATCGTTTTCAGTCTCGTCCTCGTATTTGTCTACTACATGATCCAGCTCGGCGGAATCGCTCTGGCGAAAGAGCAGATGCTATCCGTGATCCCGGCGATGTGGCTGGCGAATCTGATCTTCGCCGCCGCCGGCGCAATCTTGCTGCTGCAACTCGATGCGCCGAACCGCCGGGACATCGCGGCCGCGATTATGGGCCGCTTCAGCCGCCTGGCGGGGCTGCTGCGGCGAGATGAAGAATCTTCTTCCCCCGATTCGCGGCCGCCCTCCACAGCCGAAACCAATGGCGCGGTGAGGCCGCCGAGCGAACGTAAACTTCCGCTGGTTTCCCGCGCGAGGGCCGGGTCCGCACCGATCTTCCGGATTGTCGATCGCTACGTCTTGCGCTCGTTTCTTCTTTACCTGGCCGTCCTGGTGGCTTCCTTCGTGATGATTTGGTTCGTTTTCAGCTTCTTCGAGCTGCTCAACGATATGCTGGCGCGTCAAAAAATGGGCTTGTTCGTCGGCTACATGTACTATTTGACACCATTCTTGATTTACGAAACGATGCCGCTCAGCGTACTGGTCGGGACTTTAGTTTGCTTCGGGATTCTCGCTAAACACCACGAGCTAACGGCGTTCAAGGCCTGCGGCGTCAGCCTCTACCGCCTGGCGGCCCCGATTCTGGTGACCGCGCTGCTGATCAGTGGGTCGCTATTTGCCCTGGACTACTACTACTTGCCCGAGATGAATCGAAAGCAAGATGCGATTCGTGACGAGATCAAAGGCCGCCCCGTGCGCACATTCGTCAACCCGGATCGCCGCTGGACCTTCGGCAAGAAGGAGCGCATTTTCTACCACCGTTTCTTTGATTCTGAAAAGCAAGTGCTCGCCACGGCGAATGTTTTTGACTTCGACTCCGCGCGGTTTCGCCTCAAGCGCCACATCTCGGCCGAACGCGCCCGCTGGGACCAGCAGCAACAAGCCTGGGTTTTCGAGAACGGCTGGGTCCGGGAAATCGACGGCAACCGCCCGACGAGTTTCGAGACGTTCGAGGCCCGGGCTTTTCCCGACCTCGACGAGGAGCCCAGCTATTTTCTAAAAGAAGAGCGGCAACACCAGCAGATGAACTGGCGCGAGTTGAGCGCCTATATCTCCGACCTGACGCAGAGCGGTTTTGACACGGTTCGCCTGCAGGTGCAGCTTCATAAGAAGCTCGCCTTTCCGCTCTTTGCGGTCAGCATGGCCATCCTCGCCATTCCGTTCTCGCTGGTCGCCGGCCACCGCGGAGCCCTCTCCGGCGTTGCTCTGAGCATCGGACTGGCGATTGTTTACTATGCCGTCAACGCTCTGTTCGAACAATTAGGACGAGCCAGCCAATTGACGCCGCTGATTGCTGCTTGGGCTCCCAGCGCTATTTTCGGATTGACCGGAATGTATCTGTTTCTGCGAGTCCGCTCGTAGACGCCCCTTTGCATTCATGACAATCGAACAAGCTCGCCAAGCCCGCGAAAGATTGAAGCCCTACCTGCGGACCACCCCCCTGGTCTTTTCCGAACCTCTCAGCCGCGCCACTGGCAATCGCGTCTGGCTCAAACTCGAGTCGCTGCAGCCGACCGGCGCATTCAAAGTCAGACCCGCGCTCAACGGCATGCTGGTTCATCTCGATCAAGCCCGCAAGGCGGGTGTCATCGCATCTTCGTCGGGCAACTTTGCGCAGGCCGTGGCCTATGCCGCGCGCCAGCTCGGTGTCAGCGCCCAGATCGTCATGATGAAGAACTCCTCGCCATTGAAAATCGAGGGCACGCGGCGGCTGGGCGGCGACGTCGTGCTTTGCGAAAACACGTTCAAAGACCGCTGGGAGACGACCTTTCGCATCGAGCGGGAGTCGGGCCGGCTGCTGCTGCATCCCTATGATTCCGAGGAAACGATCGCTGGCGACGCCACGATTGGACTGGAGCTTAGCGAGCAGCTCGACTCCGATTTCACTGTCCTGGTTCCGATCAGCGGCGGCGGTCTGATTTCCGGCATTGCCTCAGCCCTCAAAGCCGAGCGCCCCGCTTGCAAAGTGATCGGCGTCCAGCCCGCGGCGAATGGGTCCATGAAGAAATCGATCGAGCAAGGCCGCCCGGTGACGGTCACGCCGGCTCCCAGCATCGCCGACGCCCTGGTGGTCGCAACGCCTGGAGAGCGAACCTTTGCCATCGTTCAGAAACTGGTCGATGACCTCGTTCTTGTCGAAGAAGAAGAGATTGCCACCGCCGTAAGGACACTAGCCGGCGAGCAGAAGCTAGTGGTCGAGCCGGGAGGGGCCGTCGGCGTCGCCGCCTTGCTAGCCGGCAAAGTCCAGCCCGCCGGCCGCGACCTGGTCTGCATCCTCAGCGGAGGCAATATTCAGCCCTCCAAGCTAGCCGAGTTGCTAGCGGCGGAACTGTCATAGCACGAGTGTAGAAAAGTCAGAAATGGCACAACAGAGGCGTGAACGGAAGTCCACGCTCCGAGCGGCCAATAACCCACCCTCCAGATTTTGGACCTGCCCCAAGCGCCTCCTCCGCTTGCAGTGAACCTTTCCAAATTTCAACCAGGCCCCGTCCTCCTGTGCTCCAATGAAAGAGCGAAATGCGACCTCCGCGAACGAGCGCTAGCCTGACAGCCGGCCCGAAAGCCGCCGCTAGCGAAACGTTTGCCGGCTCGCGCTCGTCTAGCCAAGCGATGCCGCGCAAAGCCACCGGACCTTCCTGCCGCAACTGGAAACCCCTTGCCACGCTCACCGGCACACTCACCTGTCTCTGTTGCCTTGTCGTTGTCAGTGCCCTGGCCACCACCCTGGCCTCTGCCCTAGTCACCGCCGCCGCGGCGCAAACCCGAGGCCCCCTCAAGCCAGGCAGCCGCCGCGTTCCGCGCCCTCCAGCCAACAGCACCACCATCGTTATCTTGCGGGGGACCCTGGAGCAAGTGGACGACGCCGCCGTGGTCCTGACCACGCGCGAAGACCGCACCGTGCGCGTGATCTACCGCAAGACCACGAAGTTTTTGCTGGACGACCGCCCGGTTACCGCCGCCTCCCTCAAGATCGGGGATAGCATCACGGTGCGCGCCCGCCGCACCGACGAGGGAGTGCTGCTCTGTGAGTCGGTGATGGTCCAACTCACCCCTTCCGCGGCGCCTGCTAGCACGCGGGCACCCGCCGCACCGTCGCCCGCCCCTCGCGGCGACGAAGATGCGGGGCCGCCAACGTTGCGGCGCCGGGAAATAGCAGAGGCCTCCCGGTCACCACAACGGCAGCCGCCCCCGCTGGCCGAAGACGATGACCCGGGACCGCCCGTTCTGCGCCGCGGCGGGTCACGTGGGCAGCGCTCGCAAGCTCCTCGTCCGACACCAGATCCGCCGCGGGAGGAAGACGAGGGCCCGCCCCTACTCCGTCGCAATGACCCTCCAGCGCCCCCCAGTGCCGCCGAGCTGCCGATTGCCGCCGAGCCGCCCAGTGCCGCCGAGCTGCCGCCGCACTCCGCCGAAACTCGCGGAGCCGCCGTATCCTCCGCCCAGCTCGACCCGCTCATCGAACAAGCCCGCTACCAAGCGTTTGAATACTCCGAAAAGCTGCCGAACTTTGTCTGCCGGGAGGTCATGAACCGCATGGCACGCCAGGGACGCCGAGGGGGCTGGCAAACGCTCGATATCCTCGAAACCGACCTTGTCTACGAGGACGGCAAGGAAGACTACCGCAACATCAAGATCAACAATCGCGCCGTGAAGAAAGAAATGGAGCAGCTCGAGGGAAGCTGGTCGATGGGCGAGTTCGCCTCGACCTTGCTGAGCATCTTCGATCCCAGTTCACGGACAACTTTCCGGTTCAACCGAAGCTCGCGGGCAGCCGGTGAACCCGCCGTCGTCTACGACTTTCGAATCGAAGAAGCGAATTCTCGCTGGCACGTAAGCGGAAGCGCCGAGACCATCACCCCCGCATACAAAGGCGCGATTTGGATCCACGAGAAAACCGCGCAGGTGCTGCGGATCGAAACCCAGGCGTTCGACATTGCCGCGGACTTCAACCTAGACACGGTCGAGATGACGGTCGATTACGGCTTCGTTCGCATCAGCGGCGAGCAGTACCTGCTGCCGATCACCTCGGAGAATCTGGCCTGCTGGCGCGGCTCGAATAACTGCTCGCGCAACAAGATCGAATTCCGCAACTACCGCAAATTCGGTGCCGAGTCATCGATCGTCACCACCGACTCCGAAATCACCTTCGACGGCGAAGATCCACCCCCGGCCACAAAACCGTAGTCCCCCCAAATCGTTCCGAGCTTGAGGCGGGCCGGCTGATGTGGCGCGAACCACCAGGTTT
>Ga0114996_10001118_pt1 | contig 36550 bp, 35 predicted proteins | sample ArcticOcean_MG_C_4_FD_87039 | JGI IMG/M metagenome (GOLD analysis project Ga0114996, IMG submission 87039) | Marine microbial communities from western Arctic Ocean - ArcticOcean_MG_CB4_134 | ecosystem: Environmental > Aquatic > Marine > Oceanic | place: Arctic Ocean: Canada Basin | collected... | reverse complement strand
TGTAAAGTCGATACCAGGGGGACTATTCCTTTTTTTAAGGGCTATAGTTTAAGTTTGAAAGTGTTTGCAGATACGATAAGCGATCCCCTTCTTAGGTTTTCTGAGGATTCGAGAATTCCCAGCCTACTCATCGAAGAAGAACCAGTTCTCTGAACTTTCAAATACCCACGTCATGAAAGATTCATCTGCATTGTACTTGTAACTGCCTTCGAACCACCCAGCCTCGGAATTTCTGTCACAGCCAATCGGATTCGCATCTCTTACCTCTTTAGTTATGATGACATCTGATACTGAATTTACTCCGCGGGCTCTGTATTCCTCAAATACTTTATCCGTAGCTACCTCAAGAAAAGACATTAAGTGTTTCTCTCTGGAATTTATCCTTGCCTCTACGCTTATTTCTGCATAAGACTCCTCGTTACCAAGTGTCCCAATTTGTTGACCAGCTGTTACTTCCGATCCATTCCCAAGACTAGGGTCTAGTTTTACGTGATAGAAACCGAAGTAATATCCTGGGTATTCAGTCGAAGCAATGGTGAATTGCTGCTCGATCTCACCATGAGCTTCACTATTAACAACATCCCCGATTGTTCCATCTGCAGGGGCAAGGAATTTTATGGACATCCACTTAAAGGTATGTGGCGTTACGTTATATAGCGCATTTTTACGAGGTGTGCCAACATGAACCATATAATGTTTCATGCTTCTACAGTTCATACCCGTAGGGTCATACTCTGAAGTATTAAAGGAAAAATCATGCCCGGTTACCGATCTAAATTTAGACGTTCTATCCAATTTATCTAATTCGGTAAAGTTAAATTTAGCTATCTTCGGAATATTATTGGGATCAAAGTTTTTCACAAAGCCAACACCGCTAGCTTCATTCGTTCTCTCTAATTCACATTTTGCTTTATTTTCATCGTTCAATCCTGCGCACGGATTTGACGCGTGCACACCCCCTCTTGGTCCTTGAGTTGAGTTAGCGCCCATCATCTGCTTACACATGTCCTTAAGAGCTCCTTGAAACGATGCACAAGGGTCCTTATTAAGGATGTCCTCTATTTTTTTCCCTCCCTTTAGCTCTTTCTCGCAATTTTCCTTATTTTTCCCTGTAAGGACATCGCATCCGTTTGATGTGTCAATATCTTGAGAAGTAGGAGTTGGCGGCACTTGGGTTACTGCAACAACCACTGTAGACAGGGGCTGTGCCTCAACGGTTTTGGTGGCAGAGGGTGGCATAGGAGTTGGAATAGTTTTTGGAGTAGTTGTAGAAGCAAGGGTTATGGTAGCAGTCACCGCATCCGTTGGTGTGCTAGTCACACTAACCGACTTAGTAGGCTCTAAGGCAACAGACGTTGGTAAACTAGACACGTCAACAGCTTGATTAACCTCGGTTCTGGGCTGTTCAGTTGGTTTTATATCTTCGCCACAAGCTAAACCAGCAAACACCAATGTCACTACCAAGAAAAATGATGATATGATTTTGAAGTACATATTCGTTACTGTGTAGAAAATTGTATTTTATAGGTAATGCAAGAGGATTGCTAGTGAACCTACAAGTTAGCAAGCCGGTCATCCTGATGGCAGCACTTCTGCTACTGGTAGCTTGTGGAGGAAGTGCTGAGCCTGATACTGAAGCTACTGCTGTGCCAACTGCAACAGCTAAGGCAGCACCTACGGCAACACCAGCACCAGCCCCAACTCCCGTACCACCCACACCCAGAGACTTCACCTATTCGTTAGAGAAGATACCCGGAAGCCTGAATCATAGCCCTGACAGCACTTGGTGGGGATACAATCAGAGTAAGATTGCTCGATACGGGGACACCGTCTTCACCTATGTCGTTCACAATGACAATGATCCAGCAACAAAGTCCCTGATGACCCTGTACAAGAAAGTAGGAGAAGGCCCATGGGAGCAAGGAGCATTGATGCCATGTTCCCGACCTGGCAACATCCTCATGGACTCAATTGGCGGTCTGCATGCGCTGGTGTTTAATCCTAAGGACGTGCTGGCAAATGACTCCCTGGGCAGCCTGGAATACTACTATTTCCCTATGGCAGGTGATGGAGACATCGATACGTTCAACCACACAACAGTTATACCTAGCCCAGGCAATAATGGCAACGAAACCGTGAATATCCGAATCGGTGCTTCAATTGGACAGGATGACACCATAGCATTGGCGTTCGGACTGGGAACTACTGAGCAATTTTATTACAAGAAAAAGTCTGCAACTGAATGGAATCATTTCGTTGCAGGCGAGAACCTGGGACATAACTTCTATTACCCGTATCCTCTAGTAACGGATGATGGCTATGCCATTCTTGCGATACAAGACGATTATGTCGAAATCGATGGGCAAGCCCACAACCCGTATCACATTGCAGCATATTTCCAGGGCGATGAAAATGGCTGGTCACATAAATTTCTGCTGGATAACACGCAAAGTTCTCAGGCGCTCACACATAGCCAGTGGCAAACAGTGGATATCTCTGACCTCTATCTGGATGCTGATGATGGCACTCATCTCATACTGCAAGATAGAGTTGCCGAAAAATGGTTTCATTATAGAAAAACCCATGCGGATAGCGATTGGACTATCACGATCATTGATACTGGCTCGTGGAAAGGCATTAATTGGGTGAGGTTGATAGAAATCGAAGGTACCCTCTACTACTTTATGAATTCGTGGAATCAGGTCAGATTGATGAACAGTAATACGAAGAAAATGGTTAAACTCGACTTGGAATCGCTGGCAGGAAAACGTCAGGTTGAAGGTATGTATCCCTACGTAACTTCCCCCAGGACCGGGACGAGTGCAGCATCTAAGTTTGTCGACATATTGCTCTTGAACGGGTCAAGCGATGCGTATCCCAACGGGTCTAATTATTATCTCAAGATCGCGAAAGACTATATTCTCCAGGAACTTCAATAGTCCGCAACCTTGAACCATAAGACGGAATGAGGATTATTTCCTTTTCTTTGTAGCTGTAGCGTAAGTATGCACGAGTTTCCATACACGGTAGCCAATAGGGGACAAAGGTCAATTCCCTTTTTAGCGTATAGGGATAGTGAGGGCTAGTGAGGGCTAGTGAGCCATAGAGAAATGGGTACCCTCACAAACCCTCAAGAAATCCAAAATGGTACACTTTCAGGGTATTGTGAGGATTATTGAGAGTAAATATTACTGAGTAATACGGCGGTGATGTTTGAGTAAGCAAAACCGAATCTGTAACCAATGCAAGAAGGAAGTTCCCAGCCCCGATAGCAAGTTTTGCCCATTCTGTGGCGCATCTCTTCAGAACATGTCTACTGAGTGGGCGTACGAACATATGATGGGGCGGTTAGGAGATGATCCTTCGTTCCTGACTGTGGTTGCAAAGGGGTTGGTATTGCTGCCCCCAAAGACAGATAAGAGCCATCGAACGATTTACATTGACGAGGTTATAGAGCCACGACTACGGGCCATATGGGCCAAGCAACAGGACGAGAAACTCGATGCCTTCCGAGAACTCAAGAAAACGATGGGGAGTGCGTCTACAAAAGAGATTAACGAGTTCCTAACGTCGACCTGGCATCAGCCCGGACGACTTCGTCTTCACGTCAGAGAAGGGGCAGCCCATCGATCCAAGCAGGGCAACGAGGGAAGTAGCGAAGATTCGGGATCGTATACACCTGCCCCCAGGATTCCACCTGCACGACTTGCGACACACCCACGCTTCACTTATGATTGAAGCTGGCGAGCATATGAAGGTGATTAGCGAGCGACTGGGCACTCCAGTATCCGAACAACAATGGACATCTATGGCCATGTTAGTGAAGAAACCCAGCGTGCTGCCGTCTCACGGTTCAGTAAACTGCTCCGCTCAGATAGGGAAAACACCCGATCTGGGAGTTTGGGCGCCAATTGGGCGCCAATTGAGCAAAACGATGGGTAGTGAACAGTACACCCTTTGTAGCTAAGTCAGATATACGTGCGCCCGTAGCTCAGTGGACCAGAGCATCGGTCTTCGGAACCGGGGGTCGTGGGTTCGAGTCCCACCGGGCGCACCACATACTAGACAAAGAATGAAAGTAAGGATCTCTCGAGAATCTCTATGGCGGTGGAAATACTAAGGGTATGTAGTATTCTGTTATTTACCCAGCGCGAGCGAGGAGCAGCCCTAGAATTTCTGGAAAGCATTGTTTTATTAAGTTATTTATATCTTCTGGGCCCAAACTACTCACGGGATGAGGAAGTACGATAAATGGATAGTCTTGAATTCCCTTCAACCGTGCCATATTTTTTGCGTTATTGATGAAATAGCTTGAAATAAACACTATAGTTGGAACACCTCTCTTTTCTAGGTTGATTCCATCGTGCATACTGCACGTAGAGCAAGAGCCTCAGTCCCCTATGGCTGTAATAGCAATTCGGCATTCATTAACCACATTGTCTATTACATCTTGTGCGAAAGGTTGAGAAGCTGATCCCTTGCTATGTCGTACTGGTTCAGGGAGATCATAAAGTTCGCATAACATATTGTAGGCTGTGTCTAAGATGATATCGGCCTTTGCCTTGCCATTGTTGAGTAGTCCTATCGTTAATCCTGTTAAGTTCGTTGGTCTGATTGCCATATCAGAACTAGCGGCAATGGTAGTTACCGTAGGGTCTATGAGAACCATGGGATTCAGGGTTGTTGCCATTTTCCACCTCTGATATTTGTTAATCTGTTGTAATTTTCCGGGTAATGGATTTTGAATATATACCAATACCGTATGGAGAAACCACGGTTATAAATGTGCCACCTTCCCCTCCACCAGCTACGATTTGTAGTGCAGATGGGCTTTCTAAGATAGATATCATTGTATCCTCTTTCGCTTGGTGATCTTGGTAAGCGTATCGAAATTTATGTGCACGGCGAAAGTCCCGAGCTGGTTTTCGTGCCTCTTTAAATATAAAATTACTTACATCTTCCTTACTCCAGCCTGCATCGCTAAAATGATTTAGTATTTCTGGCGAGACTACTATGAGGAGTTCTCGATGCCATGGATTCAGGCTAAGTAGCGTATCTGCTAGATTAATCAGTATTTCTTTGGGGTCCGAGCTGCCCGCATATCCTGTTTGTAATGGGTTTAGAGCGGTAAACACAGTTACTGTGCTAGAGTCTTTTGAAAACCCTCGTTCTACGTGTAGAGGGTTCCATTGCATAGGTAACGATTCTTCACGCTCTGCGATGCACATAGAATAGCGCCCGGCGTGACCCATAATAGTCATATCTAACTGGTCTGGTCGGTTCCCTGTACAATTCCACAAGACTAGATGGAGTGCGCGTCCGATAGTCGAATTAGCCCTGTTTCCTGGACAGAAAAGAGCTGTTCCTGAATTCAAACCAATTTTCTTCACAATTGGGCCATTCACAATTGCCATTACAGCTGTTCCTCCCGTTTGAAGGGTTGCTCCGTGAAGATTAAAATCGGGTTCACTCATTCCCTGTAGAGCTGCTAGAACCACAGGGAAATACTCTGGCAGACAACCCGCCATTACGGCATTTACTGCGGCCTTTTCAGCTGTCACTATTCTTCCAGCTACTGGTTCTACGAGAATGACTTCAGACGGATTAAAGTTGACATATTTAAGGAACTCTTGAACCTTCTCTTCTGTGGGTGGTATAACGGGTAGGCCGTCACTCCATCCCATCTGATAGCAGTACTCGATTGCTTCAGAAGGGTCTTTAAGGATATGTTTTTCTGATTCAATGCTCATTTGGCCGAATTTCATTTTCTAAAGATGGATTCAAAAACGGTTTTTGACGTGTCGCTTATGGTCGTTCAGTTATTGTTTAGACGGTATCTTTGGTGGTCGTGACAAATAGATAACACCAACGGCAATAACAAAACAGATTGCGTATATGACGAATGCCAGATCATAACTCCCTCTACGATCAAAAACTGCTCCTGCAAATACTGGACTAAACGTACCAAGCACCTGAGTTATAGGTAAAAAGACCCCTCGGATGCTTCCTAGGGAGCCTCTTCCAAAATAATTCGCCCACATTAAGCTCGATAGCGGTCCATATCCTGCTCCTCCAATACCATATACGATTGGTAGAAGGAGAATAAGTGGCCCGCTGTCTATCACGATAACCATAACCATTCCTAGAGCGGCTAGCGAGAAAGATGCCATTATCAAATATCGTGTTTCGATACGTTCGCCTAGGATTCCCCAAGCCATTTTTGCGAAAAGTACAACAATACTGAGCTCGGCGACCATGGTGGTTGCGAATGAAGTTGAATATCCCTTATCTGTTAATGCTGGAATAACGTGGACTAGGAAACCGTGTAGACCTGCGCCACTGATTGTAAATGAAACGACCATTAACCAGAGAGCTGGTGTGCGAACAGCTTCTCTGATTGTCCAATCGTAATCAGTTGCAAGCTTAACCTTAGCCTGTGTCATAGGTAGTAGTGATTTTGGATCTACGGCGGTCCCATCAGGGACTAATCCTATATCTTCGGGTGTCCGGCGTATAAAGAGTCCGCTGAGAGGTGTTACTAGTAGTAAAGCGGTTAAGCCTGATATAAACCATGCCTCTCTCCATCCGAGATGTGTAATGATGTAAGCGGCAATAGGTATGAAGATAATATTCCCTACATTAGGCCCGAGAGTCACTATTGCTAATGCTCGTCCACGTTTACGTATAAACCATTTAGACACAAGCACTGGGGCTACAACTTGAGATCCTTCTGCACCCATCGCGAACCCGTACAAAACGCCTATAAGTAAATAAAATTGCCAGAGTTCTGTCATCATGGCAGTGAGCATCATGCTAATGCCTAGTAAAATCCCACCGATCATCATTAAGATCATGGCTCCATGCCGGAGATCTACAATCGGTCCATATAGAGGACCGGTTAACATGGCAACGGCAGACCTTATAGTTAGTGCCCATGATACAGACGTACGATTCCAACCTAAACTTTCCTGCATTGGGTTAAAGAAAAGCCCAAAACTGTATCCAAGAACGCCAGAGGATGCACCTGCAATAGCTGCGACAGCAACAATATACCAGCCGTGGAATATCCTTCCTCTGCTAGTAATGCGCGCTATAGCCACTTAAAAAGACTCTTTTCTTATTACTGATTATTTTCTTGGACGATAGTATTTTAGTTAGGATAGGTTATGTACATACTACATGGCAGACAGTAAGGTTGAAATAGCTAAACCATAAATTCCGTGATACGGTTACTTGATAATGCGTCTTTTCTTTAGGAGATATCTTTTTGCATTTACAGATTCCTAGTCTCCAAAGCGATATCAAGAAAATAGGGAAACAGAAACTGTTTTTCTTGGGCTCTCTCACAAGCGGCCATATGGTCGTACATTGGTATCAAAGCCTTTTAGCATTGATGATTCCACTCGTAAAGTTGCATCTGAATTTGACTAGCGTCCAAGTTGGTATGATTACAACGGTACGTTTTGGGGCTAATGCTGTTGCTACCCTTCCTTCGGGGTATCTTGCGGACTCTTACCCACAATATAGAAGCTTTATTCTTTCGGCTGCAATATTTACTTTTGGAATCGCTTATTTTCTCATTGGTGCTAGCGAGAAATATACATGGGTACTCTTGGCTGCGGGACTTATAGGTCTCGGTACAGCACTATGGCACCCAGGGGCTACCGGTGTCCTTTCGTTACGTTTCCCGGATAATCGTGGTTTTGTTCTGGCAGTACACGGGGTGGGAGCCAGCATAGGAGACGCCCTGGCTCCGATAACTGTAGGTGCGATCATACTGATAGTTTCTTGGCAAGGAATTCTACAGATTCATTTAATTCCAGCAATAATTCTTGCCCTTATCCTATCGAAAAGTGTGGGGATTTTACCTGAACAATTCATTCCCAGACCTTCATTTGGATTTTACTTAAATGATATTAAAACATTGCTCTCAAGTCCACATGTTGTGGGTATACTTGCTTCAAGTAATTTAACTAACATGGCTAGGTTTAGCATGCTTACTTTTCTTCCTATCTACGTCACGGAATCACTTGGGTCATCCTCTTTCGTTGTAGGTATTTATCTTAGCCTTTTATATGCAATGGGGATGATCTCTCAACCCCTAATGGGTATATTGTCGGATAGGGTTGGGAGAAAAGTAGTTATCGTTCCTAGTTTGTTAGCAATGGGGCTACTTTACGTAACTATGGTTTTTGTTCCCGGCGGTATTTCTTTAGGGATAGTAATAGGAATGTTAGGTTGCTTCTTTTACGCAATTCTCAATATTCAACACTCGGCATTATTGGATGTTGCTCCTGATAATGTACAATCAAGTACTTTCGGGATTATGATTTTGTTTAGTGTTCCATTCAGCTTAGTTTCTCCCCCTCTGGTTGGATATTTAGTCACAGAGATGGGAATTAAAGTCACCTTTTGGTTTGCTGCTATCTCAATGTTTCTTGCATCAGCGATTCTGATCCCCATAAGTTTCAAGAAACCTTCTAAGAGTTGACTGGTAGATTCCTTAACCTAACCTATAGATAAGAAATTAACTGTTAATTTGGTTGCTAACTAGTCAGTTAGATAATCTTCTATAGGGTTGCAAGGGTTTCACTTTGGTGTTCCTACCACTTGCCCCCGTCATCGACCCTCTTTTAAAGGTTGGTAGAACTAACACAAGCAACGATAAAAGAACGACTGCGATAGCAGTACTGGCTGCTAAGCCCATTGACGCACCTAATCGCTCAATGAAGGCCCCCATTACAAATGCTCCTACTTGTGCGAGGCACATAGATAGAGACATAAATCCTGATGTTCTGCCCCGCATTTCTTCGGTTGAGGCGAGTATAACTATACTTGGTTGAAGAGCCCCGAAAGTGGCGAATGCTAAGCCATGTAGTACCAAAAGGAACATTGACAGCATTGGGATTGTAGACCATGAAAATGCAAGTGTTACTGCAGCTAAGAAGTACGCTATACCAATCCAGAGAAGGCCTGGTCTGTTGATGCGAGGGTTTGTGGCCATTAGCGTTGCCCCTGCTATAGAACCCAACGTACCTACTAACGTTAGAATTCCTAACTCACTCGGAGTAATAGATAATATCTCTCTGGCGAATACGGGCAAGATGAAAATCATAGGTAATAGGAAGAGGTTAGTTATGCATGAACCCAAGACGAAGGCTAGAACCATTTGGTTTTTTGATAGATATATAAATCCACCTAGGAGATCCTTGATAAATGATCCTCCATCAATATTTTTAACCAATTCAACCGGTATTTTTATCGGAATTAGTGATAACAAAGAGGCTATCTGTACTATACAGATAGCCATAAGTGCAATTTCTGAGCCGGCTATTTCGTATAGTACACCTCCTACCAGAGGTCCAATACCTCGAGAGGCATGGCGGCTTATGGAATCTAGAGACATAGCATTCATAAGGGATTTATTTCCCACCAAGTCGTGAATCAACACTCTAGATGAAGGCATTTCGATTCCAACCCCTAAACCTACTATTGCTGAACCGGCAATGATATGCCATATATTTAGTCCATTGGTTGAGGCCATCACAGCGAGAAAAACCCAAGATCCAAGCCGAATTAATGAACCTATAATCATGAGGGATTTTCGTGGAAAACGGTCAGTTATTGTTCCGGAAAATATATTTAAAATGAAGAGGAAAATGCCGTAAGAAAATATCGTTTGTGATACCATCCAAGGATCCTGAGTCATGTCGAGGACAATCCAGCCTAAGACTATTAGTCCCATTGCTAGCGACAAGTGGCCTAACAAGCTTGATCCCCATAAAAAACGAAAGTTACTGTTTTTGAGGTTTATTAGTAAACGTTCTTGGAATATGTTCTTAATGCCGAACAATGAACTTTTAGTCACTACGTAAAGATCCTATGGTAAGAATATGTAGTAGGCCATTATCGCTTATCCTCCTCCTATCGCAGGGAGGAAGTGTACTTCGCTTTTTTCATCAAGGTTAGCTAGCATTCCAATGTTGGTAACCTCTCCATCAATAATGACAGCAATTCCTGGAGTAATATCATTTCCATCGCAAAGCAATGCTTTAAGACCTGGGTATTTCTTATCCAAACCATCCATGACCTGGGCTACGTTAGAACCTTCTATATAGGTTCTATGTTTCCCGTTTGTTAGATGCTGTGTAGCTATAGGGAGCCATATATCAGGCATGGTAACCTACGATGAACTGTTTCCAGATCTTATAGCATCAAGTACACGGCTGGGGGACATCGGGAGTTCATAAAGCCTTATACCAATCGCATCATGGATAGCGTTAGCTATTGCTGCCATACACGGAGCTATAGGTACTTCACCGACCCCTTTTACACCGAATGGGTGTCCAGGGTTTGCTACTTCTACTAATACAGCGTCGATCATTGGGAGATCAAGTGCTGTTGGCATTCGGTAATCAAGAAAAGTTGGGTTCATCATTTTACCGTTCTTGTCGAACACGTATTCTTCGCTTAACGCCCATCCGATTCCCTGAGCAACACCGCCTTGTATCTGTCCTTCTACGTAGGTGGGATGTATTGCTTTTCCCACATCCTGTACGGCGGTATAACGTAAAATATTGACTTTGCCTGTCTCCGAGTCAACTTCCACATCAACGATGTGTGTTGCGAATGCTCCACCTACACCTCTTGGATCTACAGTTGCACGTCCAACGATTGGGCCACCGGTTGCATTTAGTTTTAATGCCAACTCTTTGAAATGCATAGTTAATTCTGGATCAGATTTATGACAAACCTTGCCAGATTGATATTCAAGATTATCAGTACTGACTTTCCACATCTTAGCTGCGCGTTCTATTATTTGCGACTTAATATCTTGGGCAGCTTCATAGCAGGCCCATCCTGTCTTGAATGCTACACTGCTGCCTCCTGTTACGGACGTATATCCTATCGAATCGGTATCACCTATTGAAGGCTTTACGTCTTCGGATGGTATGCCGAGCACCTCTGCAAGTTGCATAGCGGCTACTGTTCTCGAACCACCTATGTCTGGTGATCCTTCGACTAGGCTAACCGTTCCATCGGAGTTGACACTTGCAGTAGCACTCGCTGGTCCACTTCCATTAACCCAGAAGCCGCTTGCCACACCACGTCCAAAGCTCTGTTTTCCTCTCGGTTCATTATAGTGAGAATGTTGTTTTGCCGCCTCAACTGTCTCTATATAACCAATTGATTTCCATAACGGTCCTGATCCTTTTCTAGTCCCTTCTTTAGCACCATTCATTATGCGGAAATCTAGCGGATCGATTGAAAGTTTCTGGCATATCTCGTCAACAGTTGATTCAGCTGCGAAGGCGGCAGGAGGAGACCCAGGGGCTCTATATGCGGCAGATTTAGGCCTATTTACTACTACATCTAGTCCTTCAATATATACGTTTGGAATGTTGTATGGAGCAAAAATGCATTGGCTTCCTGGAGCGACAGGTGAACCTGGAAATGCACCAGCTTCATATACGAGAAGGGCTTTTGCCGCGACAATCTTTCCGTTATTAGTGACTCCGATTTTCACGGTTATGTCTGTTCCAGACGTAGGTCCGGTTCCGATAAATACCTCTGTGCGGTCCATAAGTAACTTTACAGGGCGCCCTGTTTTCCGTGACAAGATAGCTGCAACAGGTTCGAGATAAACTAATGTTTTACCTCCAAACCCACCCCCTATTTCCATGGGGATAGCTTTAATTTTCGATTCTGGAACCCCAAGGACTTTTGCAGTAAGGTCTCTTATAGCAAATTGTCCTTGTGAGCTTGACCAGATAGTAATTGCTCCATTTTCACTCCATAACACCGTTGCACCGTGAGGTTCAATATAACCTTGATGTACAGGCTCCGTTCGATATTTTCTTTCGACTATCAGGTCTGCCTTCTTAAAACCTTCCTCTACGTCACCTATGCCAAACTCGAATCGGTTTGCTAGGTTAGTACCTTTTGTACTCCCAGAACCATCTCGATAACCACCTGCTCGTGCAGTCGCATCTATTGTTGTCTCTAGGTTGTCATGTAATATAGGGGAATTGGCTTCAAGAGCTTTTAGTCCGTGCATTACCGGAGGAAGCACTTCATACGTGACTTCTATGAGTGAGACTGCATTTTTTGCTATTTCTTGTGTAGATGCTGCAACTGCAGCTATTGCGTGGCCGACGTAGAGAGCCTTATCGTTTGCTAGGCAATTATTGGAAAGAAAAAGATAGTTAAAGAAACCATTTTCTAAATCAACAACCTTCCCGGAGACTTGAGGGAGGTCTGCTGATGTGGCTACTGCATGAACTCCCGGTAAGGCCATTGCTTTGCTCGTGTCTATCGATTTTATACGTGCGTGAGCATAGGGACTTCGGAGGATTTTTCCATGGAGCAGGCCAGGCAATTGGATATCATCGCTGTATTTTGCACGCCCTGTCACCTTGTCAAGGGCATCGTGCCGTGGCGGGCGTGTTCCAATTATGCTAAATTCCTTAGTGGAGAGCGCCAGGTTTTTGGCTTCTTTAGGCCTCGTAGCCATATCGCCTCCTTGAGGAACCATAGAATAGATTGAAAGACGTATACCGATGGTAGCATAACATGAAGTTTTCGGCTATCTTCTGAACACAGGTTGGTTTTTATTGCTAGTTTAGCAATGTTGAGGTGCCTCTAAATATCAGAGTGTTAATCTTCGAAACACCTCCTGCCATTCTTGTGAAGATGTTATCCCGTAACCCTTTCGCCATATGATTTCACCATTGGAATTCACAGCAACCTTTGTTGCGCGAACTAATATGTTGTAGCTTTTAAAGAACGCAGATTCTGCTTTTACTACGTGCCAACCATAGTCGTGTGAATCCATATATACCTGCAACTCCTCCAAGCTTTCTAGAGGGTCCATGCTGATACCTACAATTTCTATATCCTCACTGGATTGCTTGTAAAATTCTTTCAATGACCGAAACTCGGCCAGACATGTTGGTCACCAAGTAGTGAAGGAAATTAGCAAGAAGCCATTATTTTTTCGAGATAGTGAAGAAAGTGTAAACCTGCTACCGTCTGGTTTCAAAAAGTTAAAGTCTGGAGCTGAATCTCCAACGTTTGACCCTTCATTTAAAACCGGTTCAACATCGGCCTTTTTGTGTTTTTGACTAGTTTCCTCTGATGATCCACTAGGGGGATCTGTGTTTTCAATCTTGATGGTAGACCTTGATATATGCGGATCGGTATAGTTTCCTTGGGCGCACGAAAGAATAGCTGTCGACAATAACATTGCCACGATGATCTTGTAGATGTCGAACTGGCTTATCAATATTGCTTCGTTGGCTTAGGAACGTAGTCAAAGCGAGGTTACCTGATTCAAATGGAGTATGTTTATGCTGTTCAGTCTTTATAATTACGTTTCAACTGGTTATAGGCCCAGTTGATTTCCTTCATCTTTTCCTCGGCAACTTTTCTTAATTCGTCGCTTAGGCTAGATAATTTGTCTGGATGGAATTCATTGGCTAGTTTGTGGTATGCATTCGCAACCTTCTCTTGGGGTGAGTTAGGGTCAATTCCTAATACATCGTATGGAGATGTGGTATGGCTTGTATTGGCTGTCGAGGAATTTCTATTATATTGAGCATGCCCTGAAAAACTTCTCCCTCGTATCTTGCGGAATAAAGTTAGGAAGCCAGAAATTATTATAAAAACCAACCATATTTTCGCCAGAACAATCACCTCGTTCCACCTTGAGTTAAAGGTAAATATTACATTTTTCGAAACATTGTAATACAAAATCCAAGTTTTTTACACCTAAGTTATAAATAGGACTCTACTGTTAAAAACGAGTCTTATATAAACTTTTTGTGTGTGATTGTATATATTTTGTTTAGTCTTACTTCTAGTCTTACGTGGTAAAGAAATTTTCCAGTTTGTTGTAGCCAAGACAGGTAAATAGCTGTTAGCCAAACTTATACCAGAAATAGCACAATTGTTTCTTGACGCTACTGCATGAGCTTTTTTATGGTAGATAATAGTTCGATCTAGTAACCAGGATTCGTTTTGGAAAGTTGCCACCTTCGACTTCAGATCGTACGTTAGTGAGGGTTATGGGGGAATTGTCACTAACTGTCTAAGGTGTTGTGATTCGTCTATTGAAGAACGTTCAGTTAGCATAGTTAGGAGCTATAACATTGAAAAGTAATGGAACAACATTTTATCTGATTAGCGATGGAACTATAAAAATGGATGGTGGGGGTGTGTTTGGCCAGGTTCCTAGGCTCAAATGGCAAGAAATGGCCACTCCTGATAGACAGAATCGTATTCGACTTGGGCTTAATTGTTTATTAATCAAAAATGGGAATAATTGTATTCTTGTTGATACTGGTGTTGGAAATAAGGAGCCGAGAGGTATCAAGGACACTTATGGGCTTGGTAACAGTCGACTATTAAGAGAACTCCGTGCTAGAGACATTGCACCGAAGGATATAACTGATGTGATACTTACCCATCTTCATTTTGATCATACTGGAGGGTCCACTAGGCTAGATCGTGCAGGCACTCCTGTCCCGACGTTTCCTAATGCAACGTACTATGTTCAAGAGGCATCTTGGGAAGAGGCAAATCAACCAGGAGAACGTGCTGCTTACACGTATCACCCAGACGATTTCCTCCCTCTTAAAAGAACAGGCCAATTGCAACTTTTGCAAGGAGATACTGAGTTTGATTTTGGAGTTCGAGTTAAGGTTACTGATGCGCATACAGAAGGACACCAAATGGTTTTGCTAAATCATGGAGGCGAGAAGCTTGCATTTATGGGTGATCTAATTCCAACACCTCATCATCTTCAACTTACGTGCATTGCAGCGGCTGATAAAACTCCTGAGAGCACACTAGAGCTTAAGAGGGAGTTTCTATTGCAAGCTGAACGTGAAGGGTTACTCTTGCTTTTCTCGCATGGTTTTGAATCTAGAGCAGGTTATGTCGAATATAGGGACGGGAAGTGGGGATTTAGGCGCATCGATTTTTAGTGAGTTGGTGCCACCCTTTAGATCAAAGGGTGGCACCTTTCCATTAGGTGCCCCAAAGAACACCTTCGTTTAAGTGTAGGAGTTTTACTTTCGTTATTTGACTTTCGGGTGGCACGGTTGAGCGCATTGAAACCCGTACGTAGTTGTCTGACAATCCGGATGATATATAGTGGTCCCCTTTATTAACACACTGCTCCCATAGTATTGGTCTCGTGGTTCCTATTAACCCTCTTCGGAAGGTGGTACCTTGCTCTTTACCTAGTGAAATAACAGATTGTATTCTTGATCGTTTTTCATCCTTTCTAACCTTATCAATGAAATATGAGGCACTTGTTCCAGGCCGTTCTGAGTAGGGAAAAACATGAATTGATGAAAACCCAATTTTTTTACAAAATGAGTAGCTTTCTTCAAAGAGTGCGTCAGTTTCTCCAGGGAAACCAATTATAAGGTCAGTAGTTAGTGCTACCCCTGGTACATGAGACCTAATCCTTTTTATGGCTCCAGCATAGTCGTTTGTAGTATACCGTCGTCGCATGTACTGTAAAATCGTGTTTGCACCACTTTGCAGGGGTACGTGAAAATGAGGGCAAAGCCGTGGGTTTTCCCATAAAGACAGCAGATTTCCTGATATTTCTTGTGGTTGTAGTGACGAAACTCGTATTCTAGGAATGTCTGTCTCTTGCAATATTCGGTTCAGCATTGTTATGAGGTTTACATTAGGTGTTTCGAAACCATAACTCCCCAATTGTGTTCCTGTGAGGATTACTTCTTGATACCCTTGTTCTGAAAAAGATTGTACTTGAGCTACTAGCTCTTCTTCGCTAACACTTTTTTCCCTTCCGCGAACCTTTGGTACGATGCAATAAGCACAGATTTGGTTACAGCCTTCTTGGATTTTCAGAGACGCTCTTGTTCGTTTGACTGAACCATAACCTATTAAATCGGAGGGTTTGCGCGATTGTATATGCCTTAGTGGAGTTAGGTGATTTAACACCTGTGTGACCAGATTTTCTTTTTCCTTGTTTCCAAATATTAGATCAACTTCATCCATGCTGCTAAGGGCTTCCGGAGTTCGTTCTGCGTAACAGCCTGTTGCTATTGTTAAAACTTGTGGGTTTTTTCTTTGACCTTTTCGAAGAGCACTTCTTGCCTTCTGATCGGCAACATGGGTGACCGTACAAGTATTGAGGACATGCACATCGGCCTCCTCGACGTTGTCGACAACAGTGACCCCTTCGTTATTAAAAGATTGGGCTAGTTTTTGTGAATCAGCTTGATTCAGCTTACAGCCGTGTGTTTCTATGTATACTGTGATCCCTTTTGGCTTTGGCATATGAATAGTGGTTGATTCAAATTTATTCAAGATAGGGGATGTACTATTAGTATTATGAAGATTCATTTGCAAGACTTTCAGTAAAATAAACGAGAGATCTAACGGCAACACCGGTCGATCCAACCGTTAGATATCCTTTAGTTTTATTAGTTCGTGCTGTTCCAGCAATATCCATATGAACCCATGGAGTGTCTTCAGCAAATTCTGATAGGAAACATGCTGCTGTTATCGAGCCGGCTTCTCTTCCCCCAGTGTTTTTTAAATCAGCTACTTTACTTTTGTTTAACTCCTTGTACTCTTCGAAAAGAGGGAGTTGCCACATTTGTTCGCCAGTAGATTTCCCTGCGTTTAGCAAATGGTTGATCAGTGATTGGTTATTTCCCATGACCGCACTAGTAGTTGTACCTAGTGCAATCACCGCTGCTCCGGTGAGAGTAGCCACATCAATGAGGCGGCGTTGTCCTTGGATGCGTGCGTATCCTATCGCGTCAGCAAGAACCAATCGACCTTCGGCGTCTGTATTCTCTATCTCGATACTTTTTCCTGTTATTGACCAAACTATATCTCCAGGTTTTGTTGCAGACCCTCCCGATAAGTTTTCAGTTGCAGGGATTAGTCCCATCACATTGATTTTAGGTTTCAGCTGTGCGATGGCACTCATTGCAGCTATAACTGCAGCGCCACCACTCATGTCGCCTTTCATTTCCCCCATTCCTCCTGCTGGCTTAATTGATATTCCGCCAGAGTCAAAAGTTATTCCTTTTCCACATATAGCCAGGTTGTTCTCTTGGTTGTTAAGATCGCCTTTGTATCTTAATATAATGAGTTTTGGAGGTTGGTTACTTCCTGCCGAGACCGCAAGCAGGGATCCCATACCTAATTTTTCCATATGATTCTTATCGAAAATTTCTAAGTCTAGGTTAAATTGTTTAGCTATTTTGGTGGCTTGTTTAGCCATCTCAGTTGGGTTCATAATATTTGCTGGTTCGTTACCCATGTCTCGTGCGGTGACAGTAGCATTTGCTAAAATAGTTCCTCTTTTGATTCCTTGTTTAATAAGACTTGCTTTTGATTTGTTGTCTTCTAGAATCTGTAGTTCCCTAAGATTACTTTCTTGAATCTTCTTGCCATTGTTTTTGTACCGGGTGAATTGGTACATTCCGAGCAACATTCCCTCGGCTACTGCTTCTCCAAACGCGATCGCGTCTACATTGTTTTCTTCTATACCGTGCGGTATGGTGGCAGCTGTTTTTATCTTAAGCTTAACTAGCAACCGGCTTACTTCACCTATGCCATAGCGTATGCTTTCAGCTGTGAACTTCTCTTTTTTTCCTAGTCCAATTATTATTATTCTGCCGGCCTGTATTTTGCCGAGAGTATGTATCAGCGTCATTTCCCCCAGTTTCCCAGTGATTTCCCCATCCTTTATCAGGTTAACAAGTCCCCCTTCCAGTGATGTGTCGATGGTTTTTGCAAGCCCGGTTAATTGCTTTATGTCTTCGAATAGGCTTATAACCAGTGCATCTACGTTAACAGTAGCAATTTTTCCTTTTATTAAATTTATTTCCATTTAGGACCTCCACATGTTTGTTTCTAGCTCTATATATATGGGTTGTTAGTTACATGATGTTCTTGATGTTTACAATTAAACACACACTGCTTTTCTTTAGTGTGTGTTGGCTTGAATAGAGCATGAGTGTTCTTACGGAACCAGGTATCAATTAGTGGTACATATATTCAAATGGGTGACTATTTTAACCAACAAACCCAAGGAGGAGTTGCTGAATGAAGGAGATACCTAATAAAGCGACTAAAGGGGAAAGGTCAAGCATTCCAATTTTCGGCATGACCCTTCGGATTGGGGAAAGAATTGGATCTGTTACAGAGTATATGAACATGACGATTGGGTTTCTTAGGCGAGATGATTGATTCGGAAACCAGGATAGTATCACACGTGCGAAAATAGCTAACCAGAGAAAAGTAGCGATCAGTGATATTAGTTGAGCCATTGTTTTACACCCCTAACTCTCTTGATTTTTTGTAGGCTGCGTGGACAGCTGAAAATATTATTTCTTGGAAGCGATTTAAGTTCAAATCTTTTATTGCTGCTTCAGTTGTACCATGAGGTGAGGTCACCATATGCCTGAGTTCCATGGGTGATTTACCTGTTTCTTGAACAAGTTTTGCACTTCCTAAAACTGTTTGTAGCGCCAACTTATATGAAACCTCTTCGTTTATTCCAAGTTGTATACCAGCATCCGCCAAACTTTCTATAAATAGAAATACGTAAGCTGGGCCACTTCCACTAAGAGCAGTTGCTATGTCTAAATAGCTTTCATCCTTCATGTAAATTTCATGCCCCAAAGTTTGAAGCACAGAACGGACATTTTCTTTTTCCGACTCATCTACGGATGTATCTGCTGTCCATACGCTCATACCTTCTCCGATTTGAGCAGGAGTGTTTGGCATTACCCTGACCACGTGGCTAAACTTCAAGCCTTCCTTAATCTTTTTTAGAGGTGTACCGGCCAAAATCGAGACGACTGTTTGTTTCCTAGTGACTCTACCGAGTAATTCCTTCAAGACTCTATCGATTTGTTGAGGTTTTATCGAAAGGACTATTAAGTCAGTATCGTTAATCGAGTCGATATTTGAGACTGTTGTGTGGATTTTGTATTTGTGGGAGAGAGTAGCGCGACGCTCTTCTACAGGCTCCCCTACGCATATATCTTTGGCAGGAGCGAGCTTCTTCCTCAAAACTCCAGCAATTATGGCCTCTGCCATGGCACCGCCACCAACAAATGAGATCTTCACCGTGCTGTCTCCGTTTATGGAAAGTAAATTTTCGAAGGACATACTGAGTCAGGAATTTGTGTCATTATATCACTCGTGACTTTGGTGAGAATACCTAAATTCTACACAAGTAATCCTTTTCCTAATGCTAAAGAAGTAGCCATTTTTATAGCTTCTATCATACTGCTTTCATCTGCAGTTCCCTTTCCTGCTATGTCGAATGCAGTTCCATGGTCAACGGATGTACGAATAATTGGTAGTCCCAAGTTTACGGATATGCTTTTCTCAAAGCCATATACCTTTATGGGTATGTGGCCTTGGTCATGGTACATTGCAATGACCACGTCATATTCTCCTTTTGTTGCTTGATAGAAAAGTGAGTCTGCGGGTATAGGGCCACAGACATTTATTCCTAATTTCTTTGCTTCTATTATCCCAGGTGTGATTGCGGTAGATTCTTCTTCTCCGATCAAGCCACCATCTGAGCCGTGGGGATTGAGTGCAGCCACAGCTATGTAAGGGGTTGGGAAATTCCATTTTGTGAATTGATTATGGGTTAATTTAATAATGGATAGAATGTTGTCTTTAGTCACTGCGTCACAGGCAGTTTTTAGAGAGCGGTGGGTAGTGAGATGTACAACTCTTAGGTTTCCGGAAATCAGCATTGTTGCTACATCAACAGATTGAGTTAGAGACTGTAAGATTTCCATATGGCCTACTTCGGTGTAACCAGCTAAAGATACTGACTCTTTATTGATTGGTGCGGTAGCCATAGCCTCAGCGAATCCTGATATACAAAGGTTTGCGGCTAGCTTCACCCACTCCACAGATGCCTGACCAGCTGATGGGGAGACTACTCCAATTGGGTGGGATTTGCTTTCTGTTCCTTTAATATCAATGAAGTTCACAGAACTTTCTCGGAGAAATGTGTAAGGAGGTACTGACACATTTCTTATAGGCGTGTTTAGTCCTAGCTGTTTAAGCACTGCTTGTAATATGGCTTGGTTTCCGATCACCAACGGTTTACATATTTGATGGATTTCTTGTTTGGCGATTGCTTTTATAACTACCTCAGGCCCGATTCCTGAAGGATCTCCGATTGGTATAGCAATTATTGGCAGATGTTTCATTTACATCTCGGGATTCTTGGGGATAGTCTAATCGATGTATTCACTGAAGCACCTTTCTTTTAGCATGTTAAAGGGAAAAGAAGCATAAGGTAAGCTGTTGTCCTAATATAATATACGTCGTAAGGGACGGATTGCTAGAAAAGTTCAGGATAGATGAGCTTCGCAAGGTGTTCAACTGCTTCAATGTACCTTGGTCCCGCTACACTTATCAATCCAGCTTCAATTGGCATCACCTTTTTTTGCTTAACAGCCGACACTGATTGCATGGCTGGATGCTTTAACATTTTCTGGATCTGATTAGGGAATGTTGTGATGATAATATCTGGATTCCTTTCCACAAGAATTTCCATGCTCATTTGAGAGTATCCCGAGGTGTCATGGGCGATGTTTTCGACCTTAAGCAAGGAGTATATTTGTCCTATCAACGTGTCTGGCCCTGCTGTCCATAAGTCTGAGGAGTCGTGAAAAAGGGAAGGACCGTATTCTAGATGTTCAAAAAACCTCATCATCCTTTGTAGCTTCTTTTGGAATTTGGCTGCTTCAATTTCCGCCTTGGTTGTCGTGCCTGTTATTTTTCCCCATATCCGTATTCTGTCGGGGATTTCAGAAATTGTTTTCGGTTCTGCTAAATATAAGGTTTTCAGTTTAAGTTCCTTCAATTCAGGCAATGAACTGGCATACCATACGCTTACTAAATCCGGCTGTATTTCGAGGATCCTCTCATTGTTTGGTTGGTAGTAATCACCCATCTTGGGTAGATCTTTTGCAGCTTCTGGATATGTGACGAAGTTATGTACTCCAGCAATACGTGCTTCTTCACCCAATGCATAGAGAATTTCCACGGTTACCGAATCATACGCTAAGATACGAGATGGAGGTTCATGGAAAATGACCTCTGTTCCGTTAGAGTCAATAATCCTTACAGGGAAGTTTATGTTTAAGTCTGATGATGTGGGTGTATTGCTTGCTTCATTGCTGCAGGCACTTATTAAGGCAAGTAAAGTTAGTAAAACAATGCATTTGACCGATAGAGATTGTTTAAAAAGATATTTAGTAAAACCTGTCATGTTAATATGGTTAGTCCTTCCGCGAGGGTGGTGACATTGACAAAGTTGGTGGTGCGGGCTTGTTCTATATTCGAGTATCGAACATATCGTTAGAGGACAGCACCGGCCTTTAACCGGTTTCCTCCATGTATTCTAAGAAGAGCATCTCTGTTATTTTTATTTGATTGTTAAGTTAGATTTGATAAGACCGTTCTTATTATAGACCTTTTAAAAACTAATCTGAATGCTTTTTAAAGGCATATGGTTACAAAACTGTTTAGATTTCATTAAACCCATTCTAAAAGAAGAAGCGGCCCGCGGGGGGGTGCGGGCCGCTTGGGTTGTCCCGATGGCAAGCGGGACAACCAAGGAGGAGGGGATTGGTGGACGAAGTTTTCGTCACCAAGCCTCAGACGGGGGATCTGAGGCTATTCCCCGTCTTGGAAGTTCCAGCAACAGCTAGAGTAATGCATGCGCTGGAACTATCCTTTCAGACGCCCCAACTAAAGATCGAGCATCTGGAAGGATAGGCGTTTTAATGTTTGGGTTTTTCCATGCTTCTATTTCGCACAGTACTCCATCTGGTCCATGTTGGTATATTCCACGGTCTGTATCTATTAAGAACCTTTGTCTATTAAGTGTTTTATTGTGTTCATCATGGAGAAGACAAAATTCAAAATGGCGTAGATTCCGGACTAGCGTTTCTGGGGTTAGGTGGATACCATTTATGATTACGATAGGAGGAGAATTGAACGGAATAGCTTGTGAATGAAGGAGATACTGATTAGTGGTAATAATTGTCCTATCAGACCTAATAGCCTCTTCGACTATGTTTCCAAAGAAATCAGAGTAATGTATAGCGTTTGGATAATTCTCTGATATGTGAGGCAACTCGTTATCTACCAACCATCGTATCGATTTCCGGATCATGGTCCCTCCCAAATCCGAACAGATAATGAAACGTTCTAAAAGCTACCCACCACATTTGTTCCAGGCACAAGCCTGGCACATTTCACATCCTTCCTGAAACACTGTCGCTGTACCGCATTCAGGGCAGGCAGGTCTGCTTGCCCCGCCACTACCGTTTCCAACAGAATTGATAGCTAAGCCAAGCTGTTCCCCGTATTTTTCCTTTAGTTCACTTCCCATCACATCTATACCCATTACATTTCGTTTTAAAGCTAAAGCTACAGCGTCTGGTGCTGAACGGATTTGAGTTCCTTGATCCCATACTGGGTGGCAAGTAATTCCTTGGAGTTGTTCGACAATTTGATCAGTGCGTATGCCTGAACGTAGTGCTAGAGAAGCTAGCCTGCTTAGAGCTTCTAAGCTTGCTGAGTCGCATCCACCCGCTTTACCTAATGTTGTGAAAATTTCAAACGGACGATTTTCATTGTCGAAATTTATCGTTACGTAAGTGTTTCCATGACCGGTTCTAATACGTTCGGTTATTCCATGCATTTGCAGAGGTCGTCCTCTAGGTATAGGTAAGACCGACTCGGCATCTGTTGGTTTTTCAGTAGTTTTCGAACTCTGTTCTACTTCTAGAACCTGAGTTGACTTAGATCCATCTCTGTAAATAGTTATGCCTTTACATTTACCTTCATATGCTAATAAGTAAGCTCTTTCAATTTCAGTGGTTGTGGCAGAGTTTGCCATGTTAATGGTTTTACTTACAGCCAAGTCCGTGTGTTTTTGGAAAACTGCTTGCATTTTAACATGAGTATCTAAGTCAATTTCATTAGCAATTTTAAAGAGTGCCTTTACGTCTTCTGGCACCTGTTCTAAGTGTTGGCAAGAGCCAGTTTTGGCTACCGAATCCATTAAATCTTTCGAGTAGAAGCCTCGTTCTTTAGCGACACGTTCGAAATCTCCATTGACTTCACTAAGCTGTTTACCGTCCAGGACATTTTTTACAAAAGCCAATGCGAAAATTGGCTCGATACCACCAGATGCTCCTGCTATTGCACTGATCGAACCTGTGGGTGCAATGCAAGTTCTGGTCGCATTTCTTACAGGAGTTCTTTCTTGACAAGCAGGGTAGGGGCCACGTTCTTTAGCCAGTTCGATTGAAACTTGTAGAGATACTCGGTTTATGGTTCCCATTACTCTATCCGCCAGCTTTAATGCCTCTTCTGAGTCATAGGGTATTCCCAGCCTGATCATTGCATCGTGCCATCCCATTACTCCCAAACCGATTTTCCTGGTTGCAGCCACCGCCTCTTGCACTTCCGGAGTTGGGAATTTATTGACGGTTACTACATCATCGAGGAAACGTGTTCCTTTTCGTGTTATTTCTTCAAGGGAGGCGAAATCGAATGTTCCATTTACAACAAACTTGCCTAAATCAATGGATGCTAAGTTGCATGCTTCATGAGGCAACAAAGGAACTTCACCGCATGGGTTTGTGCTATCCAGATTTCCAAGGTGTGGAGTCGGGTTTGTTCGATTTGACTCATCGATAAAGTATAGACCTGGATCCCCTGTCTTCCAGGCAGAGTTGATGATTTCATCCCAGATTTGACGTGCAGGAAGGGTATGAATAGTTTCTCCGAGTTGAGGATCAATAAGTTGCCATTCTTCATCATTTTTGACTGCTTCCATAAACGTATCTGTGACAGCAACAGATATATTGAAGTTTTGAGCAGTCATATCATCATCCTTCATATGTATGAAGCTTAAAATCTCGGGATGTGACACGTGAAGAATGCCCATGTTAGCCCCGTGCCTTTTACCTCCCTGGGTGATCATGTCCGAGAGGGAACTTAGCATATTAAGTACTGAAATAGCTCCACAGGCCCTCCCTTGGGTTGTGGATATAGCGCTACCAGCTGATCTAAGTTTACTGAACGCGTATCCGATTCCACCTCCATACTTTTGTATCATTGCCGAGGTGGTAGCTGCCTGCATTATGCTCGTCATACTATCTTCTACAGGTATCACGAAGCAGGCAGAAAGGGTGCCTTTGCCAGTTCCTGCATTGAAAAGAGTAGGTGAGTTAGGCATAAACTTAGTAGATGTCATCATTTCGTAGAAAGTTTCTTCCCATTCACTTCGCACTTCCAATGATTCGGCTTCAGCAATAGCATGGGCGACTCGACGGAATAAATCCGCTGGAGTCTCGTTTTCAAGAAGATAGCGAGCTTCCAATACAGTGATCGCATTATTGGTTAAGTCTAAGGTGGTCATATAAATTAACCCTTCTATCTAGGATGATTTCTGGTCATTATCGGTGGTAATGCCCCAGATCTTCTAGGTGGTTTATGATTAATCTGGTGAAACTTTTGTGCTTCAAGGTGGTTCATTACTTTTTTTGTTTCCTTGGCCTTCGCCGTGTTAGTTGTAGGGGTATATCCAAAGGGAATAATGCAAGCTGATCCTCAGAGGTTCGCTGTTTCGTTTCTGTAGTCTTGATTAAGGAGTTTACCTCTTGCCTGAAGGTCTCTATATCAGCAAAATCTCGATATACGCTTGCGAACCTGATGTATGCTACTCGGTCTAGTTTCTTTAGGTGCTGCACAACCAGTTCCCCAATTGTTGCAGAAGGTATTTCTGCTTTTCCTGATTCTTGGATCCTACTGTCAATTTCTGCTACGATCTTATCTATAGAACCACTTTGAAGAGGGCGTTTGGCACAAGCCAGCCTAATACTATTCAACAACTTATCTGAGCTAAACTCTTCTCTGCGTCCATCTCTTTTCGATACCAAGAGTGCTACCGTTTGAACACGCTCGTAAGTGGTGAACCGAAGACCACAGAGAGCACACTCTCTCCTTCTTCGTATCCCTTCATAAGCGTCTCTTGAGTCGACTACGCGAGAATTAATATGTTCACAATAAGGACAAAACATTTAACTTAACCACAACCTGTTGTGTTTAATTGCTAAGGAAGCACTATAACTTGTGCATGAAACGGGGTGATGATGCCATTTACGGACGGGTTTGTCAAGTGTATAGGTAAGAAACAGGCTAGGTAAAATCCCATTTGTTTGTAGAGGAAAGAAAAGCCGCCCCAGGGAGGGAACCTTCGGGGCGGCTTTTATAGTGTTCTCCGGCGACTTTATGCGTACATGTTGGGTATGACAGGTATTATAATTGTTAAGTGCCGGAGAAAGTTTATATTGATGTTAGAATCCGTTTACCGAAGACCTAGTTCTGAGAGAAGGATGCCTTCTAAGAAATGGGGGAATGTCTAAATCCTCTTCATTATCAATCGTTTCTAGATCAAGCTGAGAATAAAGCAATTCCTGGTCTGGCAACACATTCTCTGTAGATGGAAATCCGGTCGCGATTATAGTAACTCTAACTTCGTCATCCAAAGTTGAATCGTTCACAATGCCGAATATGATATTAGCGTTCGGATCTACGGATTGCTCGATAACACCTGCGGCCTTATGTATTTCGTCTAAGGTAAGGTCTTTACTACCAGTGATGTTATATAAAACTCCCTTTGCACCTTCTATAGACACATCGAGGATCGGACTGGCAATTGCCGCCTTTGCTGCCTCTACCGCCCTGTTTTCTCCGCGTGCTGAACCTATAGCCATCCATGCCGGTCCTGCACCGCTCATTATTGCTTTTACGTCAGCGAAGTCCAGGTTGATTTCCCCGGATATTGTGACTAATTCTGCTATTGCTTGTACGCCTTGTCGAAGAACATCATCCGCAAGTTTAAAGGCGTCTTCTGCTGTTACATCTTCATCACAGAGTGACATGAGTCTTTGGTTAGGTATGACAATAAGCGAGTCAACATGTTCTCGAAGTTTTTGAATTCCGTCATCTGCCGACTTCCTTCTCTTATGGCCTTCGAAGTTGAATGGCCTGGTTACGACCCCGATTGTGAGTGCTCCTGTTTCCTTTGCAATCTCTGCGACAACTGGGCAGGCTCCTGTACCTGTCCCGCCACCCATGCCTGCAGCTACAAAGACCATATCCGCACCTCTAAGAGCTTCATAGAGTTCCTCGCGGTTTTCTTCAGCTGCGTCTTTACCAAGACCAGGGTCTCCACCAACACCGAGTCCCCTCGTTAGTTTGTCGCCTACTCGAATTTTTAACGGAATTTCAGAACGAACAAGATGTTGTGCGTCTGTATTTACCGCGATATATTGAATTCCTTGTTGGCGTTCATGGTACATTCTTGCAACAGCGTTGCAGCCACCACCTCCAACTCCGATAACTTTTACAGTTGCTATTCCAGTGCGGTCGCTAGATTCATCTTTCTCAATGGTATGCTCATCGATAAACATTTCACCCTCCTTATTTAGTGCCTTGAACCTATGAATTTTGAGAGCCACCGCAGCCAATGACGACCTTTTTGATGTGACTCATCATTATTGTGGTGTCTATATACATCTTGTTCTACGGGGTGTCTAATCCCCCACATTAAAATCCCTACACTTGTAGAATAGGTAGGGCTTTGAAGCTCGCGAGGAAGGCCTAGAAGATCGGTTGGTGCCGCGATTCGCGCTGGACCAGGTATGAATCCACTTATTAAATCTAACAGCCCTGGTAAATTTGAACCCCCACCGGTGAAGACAATTCCCGCTGGGGGAATTGTCTCTAGCCCAGCTTCTCTAACTTTTAGGATTATTAACCTAATTAGTTCGGATGCTCTGTCTGATAAAGTTCCACAAAGTTCTTTTCTACGTATCCTATAGGGCTTTCTATCTTCGGATCCTTCCACCTCGACCCACTCCTCCATAGATATCTCCTCAGGAATTGCGTGTCCACCTTGGAGCTTAGCTTTTTCAGCGATGTGGTAGGGGATTCCATATGCTATAACTAAATCGTTTGTGAACTGAAATCCTCCTACTGGCAATACAGATGTATTACACATCACCCCATCACTAAATATAGCCAGATCAGTAGTTCCCCCTCCGATATCTACCAATACAACACCCATTTGTTTTTCGTCACCAGTAAGGACAGCCTCTGCGCTTGCAAGAGGCTCAAGTACCATACTTCCGACTTCAATGTCAGCTCCCTCTACAGCTCGTACGACATTGTCCATAGATGCAGCTTCACCAATAATTACATGAGATTCCACAACGAGTTTTTTGCCGCTTAAACCTACTGGATTCCGTATGCCTTGGATGCCATCCACATGGTAAGACTGTGGGATTACGTGTAGTAGCTGCCTATCCCCAGATACTTTTGGATGCGATTGTTCAATCACACGCTCCTTTTCTTTTACCGAAAAGGCTTGACCTCCGTGACCACTATTGATTGATGCTGAATTATGCTCACTTGTAATGTGGGTGCCGGTTACGCCTACGCATGCTTTTGGCAAGTCATTCTCTAAGCCTGCTGAGGCCATTCTTATAGAATCTCGAACAGATTCTTGCATTGCTCCGAGGTCTACGACAAGACCTTTTTTCATCCCACGCGATTTAGCGACTCCAGCTCCAACGACCTCAAGCTCTGCGTCGGACGAAACACTCGCGATCAGAGTGCATACCTTTGTCGTGCCAACATCGATTGCCATGTATAGTTTGCCATTTAGTGGTCTTTTCTTTGCTTCCTCCAGGTTTTGGCCGGATGAGGATCTCTCCTCTGACAATTTTCTCGATATGGTTTTAGCAGGGGTTTGAATAGCCATAATTAAAAGATCCCTCCAATCCTAGGGTCATTGCTACTCGCAAGCGTGCACTTCGTGACCGAGGATTTAACTCGATCTCTTCGTCAGTGGGCCTCACAATTTTCTTGTTTAGTACGTGGAGTTTGGCTTTGTGTTCACATATACATTCAAGTTGTTCTGAGGGGCATACACAATCTTGAGATTCTTTGCGATAGAATAGTTTTACCATGCGGTCTTCAAGGGAATGGTATGCTATGACCGCTAAGCGGCCCCCTTGTTTCAACGTGTTCATCGCTTCGTACAATGATGTCTCTAGATTCTTAAGATCATTGTTTACACGTATCCTAATAGCCTGGAATGATTTTGTTGCTGGGTGAGTTCGTCTGCCCCTTCGAGGAACAGCACGTTCTATTACTTGGGCTAACTCCCAAGCTGAGGAAATTGGTCGATGCCGTATTATTGTGCGAGTGATCCTTCTTGCATGAGGCTCCTCACCATAAGTAATCAATAATTGTTCCAAGTCCTTCTCTGAGTAACTATTAACGATGTCTGCAGCTTGCAATACCTGATTTGACTGCAAGCGCATGTCAAGATTGTTATCGCGGAAACTGAAACCTCGTGATGCCTGATCAAGCTGGTATGAGGAAAGTCCCAAGTCAAAGAGAATGGCGCTTATCGGGTGAAAATTGTACTCATTAACTAACTTTCCCATATTTGTAAAGTTATCATTGGCTATTTGCACTCTTTTTCCGAAACTTGATAGACGGGAACGTGCTCGATTTAAACCTTCAATATCTGCATCAATCCCAAGCACTCTTCCATTTGGAGCGGTTGCGTTGAGAAGAAGACTAGTGTGTCCGCCGTCGCCTAGAGTAGCATCTACGCAATGATCTCCAGATTTTAATTCAAGTAGGTCAAGAATCTCCCGTGCTAACACCGGAGTATGGTACTTGAGATGCTGTTCAGCAGATTCCATGTTCCCTCGTAACGGTCAAATTTACTGAATCCTCTATTTTTTACCATAGTATCTGCATGGTGTCAAGAAGGAATGGAGGATATAGTAATAATTCCCAATGGAATATTACATATGTTCCCTTTGATTACACTGGGGTTGAAGCTGTCAAAACTAGGACTTAAATGAGTGGTTGTAGAAAACAATAATTGGAAGAATCGATACTTTTGAACACTATGCTTGTGTTATCATTGTCGACCACCAATGTTTACGTATGGAATTCTTACTAGTAGCGACTCGGGTGCCCTTGGAGATCGCCAGGATACTAGTGGTCAACTTGTTTATAGTTTATTAAACAATGCCAATTTCAAATTCGAAGTTTATGAAGTGGTGCCTGATGAACAAGATGTCCTAGAAGATCGTTTGCGAACTTGGGCCGATGAATACCTTCTTGATCTTATAATCACGACTGGTTCCACAGGTCTTGCTCGTAGAGACGTTATTCCCGAGGCAACGTTAGCAGTTATACAACGGGAGGTTCCTGGCATGGCTGAGGCTATGAGAACACAGACGTTAATTCAAACTCCAATGGCTATGATTAGCCGGTCTGTTGTAGGGGTGCGAGGTAACACGCTTATTATTAACTTGCCCGGAAGTCCTCTTGCTGTTCAACAGTGTTTAGATGTAGTTCTTCCGGTTCTCTTCCATGCCATCGAGGTCCTACAGAAATGTGTGGTCACACACGATTCTTGGGATTAAACGGCTAGTCGATTGTTAACGAATATTGATTGAGTTATAAAGGCGAAGTGCTAAGTCTACTAAAGAATATAAGTACAGAGCTAATCATAAATGTCAAAACCTCAATAAATTAAAAGATTAAAGTGTCCATATACTTATCCTTGAATAATCTATGCATATACATATATTCACCTTATTTCCTGAAATGTTTAAAGGGCCTTTTGATCAAAGCATTGTTAGTCGTGCTAAAACCAAGGGATTAATCAAAATTTCCCTCCACAATATAAGAGATTATGCCGACGATGTGCATAACACGGTTGATGATTATCCATATGGTGGTGGTCCAGGTATGGTGATGAAGCCTGAACCAGTCTTCAAAGCTGTTGAAGAGGTTCTTGGGATTCCGTTGCCTTTTTTCCCTATAATTTTGCTTACTCCTCAAGGTAAGAAATTTCATCATATTGAAGCGGATAGGCTGTCCAAAGAACAAGAGATAGCTTTAATTTGCGGCCACTACCAAGGCTTGGATGAACGTATAAGGGCTCACTTGGCAAATGAGGAGTTGAGTATAGGAGACTACGTTGTCACTGGTGGTGAACTAGCAGCCATGGTTGTTACTGATGCTGTCACCCGGCTTTTACCTGGTGTTTTAGGATCTCCTGGAACGGCTTTAGCTGACTCACATGCTAGTGGTCTACTTCAACACCCTCAGTACACACGACCAGCAGAATTCCGTGGTTTGGCGGTTCCTGATGTACTTCTTTCTGGGAACCATCAAAAAATTGCTAAGTGGCGTGAAGAAGAGTCACTTCATCGCACTCAGAAAAGAAGACCAGATTTATTGGAGTGAGTCGTATTTTTTGGTCTTGCTAACGTATAATAATGCCTCTTAGATGCAAACACAGGGCATTTTTGGTAATATATCTACTTGTGAGGGAGTAATTCTCCCCATGATAATCTTAAGACTTCGTTCTTAATAGGAGGCCCGATATGGTAGGACTCTTTCTTTTGCTTATAGCAGCCCTTCTTTTTGCCCAAGCTTGGTACTTCCTTGGTTTATATTCCGATTCGCGAACGTTTGGGTTACTTGCCGCGGCTTTGTCACTTGGTATTGCAGCGACTGCAGGCGGAACGTTTGAGACGGTAATTATAAGTAAAGATGCAACTTTTCTAGTACTCGGTCTTCGCGCCTTCGTGATTCTTTGGGCCGTTTATGGTGCCGCAGTGGCTGCTCATGGGCTTTGGGGTTTCGAAGAGCGTCCTATTGGTTTCCATGCCTTGTTTTTGTGGGGAATTTCCATGGCATATGTGGTTTTGCCATGGGCAGTTGATACTGATAAGGTTTCCGGCGAGGCTGCTGTTGTCGTTAGCGTTTCAGCCTTAGTGATGTCTCTTCTATCAGCAATGGTTTTCTTCCATCTTGCTATTCCATTTCGCGAACTTCGGTCTGTAGCTGGATGGTTCCTCCTTGTCGGTTCTGTGATTATCGCGATTATGGGGTTAGCGGTGTTCTTTAATCTCGTTTTAGTTTAACCCCATTCCTATTTAGTGAATTTTATGGATTTAGACAATCTATTGGCAGAAGCCGAACGTCAGCAAGAACGTTTTCTTTGGGAAGGCACATTTTCCCAATATCTTCGCATGGCTACCGACCAGCCTAACATTGTGAGGTTGTCTCATTCCCGAATTTTCGACATGATCATTTCGAATGGTGTCGAAACAGGCTCCTATGGAGAACAAGTATACGGTCTTTTCAAAGACCATATATTCGGTATGGAGAGAAAACTTGAAAAAGTTGTTGAATATTTCGCTTCTGCTGCCAAGGGTTTTGAAGTAAGGAACCGAATACTTTTGCTTCTGGGCCCTCCAGCTAGTGGTAAGTCATCGATAGTTAATTTGATAAAAAAGGGATTGGAACGTTATACACGTGGGGAAGAAGGTGCTGTTTACGCGATAAAAGGATGCCCGATGCAAGAGGAGCCCCTTCATCTTATCCCAGATGAACTACGTCCTTCACTAAAAGATGAATTTGGATTAAACATTGAAGGGGAACTATGTCCGCGTTGCGCATATGCCTTACGTCACCAATACAAAGGACATATTGCTGATGTCGAGGTAATAAGAGTCTCACTTAGTGAAAGTGAGAGTGTTGGTATAGGTAGCTTTGTGTCTTCTGACCCCGGTAGTCAGAACTTGGGACTCCTTGTCGGAAGCATTGATTCGAACGAAATGAGCGGTACTCGACTAGAAGTGGCTGGACGTGCATATCGTTTAGATGGTGAGCTCAATGTTGCAAATCGAGGAATTATGGAATTCGCTGAACTCTTTAAAACGGAAGAGACGTTATTGCGTGTTTTGTTGGGACTTGCACAAGAGAGAGTAATTAAAATGGGTCGATTTGGATCTGTTTATGCAGATGAAGCAGTGGTTGCTCATAGCAATCAAGGTGACTTTAAAGATTTTAGTGCCAACCCTAAAGCAGAAGCTCTTTTGGATCGTATCATCACGATCAATATTCCTTATAATTTACGAGTTAGCGAAGAAGAGAGAATCTATGCGTTAATGCTCCAAAGTGCAGGCTTTCGAGAGAGTGGTGTACATATATCTCCACTCACCTTACAAGTGATGGCCACTTTTGCGGTGCTCTCTCGGTTTGAACCTCCTAGCAAACAAGGGATGTCACTGTCGGACAAGCTTAGATTGTATGATGGGCAACATGTACCACCATATACACATAATGACTTGCTAGAGATGGGTGAAAATAATCCCGATGAAGGAATGAGTGGTGTATCCCCGAGGTATGTACTGAACAAGCTTTCTAATGTAGTTACGCAAAAATCTGAGGGATGCATATCTCCACTAATGGGTCTCAATACATTATGGGAAGGATTGAGCGAACATGTGAACTTGGCTGCAGTAGATCGAGCAAGGTATGCTTTACTTCTTCAGGAAACACTTGTTCAGTATGACTACCTTTCGCAGAACGAAGTGTGTCGTGGTCATGTTAATGAATTCGAGAAAGAATCTGACCGTTTATTCGATATTTACCGCGCCAGCGTCTTTGCTTATTTGCAAGGTGGTGTGATGTTGGATCCTCAGACGGGTGTCGAAATGCCATCTGATGAGAAGACTATGCGCTATCTCGAAGAAGCAGTTGGAATTACCCAGCGGAACAAAGACAAGTTTCGAAATGAGGTTTCTGAACGTTTGCGTGTGGCTGAATTATTAGGTCAGGAACCTACCTATACTACCGTTCCTGAAATCCGGAATGCTATTGAAAAATTGCTTTACCCTAATCCGAGAGCGCTTGAAAAAACTCTATTTGCAACTACCAAAAGTGGTGTCCAAGATGAAAGGGACAAAATTGCTATGATACAGAGGCTTGTCGGAATATATGGATATTGTGACGAGTGTGCTCAGGATCTAATAGATTACGTGAAATTCAGGCTAAAGGGTGGACAAGCCATTCGGACAACTAGAGCAAGTCGCGTTAGGTGGGTTTGGAAGTTTTCCTGAGAAGTTATAGACGCGAAGCGCAGAAACCTTCAAAGCGACAAATTTGAGAGTCCTGCTTTATCGCTCTTTTAAATACACATGGTTATCTAAAAGCGGGCATTACCTCTTTAGCAAGCCGTTCCATTTGTTCTCGCCGTTCTGATGCTGGAGTTGGTAGCTTTAGTATGAAATGCGTAACTCCAGCATCAATAAAATCAGTGATACGGTTAATACAATCACGAGGGGAACCCACAATATCGTACCTCAGGGTAAAGTCATCACCTCTTTCTTGTCCGTATCGTCCTCCAGCCCCTTCTCCCGGTCCCCTCATAACTTTTAAGGCATCGTCTAGCGAATCTCTTACGACGAAGCTAACGTTATGGAGATATTCCATCGGACGGTTTTCCGTTCCAAGTTCTTTAGCAGAAACCTTAATCATTTCTACGCTTTCCTTGTACATTTCAGGAGTCATTAAGTATGGTAACCAGCCATCGCCGTATTTAGCTGCTCGGCGCGTAGCTGCTGTTTTACTCTTATACATGCGGGTTCCATCTGGCCCTACGTAAGATCCACCGAGGCGCCCACCTATCCAAATAGGCAAGTGGGGTTTTTGTACAGGCTTAGGGTCGAATGAAATACCTTCACAGGAAAGGTAGCGACCTTTGTAACTGAACGAAGGTTCGGTCCACAGACCTTTCATGATCTCAATAAATTCATCAGTTCGACTGCTCCGTTCGTTTACGGGTATGTCAAATGCCGCGAATTCTTTAGAGTTTTCTCCGCCTGGTCCTACTCCGAATGCTACACGGCCATTTGAGAGCACATCTAGATTTGCTAGTTGTTTCGCTAGGCGAATTGGATTTGCTAAAGGGAGAACAAAAACCGAAGTGCTAACGATAAGGCGTTTAGTTAGCGCAGCGACCCAAGTCATTACTGTTAAAGGTTCATGACTTGGTCCCCAACCTGCACAATGATCCCCAATGGATAATCCGTCAAATCCTAATTTTTCGGCAAGTAAGGCAAATTCTGTTAAAGGCATTGCCTCTTTATCGTAGTTAACGTAATCTCCCACACTAAACTTAATCTTACTGATAGGCATATCAATTCACCCCTAAAATGTGATTGGTAGAATAGAAAAACCTTTTCATGAAGGCTACCTTGCTTCGACCATAAAGTCTAGCATCATGTTGGATTCAGTTACTTAACTTAGACCCTTTACATAAAAATCTGTCGGAGCTACACTGTATTTACTCTTATTAAGTTGTTGAGAAGGACTATCATGGAATCTAATGCACCAGAGCCTGATGACGCTAAAGAACCTAAGGCTGAAGGCTACACACAAACTTCACCCACCTTAAACATTGACACCTTAACGTCCGTTGTACCTAATCCTAATGTTCCAGAATTTCGACAAGGTGATACTGTTCGTGTAAGCCATCGTATTGTTGAAGGTACCAGAGAACGCGTACAACCTTTCGAAGGAGTTGTGATACGCAGACAGGGGAGAGGCCCAGGAGCTTCCTTCACAGTGCGAAGGATCACTCATACTATTGGAGTGGAGCGCACTTTTCCTATCTATTCGCCTCGACTTGAGAAAGTCGAGGTGTTACGACGTGGCCGGGTAAGGAGAGCGAAGCTTTACTACCTAAGGGGTCGTACTGGAAAGGCAGCTCGTATCCGTGAACGAACTGTTAAGCGTTAACGAATTACGTTATTAATTCCTGTGTCTTAAATTCGGAAGAGATCGTCAACTCTTTTGTTCATTCGGGAGGTCCGGATGTCGTTTGCAGAAATTGCTGTTGACGCTCCAATTGGTTCGAGGCGTACCTTTACGTATGCAATCCCCTCTAAATTAAACGTTGTCGTTGGCCAAATGGTTCAGGTTCCTTTTGGTACCCGTATGTATGATGGAATAGTTTTCCAGATTACTGATTCACCAAATTTTTCTCCTGCACGCCCGATTGAACTGTCTGATTCCTTTGGTCCTCTCTTGAGTAAGGTACATTTAGAATTAGCTTGTTGGATTAGTGATTACTATCTTTCATCCCTTTTCGGGTCTGTGTCTTTGATGCTTCCTCCTTACCTTCGTAACCGTACACGTTCTTTTATCAGTCTCTCTTCTAGCGAAATAGACTTATCTGGACTTGATTTTGTTAACGAATATGTATTGAAATTAGTTCGTTCTCGTCGGAAAGGTCAGATTATGGAAGAAACGCTACTTACTTTACTTAAAAAACAAATTGGCAGGGATAAGCAGTATGAAAAAATCATTAACCAGATGGTACGACGTCGTATCTTAATTAGATCATGGACGTGGCGTATCCCAAAGTTAGATCTTGTCTCCTCAGATGAAAATCGGACGCTTATTCGAGATGAAGGCACTCTTACGTTAACCAAACCCCAATCTGAAGCGCTCCAACAAATAAATATGTCACAACGTTTGGGTAAACATGATGCTTTTCTTCTCTATGGAGTTACTGGTAGCGGCAAAACTGAGGTTTATTTACAGGCATTAGCCAGATGTTTAGAGCAAAATCGTAAAGGCATTGTTTTGGTTCCTGAAATTTCTCTAACTCCCCAAATGGTGAGAAGGTTCGAGAGCCGATTCCCAGGAAAAATTGCCGTTCTTCACAGTGGACTTTCATTATCTGAACACCGCCGTACATGGTTGAGAATATATCGAGGTCAATATCAGGTAGTAATAGGACCACGTGGAGCCCTCTTTGCACCTATTGAAAATCTTGGGTTAGTTGTGATTGATGAAGAGCATGAGTGGACCTACAAACAACAGGATCCAGAACCTAGATATCATTCTAGAGCAGTTGCTCTTCACCTAGCACGGCTTGCAAATTCGGTGGTCATATTAGGAAGCGCCACTCCAGACATAGTTTCTTATCACAGGGCAATTCTAGGTAGACAACTGCGACTTCTCGAGCTTCCTGAAAGGGTGGGGGCGGGAAAAATCCCTATCCCTTTGGCTACAGTAGAAGTCGTAGATATGCGCAAGGAACTCCAGGAGGGGAATAGGAGTATTTTCAGTCGTGCTTTGCAGGAAGCACTTCCTTCTGTTATTGAGAGAGGGGAACAGGCTATATTGTTTATAAATCGTCGTGGAAGCGCCGCTACTGTACAATGTCGAGACTGTGGCTACGTAATTCGATGTCGTAGTTGTGATATCGTTCTTACCTACCATGAATTGCCGGAAAGAATGGTTTGCCATCAATGCAATCGCCGTTCTCCTGTCCCAATTTATTGCCCTAGTTGTGGTAGCTATCGTATCAGGTACCTTGGGATTGGTACTCAACGTGTTACTCAAGAACTCAAACATTTAATTCCGGGTATTTCTGTATTGCGTTGGGATATAGATGTTGCTAAGGCAACAGAGGGGCCTGGATTTTTACTAGACAGATTTGTTAATCGAGAGGCCCAAGTTCTAGTAGGCACACAAATGGTGGCTAAGGGGTTGCATGTCGAATCCGTTACTCTTGTTGGGGTTATAT
>Ga0114996_10001111_pt1 | contig 36601 bp, 8 predicted proteins | sample ArcticOcean_MG_C_4_FD_87039 | JGI IMG/M metagenome (GOLD analysis project Ga0114996, IMG submission 87039) | Marine microbial communities from western Arctic Ocean - ArcticOcean_MG_CB4_134 | ecosystem: Environmental > Aquatic > Marine > Oceanic | place: Arctic Ocean: Canada Basin | collected... | reverse complement strand
TCTGACTGTATTCATGCTGATGACACCGACTGTGCGGGCAGAGGATTCCGCCGCAAAGGTGCTGGATCGTGAATTCCGCAGTACTGTGATTCCGTTTCTGAACGCCTACTGCCTGAATTGCCACGGCACGGATCGGCAGGAAGCGAAATTGAATCTGAGTGGCTACACGAGTGCGGGCACGGTCGCCTCATCGCATCAGGTTTGGGAGATTGTGCTGGAACGAATTGCCGCAAAAGAAATGCCGCCGGAAGATGCACAACGTCAGCCTACTGCACAGCACCGCAAAGCTGTCGTCGCCTGGATCCATTCGGCCCGTGAGTATGAAGCCCGACGGAATGCCGGTGATCCAGGGCCCGTCCTGGCCCGGCGACTGAGCAACGCAGAGTACAATTCTTCCATCCGTGACCTGACAGGAATCGATATCCGTCCGACGCGTACGTTTCCCGTTGACCCGGCAAATGCCGCGGGGTTTGACAACTCCGGCGAGTCGCTGGCAATGTCACCGGCCCTGTTGGGGAAGTATCTGGACGCGTCCCGCGAGGTTGTGGAGCATCTGGTTCTGAAACCAGATGGGATTGGCTTTGCAGCGCATGCGGTCGTCACGGATACGGATCGAGATCGATACTGTGTCAAACGTATTGTGGAGTTCTATCAGCGTCAGCCCACGGATCTGGCCGACTACTTCTTCGCCGCCTGGCAATTCCGTTTCCGCGAAAAGCTCGGTCGCGGCCCGGAGACACTGCAGCAGACTGCGGCCAGGACTGGGGTCAGCGAAAAATACCTGAAGTCCGTGTGGTCACTGCTGGTTAGTCAGGACCGACAGATCTCCGTCGGGCCGATCATGCGACTTCAGGATCTATGGCCCGGGGCGCCTTCGGAAACGCTGCAGCCAGCCGATGCGCGGCGTGAATGCGAGCGGATGCGGGATTACACTGTCGCACTCCGTAGCAGACTCAGACCTCGCTTTCGGGATATGACAATTGAGGGAAGTCATGTCGGCAGCCAGCCGTTTGTGCTGTGGAAGAACCGGCAGTATGTGGCGCACCGGCAGACCTATGACCGGGACATCCTGCAGGTTGGAGAAGCAGCTTCACCAGCGGTCAACATGCTGGATGCAGCACTCCGTGTCCCGGCTGACGATGTGGAACGGGAGCGGTATGAAGCGGCATTTGGCCGCTTCTGCTCTGTCTTTCCGGACGCATTTTATGTGTCTGAGCGTGGTCGCGATTATGTGCAGGATTCCAAAAAGCTGATGGGTGAAAAAGGGCGCCTGTTGAGTGCGGGGTTTCACAGCATGATGGGCTACTTCCGTGACGATCGCCCGCTCTATGACATGATCCTGGACACTGCGAAACAAAAGGAACTGGATGCTCTCTGGCGTGAACTGGATTTTGTGACCCGCGCACCGATGCGACAGTACTCCGGATTTCTGTGGTTTGAGCGGACCGACTCGCGTTATATGCGTGAACCTCAGTTCGATTTCGCCCGGCCCGAAAATCAGGATGCGTCATCGGACCGGATGATTCGTCAACTCAACACGGTCTACGTCGAAAAAGCCCGGCGCACGGGTGGAGGCGATGTCGAAATTACAGCGATACAGCATTATTTCCACGAGATCAACGAACAAATTCGCTGGGTAGAAAAGGCACGTCTGGAAGCCGAGCCCGGACACATTCAGGCAGTGCTTCAGTTTGCTGACCGCGCGTGGCGCCGCACGCTCTCGAAAACTGAACGGAAAGACCTGATCAAGTACTATCAGATACTGCGTGAGCAGGATGGACTCAACCACGAAGAGGCGATTCAGGATCTGATCGTATACGTGCTAATGTCTCCGCATTTCTGTTTTCGAATGGATATGGCCGGGTCCGGCAGCGAGCGACAGCCACTGACGAACGATGAACTCGCCAGTCGGCTGAGCTATTTTCTCTGGTCCAGCATTCCTGACAGGGAACTGCGGCATCTAGCTGCATCCGGCCGTCTGCGACAGCCGGATGTCCTGCAGGCACAGACGAAGCGCATGCTACAGGATGAGCGCATCCGGGGGCTGGCAACAGAATTTACCGGCAATTGGCTCGGCTTCCGGCGTTTCGAGGAACACAACAGCGTCGACCGAGTGCGATTCCCCGTCTTTACAGACCAGTTGCGGCAGGCGATGTTCGAAGAGCCGATTCACTTTATTGTGGATATGATTCAGCAGGATCGTTCCGTCTTCGCCTTTCTCGATGCGAAGCACACGTTCGTGAATGCCACACTGGCCAGTCATTATGGCATCCCGGACGAACGATTGGAGACACTACCTGCTGTAGCTTCTGCAGCAAGCGGCGGGACATTCTCTGCGACAGGCCCGTGGCTGAAAATTGACGATGCGAATGTCTACGGTCGTGGTGGTCTGCTGCCGATGTCCGTCTTTCTGACAAAGAACGCGCCGGGGCTGCGAACAAGTCCGGTCAAACGCGGTTACTGGGTTGCCCGCCACCTGCTGGGGGAACGAATCCCGCCGCCCCCTCCGAACGTTCCTGAACTTCCGGCAGATGAGTCCCGCCTGGGAGACCTAACACTGCGGGAAGCCCTTGCCCGGCACCGCGACAACAAAAGCTGCTCCGGATGTCACCAGCGGTTCGATACAATCGGCCTGGCATTTGAAGGGTATGGACCCGTCGGGGAACGACGCACAAAAGATCTGGGTGGTCGTCCTGTCAGTACGGATGCGGTCTTTCCGGGCGGGCAGGAGGGCACCGGCCTCCACGGTCTGCAGACATATCTCCGGCAGCATCGCCAGGACGAATTTCTCAATAACCTCTGTCGAAAGCTGTTATCCTTTGCGCTGGGACGCAGTTTGATTCTTTCGGATGATCTGCTGGTTCACGACATGCGAGTGAAACTCGAAGCTGACGACTACCGTTTCGGAAGCTTGATCGAAAGTATCGTGACCAGTCCACAGTTTTTAAACAGGCGTAGTGGCGGCCACTCCGAAGGACAATAACAGATGCATCGACCGCACGATCAGCTGGCACGGAGAATCTCAAGACGGACCGTTCTGCGCGGTGCCGGTGTGACGCTGGCTCTGCCATGGCTGGAGTCCATTCCTGCCTGGAGTACTGAATCATCGGACACGGGGGCTGAAGACCGATTTCCTCAACGGTTTGCCGCGCTCTTCATGGCCTGTGGTGTTCATCCGGATCACTGGTGGGGCAAAGGGTCCGGGTCCGAGATGGAACTCAGCCGCAGCCTGGCTCCGATGGAATCGCTGAAGACAAAGATGAATGTGATTGAGGGGCTGTTCAACAAGAATTCAACCGGAGTCGGCATTCATCCTGGACAGACGGGAAACATCCTCTCGGGGGCGTCTCTACAAAAAGGCGCCGAACTGAAGGGCGGGATCAGTGTCGACCAGGTCCTAGCCAGTCGACTGGGACAGGAGACGGCGCAGCCCAGTATGGTGCTCGGTTGCGAGCAACCGATTACGGGTTACCACGAAACAAATTTCTCGATGGCGTACAGCTCGCATATTTCCTGGCAGAACGCGACGTCACCGGTTCCGATGGAAGTCTATCCGTCCCTGGCGTTTGACAGTCTGTTCGACAATCGAGGAAGTCGTCGTAATCAGAGTGTGCTGGACCGAGTACGGGAAGAGGCGGCCAGCCTGGGACGTCGGACCAGTTTCGGTGACCGTTCCCGGCTTGACGAATATCTCACCAGCGTACGTGAAGTGGAAAAACGGATTGAACGCCAGAGAATTCAGCAGAACAAAGCAGCCGACCGTGCGAAACATCGCGGAGCATCAGTCGTCACAATGAAACGACCGGACAACGGTTTGCCGGAAGACATTCGCGAGCACATGCGGCTGATGTGTGACGTGATTGCGTTGGCGTTTCAGACAGACAAGACGCGCGTGGGGACACTCCTGTTGTGTCGTGATATTTCGGGCCTGTTTTACCCCTTCCTGGGCGTTCGCAACGCTCATCACTCAGCCTCCCACAATGATCGTTCAGAGGATTGGGAGAAGATCTCACGCTACTATTGCAGTCAGCTGGCCTATCTGGCTGGACGGCTCGATGCGATGCCCGAAGGCGACGGCACGGTGCTCGACAATTCGTGTCTGCTGTGGGTCAATAACATGTGGTCGGGAAGCCGCCACGATTCCACAAAGGTGCCACTGCTGACTGCTGGCGGGCTGGGTGGGACGCTGAAGACCGGACGTGTTCTGGACTATAGCGGAGAGGATGACGAGCAGCGAAAACTGTGCAGCCTGTACTTGTCCATTATGAATCGCATGGGCGTGTCGATGGATAGCTTCGGCGACGCCAATGCGCAACTGGCAGGTCTGTGACAGACCGCTTCGACGATCGATATCCGGTCAAGCCATCACAGCGACGTTGGGATCGGAGAGTTCAACGGGTTCTTTATTTGCCGGTCGCTCGGCCGCTTCATTAAGATACATCTGAGATGAGGCTGCGCGTTACAGCCTGGCTGCGAATAGAATTCATCCACGTTCTCTGATTGGTGGTGAAATTTGAAAAGCATTGGCACTCCAATCCTCTGCCTACTTCTTTTCATGCTCCCCTTTTCTGTCGCATCCGCAGGTGACGATGGCCGTCACGTCTTGATCGTCAGTCATGACCAGCAGGCGTTGTTCGTTCCGTCGTTTGTCATTGCTGAAGAACAGAACCTCAACGGTCAGCAACTGGAGCAATTAATCCGGGAGACGGTCGATGTCCACGCCGAAGTTGCAAAAAAAGGCGAGGCCACATGAAGATTAAGAACAAGTCTACAAGGGCCGTTGAGAGTAGCCTCTACCAGTAAATTCGATAGGCCACCATAGCTGACCAGCTGCCGAACAATTCATTTCCATTTTGCAGAAGAGAGTCATATTCGACACCGGCCAGAATTTTTTGGTAATGGCTGTTGATCAGCTTGTGTATACCCAAATAACAACTGTGGTGTTCATCTCCTCGTCCATTGGCTAACGATGGAAAGCCGTCACGAGCACCAGCGCGGCGAATGTAGCGCGAGTTAAGCCGAATCCCCTCTGTCTCACTGCTACCTTGATACTGGTAGCGAAAGACCGCTTCAAGGTTGTCCTTAATGATCCAGGATGAGGGCATAACGACAATCGCCCAAAAGTCACCCTCGCGATTTGCATTCACTTGATCGCCATTGTTGCCAAGAATTCCCTCAAGGTGAAATTCCCAAGGACCACGTTTACGTTGAATTGAAACCGCGGTCGCGCAGTCGAGGCCACCAGCAAGAACCTCGTCCCCCGCGCTGACATCTTGAATAAACATGGTCCATCGCAGGTCCGTCTCTTCGTTATCCGGGCCGCTTTGCAGTTCCCAATGAACGTTGCTGTAGTAGAGCTCTCCATCGTTGAATGGGGCAACCCAGTCGTTCTGTGTTGTGCTAAACACTCCAAGTGTCCACGCTACAGCCTCGCGTTCGGTAGTGAACCAAATACCGGTTGGATTGGCAAACTCCGAATTGTATGCCCATATCTTGTTGGCGATGGCAGAACGCTCGACGGTTTTGATTCTTTTAGATGACGTAACCCATTCGTAAGACATGTTGATCTCACGTGACCCAATACCGAGCTTGAAGCCGTCAACACTATCCAGATCAAAAGCTTTTTTCACATCTAGGTGCAGCTTAAATTGCCACATGTGTTGAAAACGAATATCCAGATCCTCACCTCGGGGGCGTTGATCGTCAGAAATTTCGGCCTCGGCGTACAGATCCCAGTTTTTGAGGAATTTCGTGCTTAGCCCTGTACGAAATCGACGCATTTCATCCGTTTCGTAGTTCACGTCCTCCCCGCCGACCGAGCCATCAACCAACCCATATTGGTAATGAAATCGTCCAATGAATTTAAGTTCCTGAATGAACGGATCCTCAGAATTGGAGTAGAGCGCTGCCATTTCTTGCCATCGCGTGAAGAAATCCTTACGCTGCGAATCCTTAACCGCCAGTGAGCACCAATCATCACTTGGCTCTTCTGTGGATCGCAGACTTTCTGATTCACGTGTCGACACGATTTCCCTGTCGACGGGTTGTTGACCATGAATGGGGAGCGTGAAAAGGCAACTGACGACCAGTACCAGACAAATGAACCTGAACCTGCTGCCATGCTCAACCGCCAGTCCGATTGCCTGCCGGGAGTCGGATGATACGGTAAACCCGACCATAAATATCCACCTTGAGCGTACGTCCCGACAATCCCTGCAACCGTAACAGACTAACAATGCTTAGTTATCGGTCGGAGCGGGAAAAACCTTTAAAAACAGCACTGAACGTCCCGTTTGAATCCAAATCATTCCTACCTTAGGACGATATCTGCCAGGCACCCTTTCCAATTCGCAGCTGCCAATGAAAAAACCCCACACGTGCCGGCAAGTGCGACATCATGCGGGGTCCTGCTTAATTCCCAAGTGGAGGATAGGGGGCTCAAACCTGTGACCTCTTCCCTGCAGAAAACGCCATTTTTGAAACAGGGCGGTGCAGAATCAGGCGCACTATTTGGCGATGACGAGCGGCTGAGGCTCCTGCTGAAGGCGTGGGCCGAGCTACCCGGGAGCGTGAAGACGGCCGTACTGGAGATGGTTCCTCTCGGTATCTTTCGATATGCTTTATTTCATGCGTTTTCCAATCCGTTTCACGATCCTGCTGGCCCTTGTGCTGGGTAGCGGGCTGCCGGCCTTGCCTGTCGAACCTGCTGGGGATGAGGATCTGCAGCATATCGACTCCCTGGCCAGGAGACTTGGGGACAGCCATTTCCTCGTACGCCAGGCGGCGGCAAAGCAGTTGGTACATTTCGGTGAACGCGCCTTGCCAGCCATTCGCCAGGTCGCTGCTGACAACACGAACCGGGAATTGCAGTTTCGGGCCAGGCATCTGATTCGAAGAATCATGCTGGCCTGCAGCCAGAGCCAGTCCACGGGCCTGAAGACGGTGATTATTGAAGCCGGCGATTTCCAGATGGGATCCCCCCTGGACGAGGCAGGCCGCAAGGCTGAGGAGATTCTGCACGACGTTCAGATCAGCCACACCTTCCTGCTGGGAACCTACGAAGTGACACAAGGCCAGTTTGAAGAAGTGATGGAATTCGCCCCCAGCCATTTCACGCGAAAGAGCCACGGCAAGGAAAAGGTGCGGCGACTCGATACCAGCGACTTCCCCGTCGAACAGGTCAGCTGGTTTGATTCCATCTCGTTTTGCAATCGCCTGAGTGCAAGGGACGGCTACCGTCCTTACTACAGGGTGACGGACATCGAGCACGATGGTAAATCAATCACGCATGCAACCGTCGTCGTCGACGGGGGAAACGGGTATCGCCTACCTACAGAAGCCGAATGGGAATACGCCTGCCGTGCTTCAAGCCGCCATCGATTCCACTTCGGCGTCAAGGCCGACAACCGCAAGGCAAATCTCCAGTCCCGGACCATTGTCGTGTACGGTTCGTCGATCAACAATTCCCTGAAGCGAACCGCAAAAACTGGCAGTTACAAGCCAAATGCATGGGGCCTGCACGACATGCATGGGAATGTCGCCGAGTGGTGCTGGGACTGGTACGAAGAGGACTACTACGCACAGTCGCCCAGGCAGGACCCACAGGGCCCGGACCATGGCCGTCATCGCATGGTCCGTGGCGGGTCCTGGCTGCTGAACGAATCGGGGTGTCGATCCGCCAGTCGTTTCTACCTTACGGCTGACCAGTGCAAGTACTTTGCCGGCTTTCGCGTTGCCAGGACACCCTGACCACGCCCACCAGACAAGGCCACCCCGGGGGAAACCGACGGATGCAAGAGGCTCATACTTGTTCGACCATCCTGGCCGGCATGCTCTGGATCTGCCTGGGAAGCGGTAACGTCCCAGGCGAGGAGCCACCCGCTGCGCAAGCCGCCCATGATGGGGCGATCAAGTACCAGGACTGTAACGTCGTCCTGGTCAGTTTTGATGCGCTGCAAGCGGCCCATGTCGGGTGCTATGGATACCCGCGCAAGGTGACACCGTTCCTGGACGAGGTTGCCAGGCAGGGATTCACCTTCCGCAACGCGATCTCGGTGGCTTCCTGGACAGTCCCGGCCTCGATGACCTGGTTCACTGGTGTTTATCCCTCGCAGCATCGCATGACCAACAAGTACGCGGTCTACAACGACCAGGAAAAGAAACTCGCCAACCTCAAGGAGCTGTCGCCGAAATTAATCACGCTGGCCGATATCATGAAGCACAACGGCTACAGGACCGGTGGCTTCACGGGAAATGCCGGGGTGAGCGGCGGGTTTGGCTACGAGCAGGGTTTTGATTTCTACTATTATCCGCGAGGGAAATTCGGCAGTATCGAAGAGAGTATTCCGCGGGCCATACGATGGCTGCAGGCAAACAAGGAGAAGAAATTCTTCCTCTTCCTGCACGGCTATGACGTCCACGGGCAACGGACGCCGGATACCGGTTACGACTACCGTTTTGTTGACCCGGATTATGACCGGAAATACACCGGGACCGAGTTGGAACAGGAAATTCTCCGTGAGGAAGGCCTTGAAAAAGGAAAGCTCACGCTGCGGGACGAGGATGTGCGTTTCTGGCGTGCTGTCTACGACGAGAAGATCCAGCGCATGGACAAGCAGTTCGGAGAGTTCCTCGCCGCCCTGGACAGGCTCGGCCTGACCGAGAAGACCCTGTTCCTACTGACGTCGGACCATGGCACAGAGTTCTACGAGCATCGCCGCTTCGACCATGGCTTCACGCTCTACAACGAGCTGATCCATGTCCCACTGGTGATCAAGCTGCCGGGGCAAACCAGCGGCACGGTGATCACGGACAGGATTAGCAGCATTGACGTGATGCCTACCATCCTCGATGTGCTCAATCTGAAGGTCCCGGCACAAGCACAAAAACAGCTTCGCGGCACAAGCCTGGCAGCGACGATGGCAGGAGAACCAGCGCGAAGAAATGTCTTCTCCGAGACCGATTATCGGGACTACACCTTCAAACGCTCGATCATCACTCCCGACGGCTGGAAATTGATCTACACACTGGAAGAAAAGAGCCGGGAACTCTATCACCTGCAAGACGACCCCGGGGAGATGATGAACCTGGCCGATGCGCACCCGGACAGGGCCGATCAGTTACAGCGCACGCTTTTCTCCCACTTCAAGTCCCTTGGCCATGACCTCGAGGGCAAGACATGGAAGCGAGGGCTGAAACCGGTCTATCGCTCGCAGGCCAAGGATCCGTCGAAAAACTGATCCACCACCCCGACGGCAACTTGTTGTTTCGGGCACATGGTGATCCCAAGTGAATGGCAACTCGCTCGATTTTAGCCGCCCGCCAACGGGGGCAGCACATTCACAGGGTGGAGGGGATGTGTCAGCCCCGGTCCATGCAGCCGAGTGCGAGAGCCTGCAGGGGAGGGGAGTGGGCGACACGGGATTCAAACCTGTGCCCTCTTCCCTGCAGAAAACGCCACTTTTGAAACAGGGTGGTTCAGAATCAGGCGCACTATTTGGCGATGACGAGCGGCTGAGGCTCCTGCTGGAGGCCTGGGCCGAGCTCCCCGAGAGCGTGAAGGACGCCTGTGCGGACTTCACCGGATCACTGACAACCAGAGTACGAAAACACCGTTTTTAGGAAAAATCGGTGTAATCCGTACAAGCCGATTCTTTCACGTGCCATTTTCGTCCTACCTGTTGTTATCCGACAAACAGGATTAGCCGGTACCACCTGCTTGTCGACACAAAGAGAAATGCAGGGGCCAGGAGGGTCCCCTCGCTCTCCGCGTTCCAAGAAGGGGCCAGCCACGATGAAACCGATGTTTTTATCTATGGTAATTGGGTTAATAACATTTCCCATCCTCGCCCAAGATGATCATGCCACTCCCCTGACAGCGATTTCGACGCCCCGGGGAAATGACCTTCCTCTCGCCATAACGCCACACCGCTCGCCGGATAAAATGCAACGTTTGCCATTGATCGACCCGTCCCAGGTGATCCCGGTGGACTATGCGCAGCTAACTTCCACCGTCGCTGCTTCCACCATCGCTACTTTCAACGATGACGACACACTGAAAAACAAAAAGTGGGATCTCAAGGAAAAACAGAAAAGACTAACTTTCAGCGTCGACTACCTGAACTGGCAAATTCGCCGCCGCGACCTGGATTTCGGCATTGTCACAGACCAGACGGCCCTGGCCCTCGGCTCCGGCACACTCCATGAAGTCGAATTTGGACAGTCTTCAGGATTCCGTTCATCCGTCGCATATGCAATGCAAGACGAATGGCAGATCCTCTTCAGTTTCAGTCATTACACGGCTGAGTCGACGGCATCGGTAGCAGCTCCCCCTGGCCAATCCTATATTTTCGCCACCCGCAGCCATCCCAAGTTTAACGAAGAGGCCCTGACTGCTTCGGCGCAGGCCAACTTTTCCATGAACATCTTCGACGTGGAACTGCGTCACTCCCTGGTTGCTGGAGAACGGGCCATTTTTGACCTCTTTGGTGGTATTCGCTGGGCGGAAAACGACCAGTTGTTCAGTATTGATTACGACGGGCGCGATTTTAACGCCGGCGAAGTCGATAACAGCGTCGACATTTCGATGTTCGGACTGCGAATGGGTGGCGAGGGAATCTGGTCTCTCCCCAATGGTTTTCATGTATTTGGCAACGCTGAAGGATCGTTAATGTACGGGGACTACAATGTTTTCCTCGAAGAAACCGATCTCAACGCCACGTCGGGGGCAGCAGACATCCTGGTCAGCATCAACGACTCTTACGAACAGGCCCTTCCCGCCTTCAGCGCAGCCCTCGGAATCGGCTGGGATAGTGAGGCGGTGGAAATTCGTCTCGGCTATGAATTCAGCGCCTGGTTTAACCTCTCGGACCGCACGGTCTTTCTCGATGACACTCATGAAGCTGTCTTTTCGAAGACCAATCATGACGTGATGATGGATGGCTTCTTTCTGAGCACAACCTTCAACTATTGATCTTCTCAAAGCCAGCCTCGCCTTCTTTTCCAACGGCAGAGGATCCTGTATACCTAGTAGGTAACAGCTGGTAAGAGCGGGAATATGAGATCAATTGGAAAGTGAATGGAAACGAGGCCTACCCTTGTCGATGAGGTTTTTGCGGATCTCGGTTCTGCACAAATCCTACGTGAAAGACAGCCCACTTCGAGAAACCCAGCATCCAGGCTGGAAAACTTATATACCAGGACTTTTACGGAAAAAACTCTCCTCCGACTGTCAGGAATCCTGCAGGAGATGTCTGGAACCGATTTCGGTTCGCTGAAAAACAACCGTCATGTTGTCAACACCGTCAACAGGCTGCTGACAGGGGCCGGTGCGGCGCTCGTCACTCCAGCCAATCAACCAGTCCGATTACGGGTTGTCGCTCCGGCCCGATCTCCACAAGGTTATTTCCAGTTACGAACCGCAGACGCCAGACAAGCCACTCTCTATTCTGGCCGCACCTTTCCAACCTGCAGGATCGTTCCTCAAGAAAATCCCGATAAGAACCGCTGACCCTTTTAGTGCCTAAGTGCAGTCAGAACGGGGATTTTCAATTCTAAACCAGACCTGATTGCAAAAGATTCCCTGCCTGCTAGGCTAAGTTTTCGGCGGCTGTATTCCGTTTGGTTTCAAGGCTTTATGTGCCGGCCGAGTTGATATTTCCTCACGTGCATGGCTACCTTTTGGGTTGACGTGCACACCTCTTGGAATTGGCACGCCGTGAAAATGCGTCAGCGATCGTATCGACGCCGGCTTGCCCGCCGAGCCTTCCCTCTTGAGAGGAACGGCTATTTTCGCTCCCGCCTGACGGTGGAATCCCTGGAGCCGAGAATACTTCTGGCAGTTGCCGGGCCATGCCCGCCAGCTTTCTCCGACATCGGTGCCGAAGTGCGACAAGACGCTCCTGTCGTCACCCAAACGCACGATGCGGTGGACATCCAACAACTGCAGGGATCGATTACACCGCAAGACAGTGATGCCTACTTCCACGAACTGGGGGCCGAGCCTGGCCATTCCATTGAATTCCGCGAGGAGAGCACCGAAAACAACGTCAATCCCCACTGCCAGGCAACCACTCCGCCGGCCGGCGACACCGCCAGCGACCCTATCACCGGAGATGATCTTTCCCCCACGGTCGGCCACTATCGCCGCGAAGCGCCTTTCGCGCGGGGCCCTCCTCAGCAGACAGGCACGAATTCCGCCGTTCCGAGTGTCCCGATGCATTTCGGCGGCCGGGAACTGGTGATCATCGATCGAGGGATTGCCCAGCCGGAAGCTTTGCTCCAATCCTTCAGAGCCACGGCTCCCCTGGATGTTGTCTGGGTCAACACGACACGTGACGGCGTCACGCAGATCACAGAACACCTTTCGCATTATTCCCAGCTGTCCGCCATTCACCTCTTCAGCCATGCCAGCCCCGGTTCCCTTTCCCTCGGCAATAGCCAGCTCACTGCCGACAACCTCCACAACACCTACCAGCCTGACCTTGCCGCCTGGGGCCGCGCACTGGCCCCAGGAGCCGACATCCTGGTTTATGGCTGTCATCTCGCCGGCAGCCCCAAGGGGAAGGCACTCCTTGCAGACATTGCCACTTCTACCTCTGCCGATGTCACCGCCTCAACCAATGCCAGCGGCCACATCCTGGCCGGGGGCGACTGGACCCTGGAATACGCTTACGGCGAGCTGGAAACAAAACCCTTGATCCAGGGAGAAGGGGAGTTCCCCTCGACGCTTGCTGTACTCCCCAACACCGGCAATGCCAACAGCCCCCTCTACGTCATCCCTCCCGCATCAACCGACATTCTCCTGGATGGTTCCACCGGAAGCATCGTTCTCACCGACCAGACAGTGAGCCCCCAGTTCGACCCCACCACCCTGACCTCCCCCTCGGCCGGCAATCAACTCGTCGTCCAGCTCGGCAGCGGTGGAGACACGGTAAACTTCACATCTCTTTCCGCCACCCCCGTCACCATCAGGGGTGGCCCTGGAGCAGATATTTTCTATCCGGGATCCGATTGGGGCGATGACGTCACCCTGACCGACACCACCTCCCAGCCAAGTAACACCCTGGATTTCCAGGCCCTGGGTACAAACAACCTCACCGTTGAAGCAACCAGTCCTTTTGAAATATCCCAGGACAGCAACACCCTCACTATCCAGGAGACTGATTTCGATAGCTTCCCCAGTATCGTGAACATGAATATCACATTACTGGGAATCAATTCCGAGCCCATCGCGACAACGCTCTCCGGCGGGCTTGATTCTCTCGTCAACTTTGCCACTGACCTGGAAGAATCCGGTAACGCCGCCCTGCCTATCTCCGGGGTGGGAACGTCCGTCGCCGACGCCATCGGCGTCCGGGAACTTTTCGATGAACTGCGATTCACGATTGACGACTACCTCGCCACGGCCTCCGCGACAATCACCTCCAAGAACATTGTCGATACCGTTGAAGGACATTTCCCGACCTCACCGAACAGTCCCCTGGCACTGGATCACCTGGGAGCGGCATTACTGGCACCGATCTCCCTTCCGGCCGGTTCAAACGCGAATGACGCCGACTACAATTTCCTGTTTTTCCTCGACGATGAAGTGGCCAGGGTGATCGTCAACGGCGATGCTTCAAACCTTACACCGGTCGAAGCTGCAGATTTTAACGGAGATGGCGACTCCGACCTGAGCGTGATCAGTGGCCTGTCCAGCGGCACTTACGATACAGACGACCTGGTCGCCGCTCTCAACGCCGGCCTCCAGGCACTGCCGCTGACCCAGGGGAAAGTCAATGCTGTCTCCCGGGGGTCCCTCGAGCGACTGGCGTTTGTCCTGGAGGATGGCCAGGTGAATGACTTCCAGGTCTCCGGTACAGGATCGGCCCAGACCCTGCTCAAGTTCCCCGGGACACCACTGAGTCTCTCCAATGCCAGCACGATCCCTCGCGGACTCGGAGAGGCCACGATTACGCTCCAGCTCGATGCGCCACTCATCAACCTGACCACAACTCCTCCGCAAATCGAGTTCCCCTTTTCCACCTCCGTGACCCGGACAAGTAACCTGGCACTCGATTTTGGGGTCGAAGCTGCCGGGCTCGGGCTTACCTTCGACTCGGCTTCCAAGCTGGATACAACTTCCAGCCTGAACGCCGAGTTTGTCGTGGCCACCCCACTGAGCGGCACTGGAATATCGGCCAGCCTCTCCAGCCTGCTGGCCGGGCTCGAATTGGCGGCAGTTCCGGGTGATAGTATTGGCTTGACGATTGGTTTTCTTCGCGCTGACGCCAGCATCGATCACACCACACTGGACGTCGGCATCCTGCTCGATACCAGTGGGCTTGGCAGTAGCGGGGGACCCGTTTTCAATCCAGCCAATGTCTCCCTGACCGACTCGACAGGGACCGCCGACCCGGAACTCGATTTCCAGTTCACGGTCGTGGCGAGCGCGGCCAATCCTCTGGACCCGGCAAACCCGGACACGGAGATTGTCGCCGGAACGGGCTCGATCCAGGTCAGTGGCAACCCGCTGAGCCCCTCGGTCGTGGTCAATACAAATTTCAACGACCTTTTCTCCGGTTTTACCAACCTGACTCCCGCCGATATCGTCAGCTCGATCGGGAACATTGCCAGCTGGCTGGACGAGATTCGCAAGGGAGAAACGCTCTCCTCGATCAGCATCCCCTTCGTAAAAGGTGGCCTGGATAAAGTCCTGGACCTGGCAGGCATCCTTTCAGAATCGCTGCTGTTTAGTACGGGAGCGGACCAGACCAAGGACAGTACCGACCGGCTGGTAACCGATATCAACAACGCCCTGGCACGTGCCGACCTGGCGGATTCCCTGCGGGCCGTGGGCAATGGGGAGACGTTTACGCTGTTTGCAATTGATTCAGCAATAGGGGATTTCAGTATAGAAGCCCCCCTTCCCGCTACTCTCGCTTCAGGGAACTGGGAGAGCGTTGTTGGCAATGACGGTAGGGCGGCCATCGCGGACATTTCCGCGGTGGATGGCGAAGTGACAGCCGACTTTTCCGTCACCCTGAGCGTGGAAGGTCTTGAGGACAACGTGACATTTACTGTCACGGAGGACGACGCTGGTAACAACACGGGCCTGGGGGATGACACGCCCAAGCTCGTCGATGCAAGTGGAACCCCGACCTTTACTTCCCTGCAGCAACTTGCCGAACGGCTGGCACAGATCTTTGCCAACGAAGCCGGCTCTTTCAGCATCGTTGATGACGTGACCTTCGCAGACAACAAGCTGCTGCTGAATATCTCCACCGGAGAACTGGCTGTCCCGGCAATCGAATTGCCAGCCGACTTCGAAATTGACCTTTCGCCGCTGGGTGAGATCACAAGCGAGACACGCCTTGTTATCACGGCAAGCGGTGGTATCGACCTGGCACTGGGCTATGACCTTGGGGAGATCACTGGAAACGAGCTCACCGACCAGACAACCCTTGAGGACCTCGAGGTCACCGTCAAACAGAGCCCGGCAGTCACGGCCCAGGAGACCCCGCGAACGATTTTTGGCCAGCTTGAAAATGATGTTGCCTTCCAGATCGCGATCGGTAACAGCCCCGCCGTTGCTGTCACGCTGGAAGCGATTGCAACAGAATCAAACACCGAGGTGTCAGACCTTCTCGGGCAGCTGAACAATGCATTAGCGAACGCGTTGAATCCGCAGGTCGTCGAGGCAATCGAGCTGGACGACATACTCCAGCTCTCCAGCCAGCACCCTTTCACGGTCACTACCGAGAGCGGCAACGCCGCTTTCCGCGAACTGGGACTGCAGGCCAGCGGGGCATCATTCCTTGGGGATAACGGGATCTCGCAGCTTGTCGAAGGCGGACCATTTCCCAAAAAAGTGGGGCAGCTGGGAAGTGACCAGGAGTTCACACTCGAACTCTCGCTCGACTCACAACTTTTCCCGATTGATGTCATCGTCGCGCAGACCAGCACGGTCCCCAATCCACAGACAGGGACGTCCGGAAACCGGAATGTGCTGGATCTCAGTGCCGACGTTCAGCTGGCGATTGATGCCGAGTTCGAGAATTACCGCCGCCCGATCACCGGGATAACGCAGGCGAACCCGGTTGAAGTCACGCTCGCGGAGCTAAGCGAGTTCCAGGTCGGGATGCCGGTCAAGATCGCGAACGTGACGGGAATGGAGGAACTGAACGACACAGACGAGAACGGCAGAATCTTCCGGATCACGGCCATTAACGGTACGACGCTTACCCTGGGGGAACTGGATGGCAACTCCCTGGATGGCACGGGATTAAGTGCCTATGGGGACGGGGGAACAGTCTCTCTGGGATTCGAGATGGTTGTCAGTTCCACGACGGGTAAGCTCCTTTTCACCCTGGAGGCACCCTCGACGTCGACCTTTGCCGTAACGGGCGCAGGCTCGGCGGCGGACCTGGGAATCACGGGCACTCTGCCTGATTCCGTTACCGGCCTTGATCTCAGGTCCGATCTCAAGATCACGCTCTCCGGTCAAGAGGTCCATTACATCACGCTTGACGACGCCAACAACATCGGCGATGTCATCGATCAGCTGGTCGAAGGAACGGGGGGAACTGCTCCAGGGCCCCCCCGGGTGCCTGGCGACCTTTATGTCACCTATCTCACTGATCAAGCTGACACTCCTGCAGACGAGGCCGCCCGGGGACTGCTGCTGCTGGACCTGACGAGCGAGGGGGGGTGGACGACCGCGGCCAACCTTCACGCGACCGATTTTTCCGACGGCCTCACCACGATCGTGGCCACCGACAGCCTTTTCGGTGGTATCACGTCGGATGACCTGAACGCGAGTCTTGGCACACCCCAGCTCCACCTTCTCCTGGAGGAGGCGACTGGTTTCCGACCCGGTCTTTACGAGATTGCCGAGCGGCTCGACTCCAACACGATCACTATCCGTGGTCGTGCCGTGGAGTCCGTACTAGACCAGAATGGCGCCGTGGTGGAATACCTGACCCCTGAAAGCGGACTGGGTGTCTTCCAGAACAAGTCGACCAGCACGGGCACGTTCCGCATCGATGCGGTCAACGGTTCCCTCGCGGGGGTCCAGCTCGGACTGATCGGTTTTGACAAGAACCCAATTGATAAAGACGACATCCCGGACGGCAAATTCGAGGGAGCTGCCATCCAGGGAACAACCATCGCGGATCGTCTGTTTATCACCGGTTACGATCCCGCATCCTCCTCAAGGACACTCGACCGGATACTGCATGCCACGGCGGATGTCAGCGCCGGTCGCCTGATCACCGGTATCACGGTCCACCAGTCCAATAACGGTGAAATTTACATCACCGCAGACCAGATTTTCACCGAGCAGGTGGTTGGTCTCTCTCTCAGTTTTTCCAACGTCAATGGCTTTTCCTCCGCGGCCTACGAAATCACGGGCGTCAAGCAAGATGCAGAAGAGAGGATTACTGGATTGATCCTGGCGAACCCGGGAACCCTGCCACCGGAGGGCACGAATTCCGGCCAGGCCACCCTGCAAACAGGGGTAAACCTGAGCGCCGACTTTGGTTTCGTGGGCGCCCAGCTCACCGGCCAGGCTGCAACCGGCCTGGAACTGGAACTTGGCCTGAACCTCAACCACGCTGAAATCAACAACGATCAGCTCACATTCGCTTCGATAAGTGACATCCTCAGCAGCGACGACCCGGGAAGCCAGCTCGTGGGTGCGGAGGGCCTGCTCGCACCACCGCTGCTCACACCCGCCCCTCCCGCCCTGCCGGAGGGTGCGGGATCACTCCCCAACTACGGTGGTTTTGATCTGGAGCTGCAACTGCGTGCCGGCTCCACGGACTTTACCAGCATGGCCGGTGAGCTGCTCGGCGCCACACCGCCGAGTGCAAACTTCAACGTGGTCACGATCGGCGATCCCTTCATCGAGACCCGTTTTCTCCAGGCCAACTACCAGCACATCTCTGCCACAACTTTCACGCTTGATGACCCAGGCAACAGGTTCACCAACTTACTCACGGCCAGCGGACCAACAGGCAACCCCGAGACACTGCAACTCCAGTTCCGTGACACCACGGACAATGCTCCTGTGAACGTCCGGATCAGTACCGTCAGCCACAATAACGACATCACCACCGTCAGCGTCTCCTCCACGGATGAAGCTGGTAACGATTTCACTCTTCCCACGCAGGAAGAACTGGAAAACATCCGAGACGTGGCCCTCAGACCCGCGGTCACGTTCGACACATCAGGTCTCACCGGCCTGCAGTTACCGAACTTCAGTGAGATCAGCTTCTCCCAGATTCTGGGCGGCCTGAGACAGCTCTCTGATTTTCTTGGCGAATTCGAGTCCTTTACCTTCCTGGACAGTGACCTTCCCCTGGTCGACGTCAGCCTGAATGACCTGCTTGGTTACGTGGAACGATTTAATACTGCTGTCGAGGAAGTCGAGAAGAACCCGAGTGGCACCCTGCAAACCCTCGAGGACAAGATTAACGAGGCGATCGGAATCAACCTCACCGACCTGAACGATGTCTACACGTTCCTGGGGCAGGAAAACCCCCGGCCGCCCAAGGTCATCGAAGCGGTCACCGCACCGGCCACGGGACCGTTTGTTGTGACGTTTGACCAGGACCATGAGCTGCTCAGCGGGATGCAGCTCTCGATCGATGGTGTCGACGGACTCCTGGATGACGAGAGCAACTCGCTGCTCAACGGAAAGACCTTCACGGTCGAAACCGTGAACGGGCAGCCGACACAGGTGACCCTCCTCAACACGGAAGACATGTCGGCATCGGTGGAATATGACTCGGGGGGACTGGCCCAGCTGGCGGGGAATGACGTTGTCGACCTGACTTACAGTGAGGGCGTGCTGAAAATCGATTTCACCCTGGGTGCCACGATCAGCAAGGAACTCGACATCCGGATACCGGACATCGAATTCGGCAGTGGCGTTTTCTCTGCCCTTCTTGGGGATGGGGATGAGGAGGAGAGCATCCTGGAAATAACCGGCTCGGCCAACCTGGTCGCCCAGGGAGCCATGCTGATGACCCTCTCGCTGGGAATCGACCTGAGAGATGTGAGCGATGACAGCGTGAGCCTCCCACTCTACATCTATGATACGACCGGCCTGGAGGCCAAGGTCGAGGTTGCCGGCGAGGACCTGGCATTCCGGGCCGGCCTCGGGCCACTTGCCCTGGCGATTGCCAGTAATGACCAGCACTCATCGGAAATCCGCATTGCGGCCACCGGGAGAGTCGGATTTGCTGAAACAGTCTTCAATGACTCCAATCTGCCAGCCAGTGTGCCGGCCGATGCAGCCACATTCGCCTCGCTGCTAACCGCCCTGAACACAGAGGACACCTCCACCACCGAGGTGAGTCTTGGTGGGAGCATTTCCGGAACGCTGCCGGTCTTTTTCCCGACAGACACCAATTACATCGGGAATATCGTCATCGGTGGCTCCGATGACGACGGAACGTTCACGCCCAGTGGAGATCTCGCGGCCCTGACGGGTACCAGTGCACTGGCTGTCAAAACCCAGGCAGACGACCTGCTGGAAAACAACAAGATCGTGATCGATGTCAGCCAGGTCGTGGAATACGTCTCTGGCTTTGATTTCAGCCGACTGGATATTTTCAACCAGATCTTCCTGGCCATCGATGGCGTGGACTTGATCCTGGAAGGAGTCCAGGACGTCCTGGAAGGGGACATCGGCAACACGACGATTCCCCTGGTCGGTGGCCAGCTTTCCAAGGGCGCCTCTTTTATCTCGGATTTCCGCGAGGACCTGATCGGGCCGCTTCGTGAGGGTGTTGAAACAGCCCAGAATCTGGCGATCGACTTTGCCTCCCCGGAAAAGAACGTGGTTTCACTGCTGCTCTACGACCTGCTGGGGCCGGAGGGAGCCGGACTTCTTGAGGGCAGCATCTCGGAAGCGATCGAACTGGAAGCGGAGACGCTGGAACACTACCTGACTCCCAGTGACGATTCGCCGGACGTGAACATGAATGACGTCTTTATCGAATGGGACATGACGCTGGAGGGGAATCTTGTAGATGAATCCTTCGGGATCAACTTCGACCTGGGGATTCCCGGCATCGGGCTGGAGACGGAAGGGGATATTGACGTCGACATCCGCTGGCAGTTCCACCTGGTGTTCGGGCTCAGCTTTGCGGATGGTTTTTACCTTCGCATCGGGGAAGAGGACAGGTCAGCGGAGGAGCAGTTGCCGGAACTTGTTTTCGATGTGAGTGTCAGCACCGATTCACTGGAAGCAACCGGACGGCTCGCCTTTCTCGAATTGAACGCCACGAACAGCGTGGATGGTGAAGGAACAACCCTCCCGACGCAACTGGCTGCAACCTTCGTGGTCGATATTTTTGAACAAGGCGCCGTCGATCTGGAGGATGCCTCAAAACTGACTTTCTCCGAAATCGGCCAGATGGGTTTTATTCCTGCACTTGCGGCAACCGCAGAAACAACACTCGACCTGGAACTGGGGATTAACCAGGAACTGGTCGGAAGCGCCGCAAGCGGTTTCCCCTCCATCCTCGGTCGCTTGGAACTGCTCTGGGAACTTGGAGAGCGTGAAACGTCGGAAGGTTCAGTCGCCAGCGAGGACGAGGTTTCTCTCAGCGAACTGGGCCGCCACAGCACCTTTATCAGCCTGCGGACAATTGACGGGAGCGAGAGCAACCCCTTTCTCGCAAAGTATTCCGGGGATCCCATCTCGAACGCGATCGCCGACGGCCTGAAGAAAGTAGGCATCTACAACATTCAGCTGGATGTCGGGGACTTTCTTACCAACGTGATGGGTCCCGTCGTGGACGAAGTCTCCAAGTTCACCAAGCCTCTGCAGCCGATCGTGGACTTTGTCACCTCACCGGTACCGATTATCGGTCAATTCATGGATTTCACCTGGCTGGACCTCGCAGATACCTATGGGAAGGTCGACACCCGCCTGATTCGCCAGATTGCCGAGGTTGTGACACTCATCAATGATATCGCGGATTCCGCCGGAGCCAGCCTGCTGATTCCGATTGGTGATTTCGTTTACTACGACGCAGAATCGGGAAGCAATCCGGCAACTCCAGCCGCACTGGCGAACCCGGATACAAATCCCGAAGATCTCGACACGCCCACGCCAACAACCAGCAGCGTAGAAAATGAGCTGGACAGCCAATCGGATGACAGCAGCGGCACAGAACAAGCAACCAAGAACAACAAGGCCAAGAGGACCATGTCCTCCCTGCTCAAGCAGCACGGCACCTTCAGTTTCCCCTTCCTGACGGATCCCTCCCAGATCTTTGGTCTCCTGCAGGGAAAAACTGCCACGCTCGTGCAGTACGATATCAAGCCGCTCACGCTGGAATTCAACTTTTCCCGTTTTTTCCCCATCTACGGCCCGCTGGGAGTATCGGTTGGACTGAATGCCAGCGTTACATTTGATTCGGCGGTCGGTTACGACACCTCCGGCATCCAGCGTTTCGTCGATACCGGAGCGAGGAATCCCGTCTACCTGCTCGACGGGTTCTATATTGATGACAGCCCGCAGGCCAACGGTGTCGACGATCCCGAGTTGGTTTTCAATGCCGCGCTGACTGCTGCAGCCGAGCTCAACCTGGGGATTGCCAGTGCCGGAGTTCGTGCCTCGCTCGGTTTCAGGATCGAGTTTGACCTGTTCGACCCCAACCGGGATGGCAAGGTACGAGTCAGCGAGCTGATCGGTAACTTTACCAACCAGACCTATGCTCCAGGGGCAGGCGCCGCCCTCGCACCCCTCGCCATTTTTGACGTCCGCGGAGAAGTCTATGCGTTGCTGGATGCCTACTTGAACATACACTTCCTTTTCTTTACCGCCTCCTTCGAGTTCCCCATCTACGGCCCAGTGACGCTGCTCGATTACTCGATCGACTTCTTCCGACCTCCCATCTTCGCCACCGAACTGGATGACGGGGACCTGCTGGTCCATACAGGGAAGTTTGCCGAGCAGCGGCTTCTGGGAATTGCCACCGATGTGGCGGAAAACATTGAAATTAGAGCGACCTCGTCAAACGGCGTGGCGACAGTCAGCTTCCGGGCACTCGATAATGCACTGGGATCGGATGCAACTACGTTCGTCCGGGATTACACCGTTTCTTCCAACCATCGAATCTTGATCGATGGCGGACTGGGGGATGACCGTTTCGATCTTAGTAATTTCAATGCCCCCGGAATCCAGCTCGTGATTGATCTTGGTGTGGGGGATGACGTCGTACTGGGTGCCGGCGCGAACACGCTGGGGATCACCAACGTGTTTAACATTTTCAGGGGCCAGGAAGGGGACGACACGATTTATGGAACGGGAGGTGCCGACCTGATTTTCGGAGGTCCCGGCAAGGATAGCATCTACTCGCTTGCCGGGCCGGATCTCATTTTTGGTGACAATGGTGAGCTGGCGAGATATTCCCTCGCTGCCGGCATCCGCAAGAACAGCGACGATGGCGACATACTCCACGGGGGAGATGGCGATGACATCCTCTTCGGCGGTGGCGAAAAAGATATTCTCTATGGCAACGACGGAAATGACCTCCTGATCGGAGGCGGCGCCGATCTCCTTTTCGACGAGGAGATCGCTTATCCAATTGCAGGCGTCCCCAGTCGTCTTGAACCAGACACCGCTTTTCAACTGGTCGCGAACCTGCTGCCGCTGGAATTGGACGGTGCCAAGCAAACCGAGTCCGCCCTGGAAGCCTCTGCCGGTGACACGCTGTTTGGTGGCGCCGGCAATGACATCCTGATCGGCACCGCAGGACCTGACATCCTGTACGGCGGCGATGGTCGTGACACCGTGATCGGTAACAGCGGCCCTGACGACATCCAGGGGAATGGCGATTCGGATATCCTGTTTGGCGACAAGGGAATGCTGACCGAAATCGTGGCCAAGAACACCTCCACGGGAGGCTCGGCTACGGTACTCACCGATTCCGCAGCCAGCTTCCAGACAAACGGGGTTCGGACCGGCGACTTCGTTCGCAATCGCGTGACACAAGAGTTCTCACGAATCCTGACAGTCCCCAGTGAAACAGAGCTGACGCTGGAAGCCTCCAGCACGAATGCGAGCTGGACCACTACGAATTACTCGATCTTCCGTGCCTCGGCACCTGCCGGCGGCGTGGCCGACCTGCTCGATGGCGGCCTGGGAGACGACCTTCTACTGGGTGGGGATGGTTCCGATATCATGCAGGGCGGCCCTGGAAACGATGAACTCCAGGGAGGTGCCGGAGCCGACTTCCTGTTCGGTGACAGTGGCACGATGATCACTGTGCCAGGCGGCCGCCAGGAAGCAAGTCCCACCGATCGTGCCGATGATGGTAACGACACGCTGCTCGGGCAGGGAGAAGCGGACAAGCTGTTCGGAAACGGCGGCATCGATGTGCTCGATGGTGGCATCGGTTCAGACCAGATCATGGCTGGCCCCGGGGATGATGCCATTTTCGCGACCAAGGGAGATGATTACCTTGATGGCAATGATGGAAATGACACCTACCGAATCACCTTCCAGGGGGGAAGCAATCCATCGCTGGTAACGGTCAATGACACTGGCGGCCTGAGTGGCATTGACCTCTTCTACACCAGCGGAACAATATTTGCCGATGAATTCCTGCTGCGAACCAACTCGGATGGCTCTATCGCCTTTGTCGCCCTCGTGAAGGTAACCAAGACAACGGTCACCGGTGATCCCCAGGTCCTGAAAACAGGAGTGGGAGATATCGAGCGGATCGACTACCGCGGTGTGGAAAGAATTGTCGTTAACGGGGGGGCTGGAGATGATTACTTTGCCTCGGACGACACCGCCTCGGAAGTCACCCTGAACGGCGAAACGGGTGACGACCGATTCCAGGTTGGACAACTTTTCCGTACGGCCCGAACCGAGGTGAACGCCCGGATTGCTTTCCAGGACCAGTTCGCAACCATCCAGACCACGCGAGGTTATCTCTCCAACGGGATCAGTTCCCCGATGACCATCAACGGCGGCTTGGGCGAAGACAATTTCGTCGTCTATCACAACCGCGCCGTACTGACGCTGAATGGAGACCAGGGAGATGACATCTTCGAGGTCCGCGCGTTTGCACTGGTCGGGTCCCAGGAACCCCAGCGAGAACGCACCGATGTCACCGGCGGGGCCGGTGCCGATCTCGTACAGTATGCCATTAACGCCCCCGTGAACATCAACGGCGGTGACGGCACGGACACGCTGGTCGTGGTGGGGACGGAATTTGGAGACGACTTCGTGATCACCGAAAACGGGGTGTTCGGAGCCGGCCTGACGATCAACTTTGTCAATATTGAGATACTGCGCATTGACGGTGCCGAGGGGAATGACCGGTTCTTTGTCCAGAGTACCAAGGAGACGTTTCTCACGGAGATCTTTGGTGGACTGGGAGAGGACACGTTTAACATGTCCGGGGATACCCCACCGGTTGTCAGCAACGACTTGCTCGGACACAGCGGAATTGTCACCCATAGTATTGAGAGCACGGATTCCCTGTTCGACGGACAGAGCATCTTTGGACTCTCCGCTAATGTTGCCGACAATGATGAACCGGCGATTGTCCTGCGCGAAACGATCGGTTCGAGCATCATCACCGAGGGTCAAAGCGAGGGGGACTCTTACACGGTTTTCCTGACCCGTCCACCGATGACCGACGTCTTTGTCCAGGCCCTGGCTCCTGTACCCGCCCCGGTTGATCGGGAGAAAAGAGCCCAGGCATTCCGTCTTTCAAGCACTGCGCCCGAAGCAGCGGTGACGGCAAACGGTACGGGCCTGACACTGAGATTCACCCCCCTGAACTGGTATATCCCACAAACAGTCCAGATCGCCGCCGACGCGCACATCCTGGAAGATAATTCGGCCATCTTCACCCGTCCCGAACTTGGTGATGGGTCGGGGGCCAGCAACATTGCCTTTGACATGGACGATGACGCCTACGAGGGGCCTCGCTCCGGCATGATCAATCACGTCATCCAGGCCGGCACGGTAAGCTTTGACGGCAATCCAATCGAAGTGGGTGGCCTGACCCAGCAAGACGCCATCAGTTATTCCAGCCTCGACTTTGACGACAATGACGGGGCAGCCCCAAGCATCACGCGAGAGGATCCAGGAGGCAGCTGGATTGAAGACGGTTTCATCGACGACAGCTGGATCGACATCTCTAACAGCGACAATCACAATGGCACCTACCAGTTGCAGGCGGTGACGGCGAGCACCCTGACACTCTCCACGGATGCCGTGATTACCGACGCAACAGAAGTGGCCAATGTGGCGATCAACATTCTCGTCGACCTTACCTTTGATGAGGTCCCGGACGGACCTGACAGGATCGAACGAAACATTGGCAGCTGGAGTGACGACGGTTTCCTGGCAGGTGGATTTATCGAAATTGCTGATTCAGGACGCAACGACGGTTTCTATCAGATTGGCCAGGTCATCAACGACACAGAACTGGAGCTTGCAGACACCGATCAACTGGTCAATGCGATTGATGTCCTTAATGCCCGCATCTCCACAAACCACATGACGATCCCGCGGCCGCAGGACATCGACCCGCAGGAGACTCTTGGTCGCAACATCCAGATCGTCAGCGGCAGCGGGGTCGGGCAAAGTCGCCTGATCACCTCCGTGACTGTCCCGGCCGGCACAACGGACCGGTTGCAGTTGACCATCGATCGGCCCTGGAGTGCACGCGAACCTCCTGAACCGATCACCTACACGGGAACCAGCCTGACGCAGAACCATGTGTATACCGGCAATACGCTGTCCTTCGATTTTCCGGTATCGGGAAATGAAATTGATTTCGACGCCCAGCTCGTCATCAATGCCGAAGCGGACATTGACAATAGTGGGGAATACCTTGATTTCTCTATCGGCGTAACCACGGAGAGGCTGTTTGATGACCGCGGGTCCTTCCGCCGTTCGGCAACCCTGGGGATCTCTACTGACACCTTCCGCAGTGCAATTCAACCGATCGCCCCGGACCCCAATGCCATCCCACCCGACAACGTCACCAGCTATTACCTGACCGTCCATGTGACTCCAACAACAGGAGGGCGACGCTACGGTTTAGATTACGTGGATGATTACCTCCGCAATCACGGCACCCTGACGATGCAACTGCGGGTGCCGATCCCACTCTCCACCTACCTGGTACGAATTGATGATGCCTTCACCGGTACGATGTCCAGCTTCAACGAACAACCGGGCGGTCTCCCGGACGATGCAAGCTTTACCACCTCGCCCGATCCACGCAGTACGTTTACCGACTCCACGGCCAGCTTCCCGCGGCAGGCCGACGGAAGCAGCGCTTTACGAGGTGCCACACTGAAAATCGCGGGCGGTCCCGGCGCCGGGCAAGAACGACTGGTTCTGGATCACCGGATTTCTTCCACTGTCACCACCCACAACATTGTCGACGTCAGCACGGGACCCGTCACGCTCACTTTTGCAGCCGAACATCACCTCCGCAATAACGACCGCATCCAGGTTGACAGTGTTCTCGGGACGGAACAGTTAAACGGGAACAGCTATCGCGTCACCACCATTCCCCAGGAACCGACCCGGGTCCTGCTGGCCGATGTGGATGGCACGGCATTGACTCCTTACACCAGTGGCGGAACTGCCAGCCACACCGCCTTTTCCACCCTCGTGCTCAATAGTCCCTGGACCACCGACCCGAGAGCAGGCGAGAGCGTTTACCGGATCCAGCAATATGATGGACTCACCATCCCCAGCCTTGAAGTCAAGATCCATGACAATGATGTACCCGGGCTGATCGTGGATGAGACAAAGAGCTATCTTCCACTCGCCGACCCGGCTGACCAGGTGATCACAGATTTCGATACTGTCACAAGCGTGATCGAGGGATCAGACGGGGACCAACTGGGCGAGCACGACGTCCTTCGCGTACGGCTCTCAAAAGAACCGGCCGTAACCACCAACATCGAGTTCGATATTAACCAGGGAGTGAGCCCGATTCCCGGGGAGCCCCAGCTCCAGCTTTCACGTAGCGACAGTACCGCACTGACCGACCCGGCGACCGGCCAGGCGGTCAACACCCTCACATTCACCCCAGCCAACTGGGACCAGTTCCAGGATGTGCATGTCACGCCTGACAATGATCAAACGCGAGAGGGCTTCCATGTCCGCCGAATCGACATGACCATCCTCGAGGATGCCAGTGGCGCCAGCAAGGATCAGCTGCAGCCGGCAGGAAGCGACATAAATCCCTTTGATGAATTCAACATCCCTTCCAGTGAACCGGTTTTCATTGTTGGCCTGAGCCAATCTCCCTTCGACAGCCAGGGCTTTGTACTCACCACGAGCAGCGACAACCCACTCGTCGACGGCACGACATTCTCCATCCACGACAATACGGGCAGCGAGACTGTCTATGAATTCGACAACGATGGAAACACGCAACCGGAGACGATTGCCATCGCCTTCGATGGCACGACAACGCAAACCGAGGTTGCCGCGAGGATTGTTACTGCACTGAACTCCACCGCCAACCTCGGGGTTACCGCTCGTGCACGAACGTCAAATGAAAACGAGCGAATCATCCTCACGGGCCTCGACCTGACCTCGAGCCTGACCTCCGGGTCTTTGCCACTGGCTGTCTCCGGGCTGACTGGTGGCAACGTCGCGGTCTGGCACAACGGGATCCGGCTCAGACCTGGCGTGGACTACGACGTCGAGGGGAACAAGGTCTCTTTCCTGGAAGACGGGGAACCGCAGTCCCTGGGTGGTTTGATCGATGTCGATTACTTGCACATACGACCCGGTTATGACAGCGCGGACATCGAAAGCGTCGTCGCTCGGCTCGCGGACGATGATTCACCCGGCGTGATCGTGCGAGAAGGTGGCGGATCCACCGATGTCGTCGAGTACACCGATCTCATCAGTCAACACTACTTTGCACAGTCCCGGTATGACTCCGGTCACGTCTACGAGGGCAACACAATCGTATTTGATTTCGACCTTGGTGAAATCATGCCGATTGGGGATGCCACGTTGACCGTATCGGCGATTGCCGACCTTGACCTGGATGTAGAATACCTGGCCACCACGATCCAGGGCACAAGCCCGGCCCAAACAACTGACCTGTTTTCCACGTTTGTCCCCATCCCTCCCCACTCATACACGCGGATCTCGGCCCAGGAGACAATCCTGATACCGCTGGAGCAGATTGTCGAAGCCAAGGATGCTGAAAACGGTCATCTCATCTTCCACATTCAGCCAAGTTTCGCGGTCAACAATTATGGGCCCACATCGCTCACATTCCAGCTCGAATTCCTTGCCGCGGAACCCGCCAGCAATGTCTTTGACGCCGGTGATTTTTACGAGGTTGTCCTGACGGCGCCACCGATCCTCTCCCCGGGAGCCAGCGGGCAGGAAGCGTACGCCGAGATCACCCTGGTTCCGACGATTACCAAGACGACCCGCACCGGTGGAATCGTCTACAAGTCGAACCAGCTGACTCTCACCGGTAGTGACGCACGAATTACTCCCGCGGGGGACGAGATTGTTGTCCGTTTTGGTCCCGACGACTGGGACACCCCGGTACAGATTCAGGTCGTCGCCATTGATGACGCCGTTGTGGATGGAGGAGACACCAAGGAATTTGCACCACATCCCCATACCCTCAGTGGGATCGTGGGACCGGTTTCCATCGAGGGTGGGGTGGGGAGAAGCTCGCTTGACGTGCTCGGCCCGCTGCTGCTTACCGAGGAGACGAACGTGAAGCCCTCTGTTGGCTCGGTCCTGGAAGTGACTGACGACGGAACCACCAGCGAAGTCACGGTCCTGGTGGAAGACCTTTACCGTGCCATACAGACCCAGCCCGCCTACGACAGGTTTCTCAGTGCAACGAACCTGGTCGAACAATCTGTTGAAGTCACATCGGTTCGTTCGGGCGAGGAAGACGATCCACTCGTTTCCCAGGTCGGTCAGATTTTGAGCATGACAGATCCCGCGGAAACCAGCACCGATTACGACATCCTGGCTGCCACAAACACGAATCCGGTTGTGATCACAGTCTCCACAGATCATGAACTGACCAGCGATACGCGTGTCGTGATCACGGCTGTCGATGGGATGAGTGAACTGAACGACCGATCCTATCTTGCCCGGCCTGTGCCGTCAGAGCCAAGGCAGCTGACATTGCTGGATGTCGATGGAACTCTCTTTACCCCCTATTCGGATGGTGGTACAGGGACCGTCTCGGGCGCTGCCCCCCCGATGGCTTTGAGCGGCATCGAGATCACGGAAACGGTCACGCTCTCCTTCAACCAGGCACATGACTACACCACCGGCATGGTTATCTACCTGAGCGGAACAAGCGGGATCCCGGGGATCAATTCTCAGCACTACACCGTGACGGAAATCCCCGGGGATCCCACTCGCCTGGAACTTGACTATGAACTCCCCGTACTTTCGGGAGATTTCAGCACCCTGGAAATCACCGCCATCAGCCAGGACAACCCGGTGCAGGTGACATTCTCCAGCCCGCATGCATTCCCCACCGACCAAAACACACAGATCTTCATCGACGGCATCCAGGGAATGACGGAACTGAACGGGGACTTCTACCAGGCACAATCCGTCGAGGCGGCCCCCTTGCAGGTCACCCTGCTGGGCGTTGACGGATCAGGTAACCAGGCATACGTCGCAGGTGGCACGGCACGAGGAACTGTCCAGGCGGCATCCAGACTCCGCCTGGGGCAGTCTTTCCGCCTCAACGAGGGCCAGACCCTGGATGATATCGACGGATTCACCATTTCACCGGAAAGTCCCACCCTGTTCGTCGACGAGGCCGTCCAGGTCGACGTGATGTTCATTCATGACACAGACAGCCCGGCCGACAGCACCGGCATCCTTACCTCCACCCGCCTGTACGGCCTGAACATGGGACCGGACGTCCGCATCGGAGACCAGATGCAAAGCGGCGGCATCACGTATCACGACCTTGAAGTTGTGGACATCCAGCTCGGCACCGGCAACAACACTTTCGAGGTACGTGGCACCCACACTCGCGAGACGGACCCCAACTACAAGACCTGGACAATCCTCAAAACCGGGAACGACCTTGTTGACCGAAACCATCCACTCATCGAACCAGGCGACACGGTCACCATCACCCTGCAGAAGGATGCGATCGAGAGCCACGCCACCGGCACGATCCTCTCGTTCCCCATCCCCTCGCCAGACAACGAGTACCGCGCCCAGGCCATCATCGCGGAAAGCTTTACCGACGGTAGCCTCGAAGGCTTCCTCCTCACTGCCGAGGGGGACGGCGTTCGCATCACGCGCCGCGTGATCGGCAACAGTGGCAGCACCCTGCAACTCGAGGCTACCTTCCCGGAGGATGACTTGAGCTCGCTGACCAGCTACATCCTGAGCCGCCCGGCAGACGGGGCATTTGCCGTCAACACGCAGGGTGGAAACGACACCGTCCTGGCGGCGAATTCCAGTCTCGGGGTCGTGATCATCGCGGGCGAAGGCAGTGACGAGGTCATCTCGGGCAGTGGTGATGACCACATCTTTGGTGACAAGGGCCGGATCGACTACCTCAAGAGTGCGATCGGTGACCCACGCGAGGTCGTGACGCGACTGGGAGATTACCCGGAACCGATCCTGGGCGATACCGTGACCCTGAACCCGAACCGGACGGTCCTGACTGACACCGACGCGTCCTTCCCCGTCCCGGCCGGCAATGCCCCCGGCCTGACGGGCCTCTATGTCGACATCAACGATGGCACCGGCTTCCTCGAGTTGCCTCGCCTGATCATCGACAACACAGCTATCTCCCTGACCGTCAGCCCGGCTTTCAACGTGGACCTGGATGAAACCAGCACCTACCGGATTTCCACCGTCCCGGAAAGTCAAACCGATGGCCTGCACTACCCGTCCCAGGAACACTTCTCCTTCCTCTGGAGTGACCCCGGTACCGATTCGACAGATACGATCGAGGCTGGCAGCGGCACTAATATCGTCTTTGGCAGTAACGGCGCCGACGTGATCACGAGTGGTGAAAACAGTACCAATATCATCTTCGGCGATGACGGCTACAGTTACCTTTCCGCTGGCGACGGTGATGGCAGCCTGACCGCCACAACAAGTCACGCGGTCACCGCCATCACCGAGAAATCAGGCCAGGGTGCCGCCGACACCATCACGCTTGCAGATGGAACCAGTAGCGTCATTGGTGGGGCAGCCGGCGACATTATCCAGATCGGCAACGGCACCAACCACGTGCTGGCCGATGAAGGCCGGCTGGAGTACATCGACTCCCTGCTTGTTTCTGCAACCAGCCAGAACACCTCGATTGGCGGCCGCGACACGGTGACGATTGCAGGAGGAGCCAACCTGGTCATCGCCGGGGCCGACCAGGACACGATCGACATCATCGCAGCCCAGGCGGCGGATGACCGCGCCGTGGTGCTTGGTGACAGTGGAGAAGCGATCTTCCTCGACAACGTGCTGCAACGGGCAACGACTCTTGCCCCGGGCATCGGAGATAGCGACACAATCACCGTCACCACAAACAATAACACCGTTATCGGTGGTGCTGCCGATGACATGATCACGGTTGGTGGAGGCATCAATCGTGTGATCGGTGATGCTGGAGAAGTTAATCTGCCAACAACCGGCGATCAAACCGTGCGATCAATCGATCCAACGATTGGCGGGGCAGATTTAATCACGGTCCAGGGAGGGGTCAATTATGTGATTGGCGGTTTTCTCGGGGACACGATCCAGGGAATCCCCGCGGCCGGCCTGACAGAACCACAAATCTTCGGCCTCGGTGATAACGGCATCATGACCTTTAATGCTGCTGGATTCCTGACCCAGATTACCAGTACCGATGTCTGCATTGCCGGTGACGACACGTTCCAGCTCGCTGATTCAGATGACGTAATTGTGGCTGGTATGGGAATAGACACTGTCAACATCGATCGAACCAGCACCGCCACCCTCGGCAGCAATGGCGGCAACGACATCCTCCTGGGTGACAATGGCGAGATAACCTTTGTTACCTCGGCCAGCGATTCCCAGCCGTTCTCTGTGCTGACGACCTCCCCGGAATGCAGTAGCCCCGACCAGATCTTTGGTGGCAACGATAACGACGTGATCCTTGGAGGGGGTGACAACGACACCCTGAATGCCGGTACCGACGCGGGTAACGACCTTGTATTTGGCGACCATGGCTATGTCTTGTATGACGGCGATGCCGTCTCGAGTCTCGTGGACACGGCAACCAGTGATCTCACGGTGGGTGGTGCGGCCCTGTCGGCAACCGATCTTGGTGGCGTCGATACGATTAGCACGTTCGCGGGCAACGACGTGATCATTGGGGGCGCGGATAGTGACATTCTCCTCGCGGGCGATGACGATGACCATGTCCTCGGCGATAATGGAAGTATCAATCTGACCAGTCACCTCGACACCAGCTTTACCACACAAACGGCGGGTATCCCAAGTGAGGTGCGTGTGATTCACCCCACGATTGGTGCGGCCGACGAGATCCACGGCGGTGCAGGCCACGACATCATTTTCGGGGGTACGGGCGGGGACGAGATCCACGGGGGCGCCGACCATGACATCCTGCTGGGTGACCATGGCCTGTTTGCCGACACGCGACCCCGCAACCAGCCGGTGACCTCGATTTTCATTGATGACCAGCAGGGTGCCGGGAATGACACGATTTTTGGTGATGCGGGTGATGACTTCCTGATGGGACAACAGGGGCAGGACACGTTGCACGGAGGGCTGGACGAGGATGACATCACCGGGGGGCACAATGTCCTTACCGGCCACGATGACAACGATCTTATTCATGGTGATACGGCGGGGGATATTGCCAGTGGGGATGCCGATGTGATCCTGGGTGACAACGGGGTGATTGAACGAGAACTGACCAGCCTCAGCTCTCCTGACACATGGACAGAATACCCCGCGCCATTCATCGACGTCATCCGTACCATCACTCGATACGACGACATTGATACCGTTACCGGAAACGACACCATTCATGCCGGTGGCGGCGATGACATCGTGCATGGCCAGCGTGGCGAGGACACGATTCACGGGGACAACGGTGATGATGAATTGCTGGGCGAACTTGGCAACGACATAATCCACGCGGGGGCAGGGAACGACACCGCTTTGGGCGACGGTGGAGGCATCCTGCGAGATTACGTGGATCCCCAAACGCCCCGTCGCAATGCCAATGGAAGCTGGCACCGCGACGTGATCCTGCAGGATTATGGCAGCATTACACAAATCATCCCTCTCTCCCGGCTCGCGGATGTAAGCGAGGAGACGGAATTGGCAGAACACCTTGTCAGCAGTGACTTGATCCTGCTTGCCAATGCATACACGGCCCAGGAACAGCTATCGACCCGGGCCAGTGATGCCGGCACAACGTTTGAGACGTTTGCCGTCCTTGTGGATACCTTCGAACCGAATGACGACCAGGTATTTGGCGGCAGCGGTGACGACGTTCTTGTCGGTCAGCGAGGGGACGATGTCCTCGACGGTGCACTGGGTGATGACCTGGTGCTTGGAGACAATGCCCGTTTCGCTTCCGGGTTTACCACGCAGACCCCAACCATTGTCAGTGGAATTCGCCTGTATGGAGACGCAGCCACTGGCCTGGAAATCCCTGACGGGGGGACGTTCGTTAATATTCCAATGGTCATCTCACCCGAAGCACTAAATTACAATAGTGCCTTTCCCAACCGCTTTCACCTCAGCACCATTTCCCAGCACGAGGTCAGCGAATTGATCAGCCACCTGGGAGACGGCATCCTGCGTCGCATCCAGGTGGGCGGTTCTGTGATGGCGATCACCCCACTGGCCGCTATCATCCCTCGCGTTGTAGGTCATCTCGACGTCCTCGACGGCAACGATCACCTGACCGGTGGTGACGGTGACGACTGGGTCTTTGCTGACGCTGCCTCGCTCCACACATCCGCCCTGTCCGGCATCCCTGCTGTCGATCTGCTCGCCAAGGACATCGACCTGGCAATCCAGCGGTTACAACATAGCCTTGGACGCCTGGGACTCGATTACCAGCAGAGCAGCGAGAACGGTGGCACCGTGGACGATCCACAACTGCTCTCCTTTGCAAATGACCATGTCTATGGCGATGGTTCCTTGAGTGTGAATGCTGAAGGCCTGGTAAGCCACCAGGAAAGCCCTGCCGGTGGCAACGACATTCTTGTTGGAGATGTCGCCACCACGCTTACTGACATCCGCATGGGTCTCCCCAGCCAAGCCAGCCTGGCCAACCGGAATGTTTTCCACATGCTGGACTACCTGGATGGCCTGCGGACCGCTTTCAGCGACCTGGAATCGATCGTCTTCCACGCTCATACCGACACCCTGAGAGCCATGGCCGCCGTTGCGGAAGAAGGGGCAGACAGGACTTCTCCCAACTACTTCCAAATCGAGTTTGGGCTGGACCAGCTTGATGGCGATGCCGGAGATGATGTGATTATCGGTGACGACGCTTTCCTGATCCTACCGACTGTTGGGCAGGGCCAATTCGCCAATGCCGCTAACAACGCAACTTTTAATGTCGCAAGTCGTCTCGAACTGTTTGCCAACTACCGGTCCACACTCGACAGCCAGTTCATTCAGCACGTCAACATGGATCACCCAGCGTCCCTGTCAGAAGTCAGCGATTCCCTACTGCAACAGGTTGCCTGGGATCATGATTATCCTCTCACCACCGGTAACGACGAGATCTCCGGGGATACAGGTGACGATGTCATCGTCGGTGACTTCAGCATTTATGCGACCCCAATAATAAATCATGAAACTGTTGCTGCCCTGCTTGATGCCCACCAGGAAACTCACCCTGAGAACTCACCGGCGGCCAATTGTGCACTCCAGGCGGCCACCGTGGAGGAGCAACTCGCCTGCATGAGCGACGATTCAGATCTCGAGTTCCAACTGCGGACGGCGATCGAGGAGTTGAACAAGGATATCATCGAGTACATGGAATATGGGCGTCATGCGGTAGATCACTACAGGGAACTGGAGGCAACCTACCTGCACCCCTACTATGGGCATCGCAGTGAAGGACAGCAACTCACTTTGGCCGAGATGGGCAAGGACATCCTGCATGGCGATAGCGGCGCGGATTTCATCATTGGTGACAGCATTTCGCTCTATACAGATACCGTAGCGAGTGATGGCCAGGCCATCACACTGGCGGAGATTTCAGACAATCTTTCCAGCAACCGCGACCCCAAACTGGAAACCCGGTTCATGCATCGGGGAACTTTTGAACACCAGGATCGATACCTGTTGATCGCTACCGAGGCAGATCTACTCGATGGTGGTGAAGGAAATGACATCCTGTTTGGCCAGTACATGGATGATCAGCTCACCGGTGCGGAAGGTGTAGACGTCCTCTATGGCGGCAGTGGTACGAATGTCCTTTCACCGGACGCCAGCGACGATCCACACCAGGTACGGACGGTCAGTGACGATCGCCCAAAACTTCAAAACCTGACTGCACTTAAATCGGGCTACCAGGCCAGCCACCAGCGGGTCGCGGACACGCTGGCAGTGGACATGAGTGAAGATCGCACACTCACGACAGGCCAGGAGCTACCGTTTGACGTCAAAACAGGAAGCCTGATGGTCTCCAGGGAAACTGTCAGATGGAGTACGTACCGGAGCCGTCACAACGCGGTGCAGCCCAACGACGTCAACAATGACGGGACCATCTCGCCCATCGATGCCCTGCAGGTGATCACAATCCTTAACCAGATGCTGACCGTCGAGTCGGCCGTAACCTTCGGCGGGCTTGGCTACCTCTCTGACCAGGCCCTGGATGTCAGTAATGACAGCGTTGTTTCACCAATGGATGCACTGCTCGTCATCAATTACCTCAACAGTGTGACCGACGGGGAAGGTGAAGGGGAACCAGGGTTCGATTTCCGCGCCCCCCAGGCTTTCCCGCCACAGCAGCTGCTGCATTCGGAATCACGGCCGAGCAGACCAGTCGCTCGGATATCACCGGCAGGGACCTCACGCCATGAGGTTCGTCAGCAACTGGCCACGAGGGCCTGCCATATCCAGCGTTCTTCCATGGACGACAAAGTCAAACTCCACCGGGCGGACCGCTTCACTCCGGCACCGAGCGATCACGAATTTCATCAAGGAATCCTGGCAGAACTACTGGATGACGAGATCTTCCTCTGTCATCCAAACCTGCTACCCTGACGACCATCATTCACAAATCCAGCCCACCACGCACTGCTTAACCCCTCCAGCGAAAAAAGAACCCCGGGAGGGGCCGCGAAGTGAGACTCGCACCGACTCGCAAGGCACTTCCCCTGCGGATGAGAAAACCCCACTTGTGCCGGTCCATGCAGCCGAGTGCGAGAGCCTGCAGGGGAGGGGAGTGGGCGACACGGGATTCGAACCTGGGGCTTCTTTCCCGCAGAAAACGCCACTTTTGAAACAGGGCAACGCGCAATACAACGCACTATTTGGCGATGACGAGCGGCTGAGGGTCCTGCTGGAGTCCTGGGCCGAGCTACCCGAGAGCGTGAAGACGGCCGTGATGGGGATGGTGGGGGC
>Ga0114996_10001109_pt1 | contig 36633 bp, 33 predicted proteins | sample ArcticOcean_MG_C_4_FD_87039 | JGI IMG/M metagenome (GOLD analysis project Ga0114996, IMG submission 87039) | Marine microbial communities from western Arctic Ocean - ArcticOcean_MG_CB4_134 | ecosystem: Environmental > Aquatic > Marine > Oceanic | place: Arctic Ocean: Canada Basin | collected... | reverse complement strand
TTGATCGCTTGGCTGTTCATACCCAACAATCTAACGCTACACGTCTATATGTTACAGTCCACTAGTCTGGCATCCGCGGCGCCTACCTTGGCGCCCGCGCCGAGTCCTGCGGCCGCCGCCCCGGTAAGGAGTCCTTAGGGTCCCGTCTCAGTTGGCACCCGCGCTCCTTAGGCGAGCTTATCTCGACCTGATCGGCCTCCCGAAAGCCCGTTAGCTCACCCGGGCTTTATCCCCGAGGCGGCTCCTACGTAACTCGACGTATCCTGCGCTGGCCGTGTGCGACCTAGGATGGTGCAGGTTCGTGGTGTCATGAATCGTGGAGGAGACCGATGTCAGGGAGTGAGCGCTTCCGAAACGCGACCCAGGCGGTCTGCCTGCTCGCAGGGCTAGTGACTCCATGCGTTGCCCAAACTCAGTCTACCGGGCTGGAGGTAGGCGTCCTTCCAGCGATCAACTTCGATGCGGATGAGGGCTTCGGATACGGCGTCCTCGCGGAGATGTATCAATACGGCGTAGGCGGTTCGTCACCCTACGTGTGGTCTGCTCGACCTACGGCGTTCTTCACGACTGAGGGGCGCAGGGACCTGACGCTCTTCTTCGACGCACCGCACGTGCTTCCGTCTGGCTGGAGACTGGACGTCTTCCTGGGTACGGAAAGACAGATCGCCACTCCCTACTATGGACTCGGCAACGCATCGACATACGACCCTGCGCTCGACGCTGAGGACGGGGCCGATCCGTTCTACTACCGCTTCGGACGGAATCGGCGCAGCGCTACGTTCAATCTGCAACACGACCTCGGAGACACGCCGCTGCGGTGGCTGGTTGGCGCGGGCCTGGTCAGCACCGACGTCGACCCGGTGCCTGAGGACGACGGCACCACCCTCTATGCGACAGGCGTAGCGAGTGAAGAGGTGTCGGAGTGGTCGAATTTCCTCCGGGGAGGAATCGTTTGGGATTCACGTGATCGGGAGACCGGCCCCCGACGCGGCGTCTGGACCGAGTTCCTGGTGCAAAGTGTCGACGAACACCTCGGAGCCGATGCGAGTTACACGCGATGGACCTTCACGGACCGCCGCTATTATTCGCTGAGCGACCGCCTGGTCTTCGCGCACAGGTACTTGATCCAAGGCGTGACAGACGGGGCTCCGGTGAACGACCTTTTCCAGGTGCAGACCTCCTTCCGACAGCAGGAGGGGGTTGGCGGGGCGAAGACCGTGCGGGGCCTGTTCAAGAATCGGTTCGTTGGGCGTGGGCTGCTGGTATGGAACGCAGAATTCCGATGGCGCGCCGCAGACTTCCGCGTCATGGGCAGGCGCTTTCACGTGACGCTGTCCGCCTTCCTCGATCAGGGTAGGGTTTGGGACGGCAACGTTCAGTTCGACGAACTTATGTCGGACCTCCATCACGGCTATGGTGGCGGTGTTCGTCTCGGGATGGGTGACAACTTCATCGTAGCGGTCGACCTAGGACGGTCGAGCGAGGCGGGCATGCCGATGTACATCGGGTTGGGATACTTGTATTGAGCAGCCGTGGAGGCTGAGACCACCCGCCGGCAGTGGATCGCGCTATCGCGGCCTGAAGATGGCCGGCCCGCTAATCGCAGTAGCGCCGCTGGAAGTCCCAGTCATCCATGAGCGCATACTTGATCCCCTCGAACAAGCCGGCCAGCGACGGGATGAGCGTCCAACAGAAGACGAGATAGACGATCCCGGCCAGGTAGTTGCCTAGGTAAAACTTGTGCAGCCCAAAGCCACCAAGGAGTATCGCAGTTAGGCTGGCCACGCCTCGACTCTTTCGTTTCGCCACTGCGAGGGGCACCTCAGATACGACCGGAACCCTTCGACGCGCCTGGCACTCTGCGCAGACTCCCCTAGCCGCCCATTCCCCTCGGATCGGGGTCCCGCAATCCTCGCAAGACCGCGCGACCCACTCCCCGCAATGGCGGCACTTCTTCGCCTGAAGTTCGATTTCTGCGCGGCAGAATGGACAAACCGCGGTCTCAGTGGAGGACATGGACTCCGAGTCCAGTGGGGGTCGACCCTGCTTCACTAACTACGCACAAAACATGTCCGGAGGTTCCTCCCGGTGAGGCAGAGCCCATCGGACTAGACTCCCATCGCCTCGCGAGCCTTCGCGCGGGGCATCGACGCCCTTCGGCGGCGTAGCCCGCCCGCCAACCTTACTTCAACGCGAACACCACAATCGTGCCCGACCCCGGATTCGAGCCCGGCCAGTATCCGGACGGCCGGCCGGAAGCGACCGCCACGTACTGACGGCCTTCCACGCTGTACGTGACGATTCCTCCCCCGATCGCGCCACCGGTCTGGAATCGATACAGCACCTCACCGGAGTCCGCCTGCAGCGCGAGGAAGTCACCCGTCAGCTCCCCAGCAAGGACGAGATTGCCTGCCGTGGTGGTGACCGCCGCGACCATCGCGTCTGGCGAATGGTACCTCCACCTTACCCGGCCGTCGGATGCGTCAACCGACGTGAGCCAACCGGTCTTGGGCCCTGCCGGCGTCGCCTCTCCCCCGAGGTAGATCTGGCCTTCCACATAACGCACCTCAGGCGCCTCGAAGTCCCGGAAGTTGTAGCACCAGTCGACCGCCGGAGTGACGAGGCTCCGCGAGGGCGGATGCAGCGCAGGACCGTTCCACTCGACGCCCCCCAGGAGGCCCGGACACGCCGTTACACCCGCGACGGTCACGGGCACATCGACGTTCTCCCGGGTGGTGATCGCCGTCTCGAATAAGCGAGCCTTGCTGTCGCGATCGACTACGCGAAGCATGCCGTCCTTCCCAGCCGTGGCGATCAGGTTTCTCACCTGCCCATCGATCTCCTGGCTGTAGATGGGGCTGACCTGCGTCAGGTCCCAGTCGTGCTCGTCGGCCGGAACGAGCTGGTCGTACCACCGCAGTTCACCGGTTCGGACATCGAGCGCGACGAGTGAGTTGGAGTAGAGGTTCGGCCCGGGTCGAAGATTGGCGGGCAGGTCCGGAGCGGGGTTTGTGACTGCCACGTAGAGCTCCCCGCGGTCGGGGTCGAGCGATAAGGGCGTCCACACAGCACCTCCCCCGAGGGGGATGCCATACGGGTTAGCCCAAGTCGGTCCGCCCTCCCGCGTCGCGCCGGGAACGGTCAGGAAACGCCAAACCTCTTCTCCGTTCTCCAACCGGAACGCTCCCACCCACCCCGAGATGGCGTTTTCGCTCCCCGCCGGCCCGATGAGGATCAGGTCCTCGAAGATCATGGGGGCCATGGTGAACGCCTCGCCCTTCCACGGGTCGCCGACCTGCCTAGCCCACAGGAGCGCGCCGTCCGCCGCGTCGAGCGCAACGAGGTACCCATCTGATGTGCCCCGGACGACGTACCCGTCCTGGATCGCCACGCCCCGGTTGGTGAGCCAGCCCTCTCGGTCCCTGGGCGTCCACTCGTACCTCCAGATCTGCCGGCAGGTGTCGGCCTCGATCGCGACCGTCGTCCGCACGCCCGTCACGAACATCACTCCGTCGTGCACGATTGGGCCGTTCTGGAAGTTGCGGGGTTCGCCGAGCTGGTAGAGACAGGCCGGGGCGAGATCAGCGACGTTGCCCGTGTTGACCTCGCTGAGCGGAGAGAAGCGCGTTCCGGAGTAGTCGCGCGTATGGTAGAGCCAGTCTGCGGGGTCGTCGGACGCGCCAAGGAGATCCTGACGCGTGGGGCCCCGACCGACGGGGCGGGCCCTCTCGCCCGCGACGAACTCGACGGCCGCTCCGATCGTCCGGTCCTCCTCCGTGAGGAGGCTCACGGAGAGCAGCAGGTCACGATCGGCGACCAATGGAGACGCGCCGGCCGTCAACCCGTTGCGGGACAGGATGTATGCCAGAATCGGCAGGTACTCGTCACGGCCCAGTCGTTCCGCGCCTCGGGGCGGCATGCTGGTGGTCATGACATGAAGCAGATCATCCACTGTGACGTTCGTCCGCGACCAGGTCCGTCGAAACGTGGGCCCGACGAGCGGCGGTGCGGAGCCGTCGCTCAACGCTGAACCGTGACAGCCCGCGCACGTTTCCGTGTAGGCCGCGCGACCCGCGTCCACCTGCCCGGTGGTGAACGGGCCGGGTCGACCCTGAGTGGCTGCGGCAGCGGCCGTGATCGACATCGCCAGGACTGTCAGGGTCGACACCCGCAGCGTTGGGCGGAGACGAACGAGCGCGCGACCGATCCGTGAGGCGAGGCGCATGTTGCTCTTCCTGGACAGTGGGTGAGTCCGGCGGGTCCGAGTCGTGCTCAGTTCCTCTCGGCCTGCCCTTCCTCGTAGCGTGCGCCGCTCAGCACGGCGGCAAGAGAGTAGTTCCCCTCGTGACAGCCGTACTCGTAGAGCTCGGCGTGCAACCTGCTGATGGGGATCTCTCCACCCCAGGGCTCCGAGAACGTCGCCGGATCGTCGACGGTGAACTCGTAGAGGATCGTCTCCTCATCGACAAGGGAGAAACGCTCCGTCACCTTCGCGTCCTCCGAAAGAGGCGAGCCGCCGACAGACTGGTCTGGGCTGATGTTCACGGTCTCGACTACGAGCGCGTCGCCTTCCCACCGACCCCAGGAGTTGCCGAAGTACGGCCGGACGCTCTCGGGCATCGGCTCGGGCTCGCCGATGCGGATAATCCGCACGTCGTGGACCATCTCCGACTGGATCATCACATGGTCAGGCGTCTGTACGATGACGTAGTTCGAGTTGTATGCCCCGACGGGGATCATGGGCGGGCCTAGAGGCGAACCAAAAAGGATGCACCGCTCGGCGAGAGGTCTCAGCTCCGGGTGGTCGTATTGGCTGAACTGACTCCTGAAGTCCGTCCTCTCTTGCGCCAGCCGTTGGGCCTCCGGTGTGCGAGCCGGAATGCGACCGTTCGCAGGGAGGGTGACCAGAGACGCTCTGAGCCCTCCGTTGACGACCGCGATCCGCGAGCCCCGCTCCCAATAGACCTCGTTGTACTCGTTGCCCGAGAGTCGAGCCTCGTTCGTGACTCCTGTGCGGGAGCGCCTCCCGCACTCGACGGTGCCCGGGTTGGGCGGGCACCCGTCGAGTCCCTGCTCGATATCCGCCGCTTCCTGCCGTGTGAACAAAGGTCCTCGACCCTCTTCGCGCTGAAACGGAGTGAGCGTCGAGTTCGTCCAGTTCCCCTGAAGGTCCGGATGGCCGTCGCGCGTCCTTGGGACTTCCCATGCCCCGCGGGCGGTAGAAGCCGCTTGCGCCGCAGCGGTCGAGGCCACGCCCGGCGTTGCGGTCATGGCGAGAAGCCCAATCAACAGGACTGAGCCCCTTCGGCCCGGGCGAACCGTAGTGCGACGGGTCATATCGACCTCCACCGAGAGTGCCACGCGATACCCCGCTATTATAGGGACCGAAAGCGCCACACGCAGGAGCAGGTCTAGTTACGGGTGAGCGGGAGCGGCATCTCAGGGCTGTCCTCGACGCGCCCGCGCTCGAAGGCGGGGCGCGGCGCGGCGGAGCGCACCTGCTCGAGCCAGTACACGCCATCGTATGGAGCGCTGTTCCCGCGTGTCCCCAGGAAGTCGACGTCGCCATCACCATCGACGTCGCGGGCGATGAACTTGTCGAACATGCCGCGCTTGCGGCGGGACACGTCGTGTCGGGGCCACGGACCGGTCACGTCATCCGGATGCTCGAACCAGCCGATGCGACCCAGTGGATCACTCCGGGCGACGTCTCCGTCGTCCTCGCGAGGGCCGCGGCTGTAGCTCCCCGCCATGATGTCGAGCCGCCCGTCGCCGTTGATGTCGGCCAACTCCAGACCGGTCATGCTATCCGGATTGAACGTCCCGACGCGATGGGCGTTCCACGCGTCGTCGATACGCTCGGGCTGTTCTAGCCAGATGAGTCCCCCGGTCCCGGCGCCGACGATATCGAGCCGGCCGTCGCCGTTGAGGTCCGCGTATTCGAGGTTGAAGCCAGCGGCCGATGCGACGTTGATTCCGATCGAGTGCTCTCGAAAACGGAGCGTGCCGTCTCCCGGGTTCTCGAAGAACAGCAGTCGATTCTCGCCGCGAGTCCCCACTACGATGTCCAGATCTCCGTCCCCGTCCAGATCGACCGGCTCGGCGTTCTGCGGCACGCTGTAGTGTCCGAGCTCCGTCTCGATCCAGTTGGCTCCGACGAGTGGATCGCCCACCACCTTGTAGATCGATACCGGCGTCGAGCGTGCGAAGTCTTCCGGCCCTGGAATTTGTGCGCCCTTGTTCGGAGCAGTGGCCTCGGGCACTCCGTCTCCGTCGAGATCGGCAAGGAAAACACGGATATAGGATCCGCGACCGTCCGTCATGGGAAGAATGAGACGGGGCCAAGGCACAGTCCGTGCGCCTGGTCCGGGATTCTGGAGATAGATGAGATGGGCCAACTCCGCGGCGACGATCACATCCAAGTAGCCGTCGCCGTTCACGTCCCCGATGTCCGCGTCCTCGGGGGCGGGTGCGTCGGTGCCCTCTGCGAGCGTGATGTTCGTCCACCGATCCGGATCCGCCGAGCCGAATGCGATGCGCACGTGGCCTGCGGCATCCGGAACGAACGTCGGGTCAAACACGGAGGAGTCGTACTCACTGTCCGACTCGTGCACCGACACGATGTCCTCGTAGCCGTCGTTGTCGATGTCGGCCATCACCAGACCGTCACTGCCGCTCAACGCGAAGCCGGCAGATGCCGCCTCGTCGATGATGTGCTCCCGCCAACTGATGTACGCGCCGTCCGCTGCGCGTGCGCTCGTACGTGTATCACCCACGGACACCTGCGCGTACGAGGGCTGGGCGGCGGCGAGCGCCCACACGAAGACCAATGGCATCGCGCTTTTCATGGGCTCCTCCCTCGTTCGGATCGGGCCGCGGTAGGTCGGTGACGGGTCGCGGGCACATGGCGTCAAGATGCGCCGCGAATCAGCGATCCGCGAGCGAGGTGTCGAGCCGATGATGAGCCGTCTGTCACAAATTGCCTCGGTCGCATGCTCCTCGGGTGACGCAAGTGTGCGAACGTTTCACGAGTCCTTCTCCCGAACCGCCCCAAGAGGCTATGACGCGGATACCATCATCGAGCCGGTTGCGGATCATCGCTGTTTCGGCCGTGCTCATGGCCGCCGGGCCGCCCTCCGCTGCATTTGGACAAAACCCGAGACTGCCTAGAGACGCCTCGCCACCGGAGCATGTCCCCCAGGCGGGTCTCTATCCCGAGCTGCGTAAGGGTCGTGAGATCCTCCTGGCCAGCGCGGGCGCGGGCCTGATGATTTCCGGGCTGTTCGTGCCCGTGAGCACGCGCGAAGTGCCCTTCGCGGGGCTCGACCCGAGCGAAGTCTCTTGGGGACCAGATAGGAGCGTGGTGGGAAATCGTAGCCTTGATTCGAAAAGATTCAGCAACTGGACGCTCGGTGGGGCGATGGTGTTTCCGGTCGCGTTAGCCCTCGCGTCTGCCCAACCCGGAGAACGGTGGCGTGACCTGGGCGCTCACGGAGTCGTGTATGCCGAGACCCTCCTGTTCTCCCAAGGGTCGACGCTGTTGGCCAAAACAACCGGGAGTCGACCCCGTCCGTACGCTTACCTGGCCGAAGACCAGCGTCCGGACAATCCCTCGTACGATGTCTCGACGGAACGGACGTTCCGCTCAATGCCATCGGGTCACTCATCCTCAGCGTGGACCGGCGCTACGCTCGGTATCACCGAACACTTGCTACGCAGACCCGACGCAAGCTGGGTCGAACGAGTCGCGGTCGGCTTCGTGGGAGCTGGTCTGGCTGGAGCCACCTCCACCTTGCGGGTGACGGCGGGCCAGCACTTTCGGTCGGACGTTCTGGCTGGTGCGGGAATCGGCATCGTGACTGGGGTCGGCATGCCACTCCTGCATCGGGGCACTCGACCTCTCCCTTCCGCCAAGGCATGGCTCGAATCGATGAGCGGAGTGCTAGCGGGCACCGTGGTGGGGGTCTTGCTGGCTCGTTGAGCGCCGCAGAAACGCCTGTACGGTTCCTCTCGGCCGCCTGCTCCGCCGGCGAGGCAGTTCGAAGGACGGAGTCCGTCGTGGGGCGGGGCGGCGGTGCCTTACCTTCCCGGGGGCTTTCCGTCGGACCCACCGAGGATGGAGGACCGCTTGAGAGAAGAGCCGAAGGCCACTCGACCGCCTTCATCCCGGACGAGCCACGTTCACCTTCTTGCGGGTCCGCTCATCTTCGGAGCCCTGCTCCTCGCCCCTCTTGCAGGCGTCCCCTTCGAGGCTCGCGGAGCCATGGGACTCCTGGTCTGGATGGCGTGGTGGTGGATCGCCCGTCCCGTCCACCTGGCGGTGACCGGACTCCTTCCGCTCGCAGCAGCCGCAGTGTTCGGGCTCGCGCCCATGGACGAAGTGGCGACATCGTACTCGCAGGACGCCATCCTTCTTCTGTTGGGCGCGAACATCCTGACCAGCGTTTGGAGCAGGTGGGGACTCGACAGAAGAATCGGGCTCCAGGCACTATTCGGAGTGGGGACCGACGTCAGGCGGCAGATCCTCGCCTGGTTTCTGGTCAGCGCCGGCTTGTCAGCCATCCTCCCGAACACGATCGTCGCAGCCACCATGATTCCGATCGTCGTCGCGATGCTGCGCTCGGTCGGAATCGAAGACCTCTGGAACAGTCGCGTCGGCACGGCGCTGGTCGTCGCCGTGGCTTGGGGAACGAGCGCCGGGGGAGCGGCAACGCCGCTCGGTGGGGCCCCAAACCTGCTGACGGTCGGGTTCATCGAGGATTCGATCACAGGTCATGAGTTCCTCTTTCTTACCTGGGTCACACGACTCGCCCCCATCACCGCCGTCATCGTGTTGGTGTTGTTCTTGTTTCTGCGATTCGGGATGCGGCCGGACGTGGATCAGCTGCCCGGGTCAGGGGACTATCTGAGGGAGGAACTCCGGGCGCTCGGGCCCTGGAAGGCAGAGGAGAAGTGGGGCCTAGCCTTGTTCGGCGCGGCGGCGGCGCTCGCCTTCGGACGGCCTTTGTACGCCGAGCTGATCCCCGGGCTCACGCCTGCATTCGCGTTCGTAACCATGGCTGTGGTGAGCTTCGCGATTCGCACGCGCGAGGGGCCCCTCATCACCTGGCCGTTTGCGCAGGCAAACATGTATTGGGGCCTTTTCTACCTCTTCGCCGGAGGTATCGCCTTGGGTCGGATCCTGAGTGGATCGGGCGCCGCCGAGACCTTCGCCGCCGCGCTGCTCCCGTTCGTCGGCTCGGGTGGCTTCACTGCTGTCCTCGTCCTCTCGGTCGTGACGATGGTCCTGACCCAGGTCACGAGTAACACCGCGGCCATCGCGATCGTGGTGCCGGTCACGATCAGCACGTTTCAGTCCCTCGGGTTGAATCCGATCCCCTTCGTCTACCTCGTCACGGTGATCGGAAACTGCGGCTTCATCCTGCCCTCGTCGGCCGGCGGGCCCGCCGTGGCAGCGGGGTACGGCGTGAACCTGCAGACGATGGCGGTCCAGGGGCTGGTCGCGTCACTTCTGGTACTCGTCACCCTTGTCGCCGTTGGCTACGCTCTGGTGACGTGGTGGCCCGGGTTCGGCGTAGCGTAGTGAACCCCCGAGCGGAGGCGCGACCTCATCCTCTTACGCTGAAGGCTGTCTCTAACTGCTAGGTGGCCGCCCCAGACAACCACGACAACAACCGTACCTCGATGGACTCCGCCACTCCTGGAACGAGCAGCACGATGAAGAAGACGGCGACCAATAGGGCAGCGGAGATGAAGTAGAAGCGCTTCATCGCATGCCTCCGTTGACGTCCGCACGAGGCGCCAACGCGAAGAGCCAGACCGACCCAGCCTCAACGTCCGCCGGCGTCGCTGCGAACCCGTACTTACGCCTGAACTCAGCGACCACGCCTTCGACAATCGGACCGGTCTTGATGCGCTGGAGCGTGCGCTCATAACGCCTATCGTCGACGCGGATGACGGCCCGGCCGTCCCGCTCCGCCTGAGCGGGCCAGTGTTTCCACAGGCGTCCGATCATGCTGCCCATGTATCCAGAGGCGACGTAGGCCCTACCCTCGTGCTCGGCGATCCAAATCCGTCTGCTCTGGGGAGGATCGAGAAGCTGGAGCTCGATGGTTCCGACATCTCGAGCGAAGGCCCAGTCGGGCTCGCTGCCCGTGAACAATTCGCCAGCGACCAGCGGTCCCCCGGCGAGGACCACGGACGGTCCATCGGACAAACGAGCCGAGAGAGCCGCGGCCGCGATCGCGACGATTGGGATGAGGACTAAGAGCCCCACAACCGGTAGCACCCTTCGAACTACGTTCATGGCTCACTCACGGCTGATGGATCGCCCGTCATCTTACGGGATAGGTACGCTGCCCGCACGGAAGTAGGTCCGATACGTCCGGACGAGGTGAACGCGGCAATCCGCAACCTCAACGGTACCGATCCCCTTGAAACTCGATCCAACCGCCTGGGTGATCTCCGGCGCGGTCGTCGTGGGTCCAGTGCAGGACTCCGCCCTGGTCGTTCCACTCGTACTCGCCACGGAGACGCACTTGATCCCCGGCTCGCAACGGGACCCTTGGCGCGAGGTCAATGTTGTGCGCGACCAAGAGCGTATGCCCCGACCCCGTCCGGACGATGAAACGTTGATGGCGGGAGCCGTCGTTGTCATCCGAGAGGACCCCATCGACGATTCCGGCGACGACGACCATCTCGCCCGAACGACGGCTCTCGAAGAGCTCGAGAACCTCTTCTTCTTCCCCATCCTCGGCAGTGATCGCGATGCCGCCATCGGACGGGTCTGACCAGGGAAGCCAGTCCCGGACCAGTGACGCTACGACGCTGACAAGCAGTAGCGCGATCACCCACACCCACGTGGGTGCTGCCGGGCTCTTGGACCTTCGGGACACCTACAGCCCCTTCAGCTGCTGGAGGCCGCCAACCGCTCCGGTTCGAGCGTCGCAACCGAGGCGCAGCCCTTGCCCGCTACTATCGACAAGGAGTCGGGGCTTCAGCTTGATTTCGCATATTGGACAGGGCCGGAGGGGCCTCAACAAATACGCGACAAGCGTAGATGGGTGGGGGCACAGGAACAAGTGGCCGTTCGACGGACCGCACGGAGGTCGGCACGACCGCTTTTCCGGATATGCCGCGTCCCTTGGCACAAGAGGATGGCACTCTCGCGTGCGGAAACATACGTCTACCACGGCCTCCCCAGGACATCGCCAACCTCGTCGAGAGGGAATTTGCTGCGCTCCGTCTGGCCACGATCGATGAGCTGACGGGACTCTCGAACCGACGTGGCTTCATTATGCTCGCTCGGCACGCGCTCGCGATGTGCGAGCGCACTGAGAGGCCGGCCACGCTGCTTGTCTTCGACCTCGACGGATTCAAGCTGCTGAACGACACGCTAGGGCACGCCGCAGGCGATATGGCGTTGGCGAGCTTCGCGGCCGACCTATTGGCTGCCTACCCCGAGTCGGACGTGGTCGCCCGGCTCGGCGGGGACGAGTTCTGTGTGCTCCTCAGCGGCGCCACCGCCGACGCTGTGCCCGCGACGCTCGCCTAGCTCGCCGAGCGCGTGACGGCCAGGAACGTCGGTAGAGACTCAGCGGCGTAGCTCCGCTACAGCGTAGGGTCCGCCGCCTACGACCCACGGTGCCACCGATCGGCGGCGGATCTGGTCGACGCGGCGGACGCGCTCATGTACGGGCAGAAGAAGAATCGTCGCTAGGCCAGAGGCCGCATCAATCCTCGGCGCTGAGAAACGTCTCAATCTCGTGAGCCCGAGCCTCGGCGTCCTTCTCGCCCAACTCGATGAGGGCACGCAGGTAGTCGGGCTGAAACAGGATCAGGCTCAGGAAGTCGGGGCTCCGCGAGTCTTTCGTGCCCAGGCCGCGCGTGAGGAACCTGAACGCGCGCGGTAGCTGCGCTTCGAACTGGCTCGCCATCCTCCCGAGATCGGCCGACGGCCGCAGCGTGAGGAGGCGGACCGGCTCCAGGTCTTCGCGTTCCTCCTCGGGCAGCCCGTCGATGAGACGATTCAGCCGTTCGAGCCGGAACACGTCGTAGTCGAGCGTGTCGAGGAATACGGAGTTCATGAGCATGCCCATCACCTGGGCGGGCGGAGGGTAGCCCTCGACTACAGTCTCTTCCGCTTCCGCGACGGTCGCGGCATAGCGCGTCGAGATCGCGATGACCCGTCGGGCCCCCATATGGATGGCGGGAGAAAGGGGGGTGATCATCCGCATGCCACCGTCGCCGTACCAGGCGCCGTCTATCTCTGCAGCCGGGAAGAAGAGAGGGAGGGCGGTGGAGGCCATGATGTGATCGACCTTCAGCGTGACCATGACTGGCCGCCGATGAGGGCGATCCCAAAGCTCGACGCCGCGGCCTTGGATGAAGATCACCGATCGCCCCGTCGAGTAGCTCGTTGTGCTGATCGCGACGGCCTTGAGGTGTCCACGGTCGATGTTGTGTCGGACGCCGGTCAACTCACCATCGACGACGTGGAGCGCCTCATCGAGGAACGCCCGCAGGGGCTCGGTATTCACGAGCCCGCGGCCCAGCGGCCGGGAGCTCGTCCCACCCGAGGAGAGCTGCCGCAACCAGTTGACGGCGTTGACCGCGAGCGACCAGGAGTCGGTGCGAAAGACGTCGGCGACCGTCAGGGTGGCCCACCGCTCGCTGAGCTCCTCGACCGCCTGTAGAAACGTTCCACCGTGTGACGCGAGCAGCGCCGCGTTGATCGCCCCCGCCGAGACGCCGGTGACGTACGGAATGCGAAGCTCCGGAAACCGACGGGCGACACACCTGAGGAAGCCCACCTGATACGCCGCGCGCGCCCCGCCCCCGGTCATGACGATGCCGAGGTCGGGTGGACCGGCGGTCCTGCTCGCGGCAGGGCTCGGTTGTAGGGGTGCTAGAGTGTGCACGTCCGCTTCAGCCGACTACCACGTGGGTGACCCGATTTTCAGACATTCGGTGTGGCCTGCGATCATGTTTGTGTTTGCGGCGCGACATTCGAGCCGAGCGCAAACATCCCGCTCGTAAAGCAGACGGGCAAGCAGCTGGCCAGGGTCGACGGATCCTCGTGCGCCCAATCCGTCGACCCCATATCATGCCGAGTCAAAGACCGGACCTCGATGGAGATGTCGATCATGCTGACTCCCAGCCAGTCGCTCAGCCCGGCCTACCGTTACGTATGGTGCCTGCATGGTCAGGACGTCGCATGACTTCGCACAGCGATGCGATCGTCGACCAGTTCACTCGACAGGCCGACTCGTTCGCCAACGCGCCGGCCATTACGGACGAGCGCGCACTGGATCTGCTCGTGCGTTCCGCGGGCACGACGCCCGGAGACGTGGTGCTCGATGTGGCCTGCGGGCCTGGGCTGGTGGTTTGCGCCTTCGCGGCCCAAGCGAGCCACGCCACCGGCATCGACCTCACTCCGGCGATGCTCGAGAGGGCGCAGGCCCTGCAGGAGAGAATGGGGCTCACCAACGTGAGCTGGCGCGTGGGTGATGGGAGGGCGATGCCATTCCCCGACCGTGAATTCGACATTGTCTGCTGTCGATTCGCCTTTCATCACTTCCCAGAACCGAACGGCGTGCTCACTGAGATGGTGCGTGCGTGCAAACCCGGTGGACGGATCGTCGTGGCCGACGTGGTCGCGTCGGAGGACCCCGCGGTGGCCACACGCCTGAACGCGATGGACAGCTTGCGCGACCCCTCCCATGTGCGCTTCATGCCGGAGTCGGAGTTACGCGCACTTTTTCACGCGGAGGGACTGCCTGAGCCCGCCGCCCAGCACTACCGGCTGGAAGGGGACTTGGATGCCCTGCTCGGGCGCTCGTTCCCCAATCCAGGCGACGACACGACCATCCGCCAGTTGTTCGAGGACTCGCTCACGGATGACGGCATGGGGATGGACGTGCGCCGTGACGGTGAGCTGATCCGATACGGCTATCCGTCCGCGATCCTCGTGGCTCCAGTGCCGGTCACCCTAGCTCGGCCACGCTCCTTCACGGCTTAGATCTTCCCGGGGAGGTTCGTCATGGCTCTCGGCGCCCTCGAATCCTCTCAATCGAGGCCCGAAACGCACTCGCGGTGATCCCGGCACGGTACTCCGCGAGCCGGTTGCCCAGCTCAATCGTCTCGGAGATCGGAGATAGGTTCACCCCGTGCAGGTTGAGCTGCCCCACTGCCTCTCGCTGAGCGGCACGGATATGGTCGGGACTCTGAGCCGCCGATTGGGCCTCATAGTAGATGTCCGTGTGCATCCCGTTTCGGCGGTCCGTCCGCTCATCGATACGTTCGCCGGAGATCGAGTCGATCTGTGTGATGCCCTCTGACTTCAGAAAGTCGTAGCTCCACCGGTCTTCGTCGTAGTATTCAGGTAAATAGTGCGCACGGGCTTCAGACCCCTCGCGGGTCCACTGCCCATTCAAGGCGGCAGCCACGCGTCCTAGACCCGATCCGTTTCCGCCGCTGTCCCCGATCAGGACGACGTCGCGGAAGCCATGGGCCTCGTAGCTCTTGGCGATGTCGCTGAGCAAAGCCTCAAACGTGGCTTGGGAGACGCTGATGGTGCCCGGATAACTCATGTGCCCACTCGTGGTGGGCTCGACGCGGCCCTCCGGAACGAACTTCACCACGGGCGCGATGAGCGTGTTGCCGATCTCCCGTGCGATGTACGGCATCACCGTCGTGAGTACGAAGTTGTGCTTCCCCGTCGCGAGATAGGGCCCGTTCTGCTCGACCCCTCCCGCTCCGATCAACACGGTGGTGTACCCCTCCGCCATCCGGTCCCGCACCTCCATCCACGTGAGTTCTTCAGTCCAGAGGCTCCCTCCCATCGCGATGGGACGAGGCTCGTCGATCTCCTGCGCGAGGGCGCCCGCGGCGGTGACGACGGTCAGCGCGAAGAGAAGAATCAGAGACCCTTGAAATTTCATGGCTCTTCCTCCGACCTAGTGGTGGATGCGTTCGTCAGCGAGTGCCGCCTCTGGGCTTCACAATGTCACGCCGCGACTTCAGCCGACACCGGGCGCATGCCGAAAGGCCACCGAACCGGAAGTAGCAGGATCAACAACAGTCCAAGCATGACCGGTCCCACCATCCCGCTGATGTGGACAGCGAGCGGTATAACTCTCGACCGATAGACGAGACCCGTAGCGTACGTCTCCACGAAGGGATCGGTCCTGGTAACGACTCGGCCGAGCGGGTCGACGATGCCTGAGATACCCGTATTGGCAGCGCGGATCACTGTGACTCGATTCTCGACCGCTCTCAGCGCGGCGTGAGCAAAGTGTTGCGAAGCAGCAGCCGTCCGGCCGAACCACGCATCGTTGCTCAGCACGACCAGTACGTCAGCCCCAGCGCGACGCAGAGTCCGGGACATGGCGTCAAACGTTAACTCGTAACAAAGCAACGTTCCGTAGCGCCCAATGGCGGAGTCGGCGATGGGGACCCCCCGCCCCGGAGTGAAGCCGCCAAAGCCCGTTCGCGCGAGATCGAGAGCGCCACCCGGCACCCATTCGATCATCGGGATAAGCTTTTGCTTGCGGTGTACCGTCTGGTAGACTGGCCCCACTCCTGGAGTGAACGCGAACGCAGCATTGTAACGTCGCGGCGGGCCCTCCGAGGAGAACTCTAAGTCCACGCCTCCGGTCACGACGGTGCTCACCGAACGCGACGCCAGTTGGGTGACTCGGGCAGCCCAACTCGGGTGTAACAAGAGAGGATCTGGCAGTGCAGTTTCAGGCCAGGCAATGAACTCGGGATGTACATCGGCGATCGCGCGTTCGGCGAGCCGCACCGTCCGTTCAACGATCCCCTCCCGAGCGCCGGGCCTCCATTTCTCATCGGGCGACACATTCGGCTGCACGACTGCGGCCGTAGCACCCGGCTCCAGTGGCAAGGTGTTAAGCCGGTGCAGGCCATACAGCGTCGTAAAGAAGAGCACGGCAGCCGCTGCCTCGACATAGGACAACCCCACCCTCCACTGACTTCTTTTCCACCAGGCCATGGCCAGTAGGACGTTGATCGTGGCGATGATGAAGCCGAGACCAGCCGCGCCCGCAAGGTCAGCGGTCTGTAGCAGGACTGGGTAGGCGGTCACGGTGAGAGCAAGTTGGTGCCACGGAAAAGCGATCGGACCCACTTGAGCAGCGAGCCACTCCAGGAACACCGCCCCCGCCGGGAGTGCGATTAGGAGCCGGCGGGGCGACCGGTGCGAGATCCTACCCACGACGGCGAACATCACGGCAGTCGCTCCGCCGAACATCACCGCTGCCACCACATAGAGGCCCACTGTGCCCCGCCCGTACTCCCACAGCGCTACCGCAAACCAGTAGAGCAATGCGCCGTGCGTGATCGTCCCGTACCAGAACCCTTGGTGCAGGTGTCGACGCCAGGCAAAGGCGTCACTGCCACCGCGCAGTATGAGTACGGCGGCTGGGATGAGACAGACGAAGGCAGGAACCACCAACGTAAAGGGAGGATACGCGAACGTCAGCAGTAGCGCGGCAGCTGCGATCAACGCCCAGTCGGTGCCTGGAAGGCGCACGGTCAGTCTTGTCCGTGTGCTTTCACCGGGATCCAGGCTTCGCCCAGAACAGACGTGCCAGTTTGGCCACTCCAAGTGGCGCCCCAGCACCAGACTTCTCCCATGGTCAATCCGCACGTGTGGTCGGTCCCCGCGGCGATCTGGGTCCACATGTGGCCCCCACTTACGGTTACGGGTGTGTCACTAGACATCGTAGTTCCGTTCCCGAGCTGACCCGACTCGTTCGCGCCCCAGCAAAGGGCGTCGCCCCCAGGCGAAAGTCCACACATGTGGAGATCCCCGGCGGCGAGAGAGGCAAAGGGGCCGAAGCCAATCTTGGCCGCGTACCTCCCAGTCCCCTGCCGGTAACAGTAAACCGATCCCAGGGTCGTAAGCGCGCAATCGCCGTTCGTCTGTGCAAACAGAGTGTCGGCCCCCGTTGAAGGGGCGAGCTCCATGCGCAGCGGCACATTGGAGCACGGTGCCGTGACCGGCCCCTCCTTGCCGCGAAAGAGTTCACAAGTCGTGGCGCCGGAGAGCGGCGCGCCGTCCACCCACAACAAACCCCAACAGTAGAGGTGACCCGCGTCGGTCGCCCCGCAGGTTCTCACATTTCGAGCATCGATCGAGGACCACCGTAGATCCTTGTCCACCGGTGCGGGCGTTAGGACGGGGCCGCTCCGTTGATCGCCGCCGAGCTTCCCGCCGCTATGATCGCCCCAGCAGTAGGCCACTCCCTCGGAACTGAGCCCACAAGTGTGCTGTCCGCCTAGGGTTAGCGCAGCGAACTCAAGACCACCCGAGACCGCTCCTGGATCATAGAACGTGCCGGCCCAGTCCCGACCGAGCTGGATCCAATGGTTATCACCCCAACACGATGCGGCACCGACCGCATCCAACACACAGGCATGGCTAAGACCCGAATAGACAGCACGAGCGCCAGTCATTAGGGGCACGGGCATCGGGCTGCACGGTGACCCGAAGCACGTCCCAATGGCAGGATCGACGCCTGGCTCTCCTAGGACGCTGTTACCGCTCCCCCAGCAGAGCGCCTCACCGCCCTCAGTGACGGCGCAGGAATGAGCCCCGGCGGCGGACACGGCGGTGACGGGACCCAGCACCACGGTGTCTGGCACGAAGACGGCCATTGAGTCCACGGACCCTCGAGCCTCAACCACGAGAAAAGTGCGACCTGGCGTCCGCGGCACGATATGCCTGACGGGCCACACCGACGCGTCAGCGTTCGGTACGGTCTCCGTAGCGATCGACGTGTCGCGGATGGTCCAGGTCATCTCCTCAGCCGGGAACGGAGCGAACGAGCACTTGTCGCTCACTCCCCACTCCGCATAAGCTGCGTCGGCTGATCCTACCACTACATGCAGTGAGTCCGGGTGAAGGATGAAGATCGTATCAGGAGATGCGGGCACGCATTCGAGAACCCTGGTCGTGGGCCCAGGTCCGATCGGCTCGGAGCATGAGGCGATCAGGATCCCGATCACCGTAAGGCGGGTGAGTACGCGCATGGTGGAGCCCTCCGTATGTGGGCTGAAATGGCACCGACTAGCTGCGCAAAGACTAGGAGCGCCTTGTTACTGCCCATATACGTACGGTGACGTAGACCACGACGGCTTTGACTTAGTTGACGCCCGCCGTTGACCCCCCGCTGAAGGCCCGCACGAACCACTCTCGGAACTCGTCCATGCGATGAGTCGCGCTTCCCGGATCCGGGAACGCGCCGGGGCTAAAGCCCCACTCTAGGAAGGGCTCGAGCAGAAGCGCGTCGCGTGCGAACACGTGCACCGGAACGTCGGAGCCCTCTACCCCGGTCACCCAGGGAGCTGCCTGGTGATCACCGAGCACGACCAGCAGCGTTCGATCGTCCAGGAACCGCTCCGCGAACTCAGCCATGACCTGCAGCGAGTAGTCTATCGACTGCGCATAACCCGTTCGCAATACATCGACGTCCCACCAGATCTCCTCGGGCGGATACCCATCGAGTCGGTAGGGCTCGAACATCTCTCCGTCTGCCACAGCATCCCAATCGACGAGTGGCAGGACGGGAGTCCAAGGCGCATGACTGCTCACCATGGCCGCCTCGAGGAAGAGCGGACCCGCCTCCTCCAGCAGGACCTCCCCAAGGAACGACCACGTGAACTGATCGGGCATGGTGACCCAGTAGAACGGCGGGCCAGAGTATGGGATGGACTGCGCGGTGTGGATGTCGTCGTAGCCGAGTCGACTACCCTCGGGCCAAGCCCGCGTAATGGCTGGCATCAACGTCGCGGTGCGGTAGCCGGCCCGACGAAAGTCGTCCACCAGCGTCTCATGCTCACTCGCGAGCAGAAGCTCATAGCGAAGCTGATTGTCGAGCCACAGCCCGCTGAGCATGGTTCCGTGGGCGTACCACGACTGCCCGCCCAGGGTGGGAGAGGCGAGCCTGCCCGTCGCGAATTGGAGGCCCGCCCTTTCGATGCGCGCGGTTGTGGCTTCCAAGCGGGGTCTGATGGTCGCCGCGAAATCCGGGTCCTCGAGCGCCGCCATCCCGTATGACTCTATATAGGATATGACGACGTTGCGTCCCCCGAGGCCCGAGAACAGCCCGGGTACTTCCGCAAACGCCCTCGGTTGCGTCTCCAGGTCGGCGGCGAACACCACCCGCTCTGCACGAGTCGCCCGCAATTGCACCGCCTGATTGACCAGGAGCGAGGCCGCAGGCGCGACGATCCGGTGCCCGATCGCATCCACGCCGAGGCCGATTGCTCCGAACGAGAGAATCCCCACGATGAGCGCGCCTCCGAACCTCGGAGCGAGTCCAAAGAGGGGTCTGTCGTCATCCGGTGAGACCGGCGTCAGAAGCCAGCCCGTCGCGAACACCGACAGCGCGGCCACAACGGAAATCGCCCCGAGCCCGAAGAACGTCCTCAGTAAGCCCGTATTCCCCACCGCCAGGCGATACACCGCGTCCAACAGATAGAGGTCCAGGGAGAGGTTGAGCCGGCGACCAAGGCTCACCTGGAACACGACATCGGCGAACGTGGCCACTGCCATGAGGACGACCCCGCCGGCCACCAACCAAGCCAGTCGGCGGCTCCAGGGCCGCCGTGGAACGAGCGCCATCCCGCCCACAACGAGGGCCGCTTCCACCGAAAGCCAAGCCGGCCTGGGGGTGTCAGTCAGGGCGGCCGCTACCCACAGCGGCATCATGAACAGCCCATTGACAAGCACCCACGCGGACACGAGCCTGATCATTTCGTGAGTACCTCATCGGCCGGAGTCCCGCAGGCGCCTCTTTTTTTCGCCCGCCAGTCCCCTGAACCGGTCGGGGACGACCCGCCGACCGGCCAGCCGCCCCACGACGCCCGGTTTTCGGGGCTACGATGGCCCAAGGATACTGCCTGGCCCAATGCCGCACAAAGCAGAACGAGGAGTCTTCGAGCTAAAACAGGGGCGCGCTCTTTGCGTCACTGACCACGACCGGGGCGTGTCAGCCTTGGTCGCGGCGGTCGAGGGTCTCAGCGTTGAGCGGCTGGAGCAACTCCGCTCGCTTGCGGCGCCACTTCGGCTAGTCGTGACCTCCCATCGCGGGCGCGCGATGGGGATCCGTGGTCACGAGGGAGATGCCGACCTCAGTCTCGGCCTCGGCGCAGATGAAACACCCGACATCGTCATGGGGCTGGCGACCGCCCAAGGAACGGACCGGTCCGGGCCCCGGCTTCCCTTCGACGCCCGTCCTGCAACCCGCTCGGAATCGGCCGGCCTCGCGCTCACACGGTTTGGACGTCTCCTCCCTGCCCTCGTGGGAGTGGAGGTCGCCTCGGGCTCCCCCCTGCTCACGCGTTGGATCGAGGAGGGGACGGTTCTCGGCGTCTCGAACGAGGAGGTCGAACACGCGGTGGCCCGGACAGGCATCGAGATCACCAGGGTCGCCGAGGCACCGGTTCCCCTGGCGGGCGCAGAACACGCCCGCTTCGTGTTCTTCCGTGAAGGAGGGGGCTTCCTGGAGCACGTGGCGGTCCTGATCGACCCGCGCGAGAACTGGCCCGATCCTGTTCCGGTGCGTCTCCACTCGGCCTGCCTCACGGGAGACCTCTTCGGCAGCTTGCGATGTGACTGCGGGGAGCAACTTCGCGGGAGCCTCGACCATTTCAAGAATCGGGGCGGCGGCGTGTTGGTGTACCTGGCCCAGGAGGGACGCGGTATCGGACTGGGCAACAAGATCCGCGCCTACACTCTCCAGGACTCGGGCCTGGATACGGTCGACGCGGACGGCATGCTCGGCTTCGGTGCCGACGAGAGGCGTTACGACGCTGCGGTGGCCATCCTCCGACATCTCGAGATCGAGCGGGTCGAGCTTCTCACGAACAACCCTCAGAAGGTGGCGGCGTTGGAGGAGGGTGGCATCGAGGTCGCTGCGCGCACGCCCCTCTACGGTGAGATCAACCGACACAACCTTCGCTACGTCCAAACCAAGGTCGACCGCTCGGGCCACTGGCTGATGGATATGATCTCACAGCCCGCCTCAGCGGATTAAGCAGCAGGGTGCCCCCGTGGCAGCACACGGTGAGCTGAGCGGCGGATGCGCCGGCCGACCCCGAGTCGATGGCAAATTCCTAGAGGTGGAGGGGCGCCGCTTCCTTCTTAAGGGGGTCGCCTACGGCACCTTCGCCCCTGATCGTGAGGGCGCGCAGTTCCCACCTGCGGAGCGAGTCGAGCAAGACTTTGCGGCGATGGCGTCGGCAGGAATCAACACGGTGCGTACATACACGCCGCCGTCCCCCGCCCTGCTCGACGCAGCCCTTCGGCACGATTTGCGACTCATGGTTGGACTGGCCTGGCCGCAACACATCCCGTTTCTCGACGACAAACAACTCACTCGACGCATCAGGCACGACGCCGTCACTGAAGTGCGCCGCATCGCATCGCACCCGGCGGCGCTCTTGTTCGCGCTGGGCAATGAGATTCCCCCGGGCATCGTCCGTTGGCATGGTCACCGTAGGATCGAGCGCTTCCTGTCAGACCTCTACCACGATGTGAAGGCGGCCGCGCCCGACAGCTTGCTCACCTATGTCAATTTTCCTCCCACCGAGCACCTGGAGCTCGAAGCGTTCGACGTCTTCGCATACAACGTCTACCTGCATCGTGAACCCGAGCTCCGTGGCTACCTCGCCCGTTTGCAGCAACTCGCGGGCACACGACCGCTCCTGCTGGCGGAAGCCGGCGGCGATAGCCTGAGGGAAGGACTCGAGGGCCAGGCGTGCATCACCGCCACGCACCTGCGGACCGCATTCGCAGAGGGCGCGTGTGGCGCGGTGGCCTACTCTTGGACCGACGAGTGGTGGCGTGGCGGTCGAACGGTCGATGACTGGGCCTTCGGCCTGGTGGACGAAGAACGCCATCCAAAGCCTGCGCTCGCCGCCGTATCACAGGCCTTCGCCGACGTCCCGTTCCCAGCGGGCGAGCGGGCAGTGTGGCCCAAGGTATCGGTGGTGGTTTGCGCTTATGACGCCGCGGATACCATCGACGACTGCCTGACCTCACTCGGCAGGCTGACCTACCCCGACGTGGAACTCATCGTCGTCAACGACGGATCGCGTGACGCCACGGGTGATATGGCGAGAGGGTATTCAGGAGTCCTCGTCGTCGACGTGCCGAATGGCGGCTTGAGTGCGGCCAGGAACGTCGGACTGGCCGCGGCGACTGGCGAGATCGTCGCTTATACCGACGCGGACGTCAGGGTCGACCGCGATTGGTTGAGCTACCTGGTGCAGCCGTTGCTCACCTCCGACGTGGTCGGCGTCGGCGGGCCGAACGTCGTGCCGTCCGACGACCCGTGGGTGTCGCAGTGTGTGGCCCGCGCCCCCGGTGGGCCGGTCCAGGTCATGCTGGACGACCGCATCGCCGAACACGTACCGGGCTGCAACATGGCGTTCAGAAGGAACGCGCTCCTGGCCGCCGACGGCTTCAACCCAGTGTATGTCCGCGCTGGCGACGATGTGGATATCTGTTGGCGATTGCAGGCCAAGAAACTGGAAATCGGCTTCGCCCCGGCGGCACTCGTCTGGCACCATCACCGGGCTAGCGTCGCATCCTACTGGCGCCAGCAAGTCGGGTATGGCGAAGGGGAGGCGTGGCTCGATGCGCATCATCCCGAGAAGTTTCTCGGTGGCCAAATGGCCTGGCGAGGACGCATCTACAGCCCGCTTCCTTTCCTGCGAAAGGGGGCCGAGCGACGCGTCAACACAGGCGTGTGGGGTACTGCGGCGTTTCCGTCGGTCTATAGCACGCAAGCGCATCGGTGGCACTACCTGCCCCACTCACCCGCGTGGATGGCCACCTCAGTCATCCTGTTCAACATCGGCTTCTGGGGTCCGCTGGCTGGTATGGACGCGGCATGGCTGCCGCTGATCGTCGGGAGCCTCGGCGGAACCATCACCCTCGCACGCTGCGTAAGGTGCGGCTGGCGCTCCGACCTCGACGGCCTGCCGGCCATCGGACGCCGGTCCATGCGACAGAGTCGTTTTTTGTATCGTGCACTCATCGCGTGGCTCCACCTGATTCAGCCCCTGGCGCGGTTCAGAGGCAGGCTCCGTGGTCTGTCGCGGCCCCAAGCGGTCGCGCCGAAGCACATGACGAGCCATCCGTGGAAGGCGCCGCAGCCGACGTTCCGCGACGTCATCGCTTCTGCGCGACTCGTGACTCGCGCGGGCACCGAGCGCTCGTTCTGGTGTGAGTCTTGGGTCCCGCAAGCGCTTCTGTTGACCGAGCTTGTCGGGGTACTGCGGGCTTCACGGCCAGCCCAAATCGTCGAGGTCGACGAGGGATGGCGTCTCGATCGGGATCTCAGTCTATCGATCGGGCGATGGGGATGGCTGCACGTACGGACGGTGATGGAGGATCACGAACACGGAGCGTCCCTCCTCCGAATCAGGACGCGGCTGCGCCCGAGTTTCCTCGGCACCCTGAGCGGTAGCACGTTGGCGGTCGCGGTCGCGGGCGGCATGAGCGCATCGGTGTTCATCTACGATCTATCCGTCACGCTTTTGGTGTCCGCACTCGCCATCGCGGCGATCGGCGCCCGGGCCGCGTGGCAGGCCGTCCGCGGAGCCACCCTGCTCGACCGGGCGCTCGCGAGGGTCACGTCTGCCGCAGGGATGCAGAGGCTACCGATCTCGACCGATGTCGAACCGGCCATCGAAGCCACCGTCCAGCCCGGGGGCGAGCCCGCACCTGAACGAACCGTCGACCTCCCGCTACGGCAGCCGGCCGAGAAGCCTGCAATGCGGCGCGACCGCCTGAGGACGCCCCAGTGACCGTCGTGGGCTGGATGCTGGGCTTCCTGCGACCGTACCGGCGCCAGGCCGCGGCAATCGTTGCGTTGTCGATAGTCGAGGTCGGATTGGCGGCCCTTGCCCCGTGGCCGCTCAAGGTGATCGTGGACTATGTGCTGAGCGGCCTTCCTTTTCCGGAAGTGCTCGCAGCGGTCACCCCTGCGACGATCGCTGGCAGCGCCGTGGCGCTCCTAGTCGTGGTGGTTCTGGCGGGCCTCCTCGTGCAGGTCGCGAACGAGGTGGTCCGGATGATCCACACTCAGATGCAGGTACAGACGGCGCAGCGCGTAGTCTACACGCTCCGGGCGGAGCTGCTTGCGCACTTCCAAGCACTCCCGCTGAGGCACCATCTGCTCACGCCGACGGCCGATTCTGTCTACCGGCTCGACGCGGACGCACACTGCGTGGACGATTTGATCATCGGGGGCGTTTTCCCGCTGATTCTCGCCGCGCTGAATCTAGGCGTCATGTTCGTCATTCTGCTCTACGTGGATGTGACACTCGCCCTCTTGTCGCTCGTGGTGGCGCCCTTCCTTTATGTGTGCCTCCGCTTCTACTCGCGCACCATGCTCGACCGCGCCGAGCGGGTGAAGGCGCTGGAGGCGACGTTGATCGAGCGCGCCTTCGAGATTCTTTCGTCGATCGCCGCGGTAAAGAGCTTCACGCGTGAACGCCACGAGCTGGCGCGGTTCTCGAGCTCCGGGGACGCCACCATGCGCGCCCGGCTGACGCTCACGTGGCAGGAGTCACTCTTCTCGGTGGCCGTGACCACGATCACGCTTGCCGGAACGGCTCTGGTCCTCATCGTGGGGGGGCTTCACGTCCTGGACGGCACGCTCACCCTGGGGAGCCTGCTCGTCGTCGTCGCCTATCTCGCCGCCGTGTACGACCCGCTGTCCGCGATCGCTCACTCGACCGGATCGCTACAGCAGGCAGTCGCGAGCGCTCACCGCGTACATGAGATCTTCGATCTCACTCCCGAGATCCTCGACGACCCCGACGGGATATCAGCGTCGGGCATCGCCGGTCACATCCGCTTCGACGGGGTGAGCTTCGCGTATGACGAGTCGCGGACCGTTCTCGACTCGGTCAGCTTTGAGGCCAGGCCCGGAGAGCTGGTCGCGCTTGTCGGTGTCACCGGCGCCGGCAAGACGACCATCGCGAGCCTGGTGCCGAAGTTCTTCGAGCCCAGCGCCGGCCGCGTGCTCATCGACGACGTCGACGTGGCCGACTACGCGCTGAAGTCGCTCCGCGAGCAGATCGCGTTGGTCCCGCAGCAGCCTATGCTCTTCACGGGCACCATCGCCGACAACATCCGATACGGACGGCTCGACGCTTCGGATGCCGACGTGGAGGCGGCGGCGCGTGACGCTCATGTCCACGACTTCGTCGCCCGGCTGCCGCTAGGTTACCAGACACTGGTCCACGAGGGGGGCGCGACGTTTTCGGGCGGAGAGCGCCAGCGGATCGGTATCGCGCGGGCCCTGCTCAAGGCGGCTCCGATCCTGATTCTCGACGAGCCAACGTCAGCCGTCGACGCTCTCTCGGAAGGTGCGATTTTCGATACCCTTCGGCGGCTACGCCCGAGCCACACGGTGCTGGTCATCGCCCACCGGCTCTCTACCATCCGGGACGCCACGCGCATTCTCGTCCTGGACGAAGGCCGACTGGTCGCCCAGGGAGCCCATGGCGACCTGATCGACAGGAGTGAGTTGTACCGACGGATGTGCGCGCGCCTCTTCGTCGGCCAGTCGCTCGAGGAGGACGTTCCGGTGGACGAGCTCTTGCGAGCCACGTCGTGAAGATCCTGGTCGCGGGCATCGTCGCCCGATATCCGTTCGGTGGCGTCACCTGGTGTTCGCTCATGTATCTCCTCGGCCTACGGGCGCTCGGGCACGAGGTTCTCTACATCGAGGACACGGGCGAGTGCATCTACGACCCGGAGCGGGACGAGATCACGACCGACCCTGGGTACGGCACGCGCTACATCCATGCCGCGCTCGAGCCGTTCGGATTGGGCGACCGCTGGAGCTTCGTCAATTACGACGGCTCGTATCACGGTCTCTCGAAGGACGCGGTCCGAGCCTACTGCAAGGACGCCGATCTCTTCATAAACCTGTCGGGTGGCTCCTGGTTCTGGCGTGACGAGTACGCGGATATTCCGCGGCGCGTGTTCGTCGACTCAGATCCCGTGTTCACACAGCTCGCGATCGCGAAGGGCGAGTCGTGGTACGTCGAATTCTTTCAGCGTTTCGATCATCTGTTCACGTTCGGGGCCAACATCGGCACGCCGGGCTGTGATGTGCCGACGAGCAGTCTGGACTGGCATCACACCTGGCAGCCGGTCATGACGGAGCTCTGGCACACATCAGAGCCGCCTACCCGCGACCGCTTCACATCAGTCATGACCTGGAAGACCGAGAGCTTCGCGGACGTCGATGGCGACAAGGACCGGGAGTTCATCGAGTTCATCGGGCTGCCGGCCCGGACACCGTCGCGCTTCGAGCTCGCGGTGAATGGACCCATGGAGTTGTTGGGCCAACATGGCTGGTCTCCCATCGAGGCCATGGGCGTCTCGAGATCGCTCTGGGACTACCGCGACTTCATCCAAGGGTCGAAGGCCGAGTTCGGCGTCGCGAAGCATGCCTACGTGTCCCGGCGCTCGGGCTGGTTCAGCGACCGGACAGAGTGTTACCTGGCCGCGGGGCGACCAGCGCTCGTGCAGGACACGGGCTGGAGCGAGCATTTGCCGTCGACGAACGGACTCATCGGCTTCTCGACCATGGACGAGGCGATCGACGGCCTTCGGCGGATCGAACGCGACTATGCCTTCCACGCGGCCTACGCGGCCGAGATCGCGAAGGAGCACTTCGATGCGTCTCGCGTCCTGCCGCGCTTCTTGGAACAGGCGTTGCGCTGATGCGCGTGGCAGTGGTCGGCCCCGTTGCGCAGTCGATACCTCCTGAGCGGTCAGGCTCGGTGGAGAGCGTCACTGCCCTGCTCACCGAGGGTCTCGTGGCCCGAGGCCACGATGTCACGCTCTTCGCGACCGGATCATCTCGGACGACCGCCGACCTCCATGCGACGTTCCCACTCGGCTACCACGAGGACCCTGATCTGTGGCCTTGGGAGCTGTGCGAGCTGATGAACCTCGCATCAGCCGTCGAGAGGGCCGCCGACTTCGATGTCATCCACTACCAGGCGGAGTACGCTCCGATCTCGCTGGCATTCACCCGAGTGTCATCGACGCCGGTACTGGTGACCCTGCACCACGCACCGACACCGTCCGAGGTCGCGCTCTGGTCGCGTTATCCCGAAGCGCCCTTCGTAGCAATCTCGGCAGTGCAAGCGCAGCTGCTCGTCGGGCTCAACGTGGTGGGGACGATTCATCACGCAGTGGACATCAGCGCGTATGCCTTTCAGGCGCAGCCCGAGGACTACCTGACCTTCCTCGGTCGCTTCACCGAGGGCAAAGGAGTCCTCGAGGCGATCGAGGTCGCCCATAGGGCGGGCCTACGTCTGATCCTCGCCGCGGCGGAGAACGACTACTACGCCGACGTCGTGTCGCCACTGGTCGACGGCACGCGAGTCGTCTACGCCGGCGAGCTGAGCCTCCCCGAGAAGGCATCGCTCCTCGGTGGGGCGCGTGCCCTACTCTACCCCGTGCAATCGAGCGAACCCTTCGGGCTCGTCATGGCGGAGGCCATGGCCTGCGGGACACCCGTCGCCGCGCTCCGACGCGGTGCCGTCGGCGAGATCGTCGACGCCGACATCACCGGAGGAGTCTTTGAGTCCCTCGACGATCTCGTCGAGGGACTCCCGCAGGTGCTGGCACTCGACCGCAGCCTGGTGCGGAGCCGCTCGGTGGAGCGTTTCGGCCCCGACCGCATGGTCGACGCGCACGTCGAGGTCTACTCGACTCTGGCAACGCATCGTGGTGTCTCCGAGCGCACCGCCTGACATGTCGACGCCCCTTCGAGATCTGAGCGGATCCTCACTTCTGGCCGTCTTCGCACACCCCGACGACGAGTCGCTGGCTTCAGGCGGCCTGCTCGCTTGGTGTGCCGAATCAGGCGTCCAGATATCGCTCCTCTGCCTCACACATGGCGAGCATGGTCGGGGGAGCGACGGCGCGCGGCTTCGCGACGTTCGTGCGGGCGAGCTGAAGGAGGCCGCACTTGTTCTCGGCATTCACGACGTCCAACTGCTCAACCACGAGGACGGCATGCTCCCTTGGATCAATGAGCCCCTGCTCGAGGCCGACATCTCGGACGCCATAAGCCGGTTTCGGTTAGACGTCGTCGTCACGTTCGACGAGGACGGCCTGTACTGGCACCCCGACCACATCGCGGTGCATGAGCGCACGACATCCGCGGTGGCGGGACTCGGCGCCTCGGGTCCAGCCCTCCTTTATGTCAGCCTCCCGGCGGGGGCCATGCGGGGGGTCGTAGAAGCAGCGTCGAGCCAGCCGGGCTGTAGTGACCAGATCCTGGGCGTGTCCGACGCGGACGCCTTCGGGTCGAAGGCGCCTGCTCCCACACTCGTGGTAGACGCCGGGGAGTATGCCTGCCGCAAGCTGGCCGCGCTGCGTTGCCACCGAAGCCAGGTCGAAGGGAGTGCGCTCGACTGCGTGGATGAGCGAGACGCGCCACGGCTCCTGGGGACCGAGCATTACCGGCGAGCGGAAGTCGGCGCGCGCGGTTCAATTTTCGTCGAGGGTTTCGGCACCCCGGTCACGACAGCGGACTGAACCTGCATGCACACGAACCTGTTGGACATCCTGAGGTGCCCGTTTTGCGGGACCCCTCTCTCGGTGGTCGAGAACGACGCGCTGGTCCGTGAAGGTGCGCACATCCACGAGGGGGTACTCGGCTGCGAGTGCTGCGCCTTTCCCGTGGTCGCTGGCATCCCGGTGATGATCGCGGACGACCTGACCCGGCACGCCATGCACACCCTCGAGGCCGGCCGGCGGGAGGAGGCGCTCTTCAGCCTTCTGGGGCTGTCCGAGAATGCGGCACGGCAGCAGGCGTTTCGCGGGCTCATGAATCAGGACGCCACGACCTATCGCGACGCTCTGGGGCTTCTATGCGAGGACGCCGAGGGCCTGTGCTTCTTGTATCGCTTCACAGACCCCACCTACCTGACCGCAGAAGCGTTGCTCCGGGCGATCGTTCAGCAGCAGTGGCCGGTCCAGGGGCGCACGCTGGATCTGTGCGGTGGATCCGGTCATCTCACCAGGGTCCTGGCGGCGCTCCGCCCCCCAGAGAACTCCCTGGCAGCTGGCACGGTGCTCGCCGACGTCTACTTCTGGAAACTGTGGCTGGCCGCCCGCTTCACGTCGCCCGACTCAGCGCCAGTCTGCTGTGACGCCAACAGCCCCCTGCCTTTTGCGAGAGACACCTTCTCGACCGTGGTCCTCGCTGACGCCTTCCCCTACATCTGGCACAAGCGACTGCTGGCCGAAGAGATGATGCGCCTCACCGGCGAGCGCGGCGTCGTGGTGATGCCGCACCTTCACAGCGCGTTGGGCGACAATTTTTCGGCCGGTGACACGCTCACGCCTGAGGCGTACCAGGCTCTCTTCGCGCCACTGGAGCCGCGCCTGTTCAGCGATGCTCGCATGTTCAACGACGCGATCGAGCGGGCTGTGGTCGACCTGACCCAAGACCTATCGCCCGAGGAACTCGGCACCGAGGCGGCACTGACGTTGGTCGCTACCACACACTCCGACCTATTCAGACACTACGAGCTGTCAGGGCCGCGAGATGTGACTGGAGAGTTGGCGGTCAACCCGCTCTATCGGGTCGAACGGAGTGGCGGCTCATCGGTCCTGACGCTGGACTTTCCCTCATCAGAGTACGAGGCGGAGTTTGGCGAGTGCCGCCGCTACTTGCCGGACCGCGTCACTGTGGACGCTGACCTGACCCGTCCGATACAGAGCGAGGCCCTCGGGCCGAGATACTCGGAGCTGAGGGACCGGCACGTCATCATCGACGCCCCGGTCGGGTACTGCTGACCACCACTTCCCTGGTGCTGCGCACGATCGAGTAGAGGGTTCCTGGTTCGCCCCGATCCCATGCGATACCCTGACCTTCGGCGCGGACTGGCATCTCCTCCTCGAGCTTGAGCACCGAGCCCTCGGTGGGGAGCGACATCACGAACACGACCCCTTCGTCGTGACCGGTGATGTAGAGTCGCCCGTCGCTGCCCCACGTGCCCCCCGAATTGCTCATCTCCTCGAAGCGCTCGACGACCGCCGACGGGTACACGTACCCAGCCACCCGACGCCAACTCTCATCGAACTGGAGCAGGCTCGTCCATTCGGGACCCCTCCCCGGCACGCCTCCCACACCCGCATAGTTCGCTAGCGCGACCCACCAATGTCCGTCCGACCTGTCGATCCAGGTCGCGGAGCCCTCGAGGATGCCGAGGCTGCGAGAACCGACGTGGCGTAGCGTCTCCGTATCCCAGATCTCGATCGAGCTGACCATCGGGACGCCGGGATAGTTGGAGTGGGCACAATAGAGGAGCCCGTCGATCACCACTCCGCTATCAAGATGAATTGATCGGGCCATCCGCCGGGCCATCCCAGCCACCGACTCGCCGGCCTGTGTCCTTCTCGTACTTCCCGATGCGTCGATTCGAGATGGCGTAGAAGTGGCGCTCGTCCACGGCCACGCCCTGCGTCGCTTCCTCAGTGGCGAAGCGGCGTACCTCATCGAAGCCCCTAGCGTCTTCTTGGGCAGACGCCCGAGCTGCGACGAGTACAACGAGGGCGATCAAAGCCAACGAAGAACGCATCGCCGAACTCCTTTGGTTCATCGTGCCAAGGCCCCGACCGTGGTTGACCCTCAGAACTGCGTGCAATCGATGACGAAGCGGTACTTCACGTCCCCGCGCATGGCGCGTTCGTAGGCCATGTTGATCTGATCCGGCGTGATTCTCTCCACGTCGCTGACGATGTCGTGCTTTCCACAATGGTCGAGCATCTCTTGAGTCTCGGCGATACCGCCCACGAGAGAGCCCATCACACTCCGCCGACCCATGATCAGCGGAAAGCCCGCCAGCGCGTGCGGCGTCGGCGACGCGCCCACCATGATGAACGTGCCGTCCCTCTTGAGGCTCATGATGGGCCCGTTGATGTCGTGCTCGGCCGAGATCGTATCGAGCACGACGTCGAATCGGCCGACGAGGGCATTCAGGGCGCCCTCCTCACTCGTGAGGACGAAGTCATGCGCCCCCAGGCGCTCGGCGTCGGCCTGTTTGGAAGGTGAGCGGCTCAGCACGGTCACTTCCGCCCCCATTGAGGCCGCCAGTTTCACTCCCATGTGACCCAGACCGCCGAGGCCCATAACAGCGACCCGATGGCCCTTAGTCACCCCGACGTGGCGCAGTGGCGAGTACGTGGTGATGCCCGCGCAAAGAAGAGGCGCGGCGGCAGCCGGATCCAGGTTCTCCGGGATCTTGAGAACGAAGTGCTCGTCCACCACGATGTGGCTGGAATAGCCCCCACGCGTAGGGGTCACCCCATCATCCTCGACTCCTCCGTACGTCCCTCTGACCCCGGTCTCACAGTAGTTCTCGAGGTCGTCGTGACAGCTTCCGCACGTCCTGCATGAATGGACGAAGCAGCCCACGCCCACCAGGTCGCCCTTGCTGTGGCGAGACACGTCGCTGCCTACCTCGACGACGCGGCCGATGATCTCATGTCCTGGCACGCAGGGATAGCTCGTAGAGCCCCACTCGTTTCTGGCGAAGTGAATGTCCGAGTGGCAAATCCCGCAGTGCTCGATCTGGACCGACACGTCCTTGTTACCGGGAGTCCGGCGCTCGAACTCCCAGCCAGCTAGATCGGAATCGGCGGATTGAGCGGCGTAGCCTTTGACCTTCATCAGTTTTCCCCTATCTCGCCGCGGCGAGTGCTTGGTCTAGGTCAGCAATGATGTCTTCGATGTCTTCGATGCCCACGCACAGCCGGATCATATCAGGCGTTACGCCGGCCGACTTCAACTCCTCGTCCGACAGCTGTCGGTGAGTCGTCGAAGCAGGATGCGCCGCGAGTGACTTCACGTCCCCGATGTTTACCAATCGCAAGAACAGCTGGAGAGCGTCGTAGAACTTCACGCCCGCGTCGAAGCCGCCCTTGATGCCGAATGTGAGCAACGCAGACGGGCGGCCGTTCGTGTACTTCTTCGCAAGATCATGGTACGGCGACTCCGGAAGCCCCGCGAAGTTCACCCAAGAGACCGACTTATGGTCCTTGAGGTAGTTCGCCACTGCGAGCGCATTGTCGCAGTGCCGCTCCATACGAAGGGGTAGCGTCGCCATACCCTGTAGGATCAGGAAGGCATTCATCGGGCTCATCGCTGAGCCGGTGTTGCGCAGCGGTACCGTGCGCGCGCGCCCTATGTAGGCCGCCGGCCCCAGCGCCTCTGTGTACACCACGCCGTGATAGGACGCCTCGGGCTCGTTCAGCATATGGAATTTCTTGGGATGATCCGCCCAGGGAAACTTGCCTCCGTCGACGATGACGCCTCCCAGTGAGTTGCCGTGGCCGCCCATGTACTTGGTGAGCGAGTCGACGACGATGTCCGCACCCCAGGCGATCGGCTTGATCAGTGCCGGCGTGGCCACGGTGTTGTCGACGATCAGCGGGACACCCCGCTCGTGGGCCATCGCGGCGAGTGCCTCTATATCGACGATGTTGCCGGCCGGGTTCCCGATAGACTCACAGAATACGGCGGTGGTCTTGCCGTCGATGAGCTCCTGCATCGCCTCGACGCTGTCGTCCTTCGCGAAACGCACGTCGATACCGAGCTTCGGCATCATGTGCTTGAAAAGCGTGTAGGTGCCGCCGTACAGCTGGGGGACCGAGACGATGTTGTTGCCCTGCTCGGCGATGTTGAGGACGGCGTAGTTGACCGCCGCACTGCCGGCGCTGAGGCAAAGCCCCGCGATTCCCTGTTCGAGCTCCGCGCACCGTTGTTCGAGCACGCCGGTCGTCGGGTTCATGATACGCGTATAGATGTTCCCCTCGACCGCGAGGTTGAACAGGTCCGCCCCGTGCTGAGCGTTGTCGAACTCGTATGCGATGGTCTGATAGATCGGCGGCGTGGTCGCCTTCGTCGTAGGGTCGAACTTGAACCCGGCGTGAATCGCCAGAGTCTGGTCTTTCATGTCTGCCCCTTGAGTTGCGTCACGACGTACGAGGCTGCGTCCTGAGTCCACTCACCAGCGAGCGGTATCGACTGCAGCCAAGAGGAAAGGGCCGTCGGAGACGTGAAGTCCCCGAGTCGGCCAAGAACGTAAGCGGCATACCATCCCGGCCACTGCTCGTCTTGGACGCCACCGAGAAAATGACTCTCATAGTCATGGTGCGCGGCACCGGCCGAAGCCAGCGCTGACACCAGTTCCTCCAGCAATGGAGTGTGACCCATCAACTGCCTCCTTTCGGTCCTTCGTCGGGCGAGGGGCAGGTCGTACCCATCATCGACCCGCCTGTTGCCCCCATCCTTCGACTCGCATGTTGCCGGCCTAAGCGAACCGTTCCACCGCCGGGGACCCGTGCCGTCCGACGACGTCGCCCACTACTACGACCGCAACACCCGCCGCTTCCTGATGATGGGGAGCGGCCGCGTCGGCCATACTATGCACCGCGAGCTGTGGGGGCCCGGCATCGAGTCGGCACGCGAGGCAGCGGACCACATCAATCGTGTCATCGCCGATGAAATCGCAGGAGTCAACCTCGGGCCCCAGCCGACCATCGTGGACTTCGGGTCGGGTGTCGGCGGCACCCTGTTCCATCTGGCCGAGCGATTTCCGACGGCGAGGCTCAGCGGCATCACGGTGAGTCGACGCCAGGTCGAGATCGCGGAGCGACTCACTCGGCAACTAGGGTATTCCGACCGTTGCTCGTTCTTGCTCGGCGACTTCCAGACTACCAACCTCGAACTCAGCGCAGACGCGATCGTGGCCGTGGAGTCCTTCGTGCACAGCGACAGCATGGATGCCTTCCTCGCGAACGCCTCCAAGCATCTCCGCCAGGGAGGACACCTGATCATCGCGGACGACTTCCTTGTTTCCGAGAAGGACTCTCTAAGTGCCGATCAACGCCTTCGTGTAGAGCAGTTCCAGGCCGGCTGGCGCGTTCCCGCGGTCTGCACGGCGGAGAGTTTGGTCGAGGCCGCTGCCAAGCACGGATTCGGAGCGGACAAGAGCGTCGACCTGACTTCGCTCACCCGCCCCGGCAGTCGTGTACGCGACCGTGTGACCGCCGCGCTGAGCCCCTTACTGGTTCGCCTCGGCCTAGGCCGTATTCCGTTCTACGGCAACCTCATCGGCGGTAACGCCCTGCAGATCGGACTAAGGGACGGCTTGCTCCAATACCGGCTGCTTGTCTTTCGGAATGGAGCCTGAGAGTGTCGCAGCTCGGTGCGGGGAATTACGATGCGCAGTGCGTCTTCTTATGAAAGGTGATTCACCAGTGACCCTGCCACGCGTCCTCCTCTTGGTCAGCGCTCTCATGGCCCCGACGGGGGCCCTCTCGGCCCAGAGCGCCGAATCATTCGCCGGCGAGTCCATCGCGCTCGACGTCATGACGTTCAACATCCGAACGGCCGCAGGCCGCGATGGTGAAGACGCCTGGCCCTTCCGCAAAGAGCTGGTTGCCGAGACGATCGGTCGCTCTAATCCCCACTTCGTAGGCCTCCAGGAGGTGCTGGCCGAGCAGATCGACTTCCTCGAAGCCGCTCTGCCTCAGTACCGTTGGCTCGGGGTCGACCGCGGACTGAACGGGGGCACCGGGCTGAGCGAGGCCACGCCGATCTTCTACCGGTATGAGGAGTTAGTCCCGCTAGAGTCGGGCACATTCTGGCTCGGGGATCCGCCGAGAGATCGATTTCGGGGCCGCGCCCGCGGTCGGGGCGGCTCGCGGATCGTCACTTGGGCACGCTTCCATCACCTTGCCACTGGCCAACAGATCTACGTCTACAACACGCACTTCACGCTTCGGGAAGGGCCGCGACAGCTGGAGTCCGCTACCCGGATCAACGAGCACATCGCCGCGCATCCCCCGGGCAGCGCGGTCATCGTCATGGGAGACTTCAACGCGGTTGCGGAGTCCAGCGACACGTGGCGAGTCGCGACGAGTGAGGGCCTTCTCGATGCATGGGACATCGCCATTGAGCGACACGGGCCGACGGTGACGTCGAACGGATTCAGCGCTCCCCCGGAGTGGGGTGAACACCGGATCGACTGGATCCTCGTGGGGGGCTCGATCGAGGTGCTGTCAATCTCGACCATCGTGCACAGCGTTGGCGGTCGCTATCCATCGGACCACTACCCGGTCCTGGCCGCGCTCAAGGTACACCCGAGCTGAAGAGGATCATGAGCCGGCCGGTCTCCGCCCGTGTCTGAGTGGATCGGCCTCATCCGCTCGCTCATCGTGTACTGGCGTCCGGGCCGGCAGCGCGGCCTGCGGCGCCTATACGCAACCTTCGTACGTGACGGCGACCTGGTTTTCGACGTCGGTGCCCACCTCGGCGACCGCTCGGTGGCCTTCGCAGCCCTCGGAGCACGTGTCATCGCGCTCGAGCCGCAGCCTCGTATCGCTCATTGGCTGCGTACGCTTGTGGGGCGCAACGAGCGCATCGTCGTAAGAGAGGAAGCCGTGGGTGCGCGACCCGGCGTCGAGCACCTCGCCATCAGTCGCCTAACGCCGACCGTGTCGACGTTGTCGGAGCCCTGGCGAGCGCGTGCCGGGCAGGTGAACCCCGGCTTTCGCTCCGTCCGCTGGGAGGAATCGATCCAAGTCCCTGTGGTCACGCTCGACGGCCTCATCGAGTCCTACGGCTTACCGAGCTTCTGCAAGATCGACGTCGAGGGTTATGAGGCGGAGGTCCTCGCGGGACTCAGCCAGCCGCTGGCCGGGCTGTCCGTGGAGTTCGTGTCAGGACAACTGGACGTCGCGGCGGCTTGCATCAATCGCCTCCGGGAGCTCGGCGCCTATCGGTTCAATGCCGTGGTGGGAGAGGCGCGGGATCTAACGTTCGACACTTGGATGAGCGCCGAGGAGACTCTTGTGTGGCTGGAGTCAGGAGCGGCTGGCGTGGCCTCGGGGGACATCTACGCGGTGTTGGAACGTGCCTGAGGGCGGGATCCGCTCCTGGGGCTCATCGTCAACGGCTGGGGCGTCGGGCGCCCCCGGGACCGACCCAGTCGTAATCTTGCCGCTCGCAGCCACCGAGCAGCACGGCCCACATCTGCCGCTCTCCACGGATCTCGACATCGGCCTCGGGCTGCTGGCCGCGGCGTTCGGCCACCTCCCCGACGACGCCGACGTCTGGACGCTCCCCCCTGTGGCCGTCGGTGCGAGTCAGGAGCACGCTCACTTCCCGGGCACGCTTAGTGTTACGACGGAGCAACTGACGCACGCGATCGTCCAGGAAGGGGCGGCACTAGCACGCTCAGGCGTGCGCCGGCTCGTGCTCAGCAACAGCCACGGCGGCAACCGCCACGCGATGGAGGCAGCTGGCCTCTCACTCAGGGCCGAGCACGAGCTGCTCGTCGTGAAGGCGAGCTACTTCCGGTTCGAGCGGCCTATAAAAGTCGATCTGCCGGAGAGTGAGTGGCGTCATGGCCTCCACGGCGGCGCGCTCGAGACGGCCATGATGCTTCACCTCAGGCCGGATCTGGTCCGCTCAGAATCAGTCGCCGACTTCGCGTCCCTGGGTGTAGAGCTCGAGCAGACCCTGCGCCGCCTCGGCCCCGAGG
>Ga0114996_10001107_pt1 | contig 36661 bp, 35 predicted proteins | sample ArcticOcean_MG_C_4_FD_87039 | JGI IMG/M metagenome (GOLD analysis project Ga0114996, IMG submission 87039) | Marine microbial communities from western Arctic Ocean - ArcticOcean_MG_CB4_134 | ecosystem: Environmental > Aquatic > Marine > Oceanic | place: Arctic Ocean: Canada Basin | collected... | reverse complement strand
GAGTCAGCGCCGGTTCCTGACGCCGATCTGCTGCGAGCGGCGTCGGCCTGTCGACGTTCTTCGGCTCGCTGGGTGCGCTCTGGACCTTCTGGTGCCGGGAGGTCGTTGATCCTAGGCATAGGTCACTCTCCGAAAAGGTGGGTGCCTGTCGTAGCGTACAAAGTGTACAGTGTTTTACGCACGTGGTCAAGAGGAATTGGTTTTGGCTCATAGGATTGACTATTGAGGCGGTCGGGCCTAAATAAGTACGTTAGAAAGCTTGCCCGTAAGGATTTAATCCGGGTCAGGACTGGGAAGTCGGCTTAACGAGTTAATATGGCAGGAGGAGATGGTGTGATTTATTATGTCGCGCGGGGGCTTCAGATGATCGGCCTCATTGAGGTTGGATTTGGGCTGTTCATCGGTCTCTACGAGGGCGATCTGAAGTTGGAGCTCTGGCATGGAGGCATTGGAAGCGTCCTCTTTTTTGCCGGATGGCTCGTACAGAAGCGGTTCAGCAGGTGAAGCCTCAATTGCGTATGAACAAGGTTATCCAGATCTGTGTCTGGTGCATGCTGGTTGGATGCGGCGGCGGGGACGCGGCTCGTCGTCAGGTCCTACAGGCAGGGGTGAGCGATACGACCCGAACGCTTGACGAGCGGTTCGAGTCGGCCGCCGAACTGATCGCCCTCGATGGCACCGGGCGGTATATCGTGGAGCGGCACGGCGCGGGACGGATTCACGGGGCTTCTTCTGAACCGCCTCATGGACGCGTCACCCGATCGCGCCGCCGGCCTGGCGGTTCAGATGCTGGCGTCGGCTTCCGGGGAAGCCAAGCTCGAGTTTGGACAGGTTCTTTTGAATGTCGGAAAGCCGGCGCTGCCGCCGCTGATTTCGCTGCTGGATGAGATGGAAACCGACTGGCAGACGAGGGTTCAGGTTCTGGACTTGATGGGCAAACTGTCAGATTCTGTTGCCCTTCCCACGATGGCAGAGCACCTGGCGCATCCGAACGTCTGGGTACGTATTGCGGCAGCTCACGCCCTTTCGGGAATCGACACTCGCGAGGTCGTACCGCTGCTGGTGGCGGGGTTGAAGGACTCAGCGAATACGGTGGTAACAGCCTCCCTGATCGCCCTTGGAAAAACGGGTGACTCTCGTGCCCGCGAAGCCAGTTCCACTCTGCTGGGTCACTCCGATCCTCGCGTCCGGGGTGCCGCCGTTTCGGCCCTGGGCCGTTTGGGAGGACCGGGAGTAAGGGAATCCCTTCAAGATATGCTCGAAGACGCGGACGAGGGGGTGCGATACAAGGCCCAGAAAGCTCTTGGAGCGCTGATTCGATGAAGGGCCGCCGGCGCCCCGGCTGTTCTGGCCAGCTCAGGCATTTGATGATGCTCGTGTCTGTGTGCCTGACCGGCTGCGGTGGACAGGTCTCTGTCGATTTTACCATCGGGACGCCAACGTCGGCAGGGCCGGCCGACCCTCCCTACGGGGAGTCTGTAACGTTCCCCAGCGGCCTTCGCCTTCAGCTTGTCCGGGATCCCGGTCTGTCGGCTTCCTACCCGAACCCGGAAGCAAACCCTTTTGGACTGTCTCGCCAGCACCACTACCGGAAAGTTGGCAATTTCGTCGACGTGAGCCGTGCGCCTCTTTCACAGCGCGTGTCGGAGAATTTCCTGCTGTCCGAGTACGTCGCGCCCACGCTCCAGCGCGGCGGCCGCAGGGCCTACGTGGACCCAGAGATCGCCGGACACCTCCAGCAGATCCGTTCCGGACTGGGACGTCCCCTTGTCGTCAACAGCGCCTACCGGACTCCGGAGCACAACCGGGCTGTCGGTGGCGCCACCTATAGTCGACATCTCTACGGCGATGGTGTTGATGTTGATGTCGACCAGTTCAGCGTGGATGCGGATACCCGGGCTCAGGAGATTTTCAACGAGGCGATGGATGTGGGCGTGAACTTCGCAGCCCCACTGACGGAAACGACCGCACCCGTGAACGGCTCATCTGTTGTCTCGTGGGTCCATCTGGATGACCGGGGGTTTTAGCAGAAATGAAAAGTAAAAAATCGGACGCTGCGGTTCGAGCGGTGCTAGTCCTGACCCTCCTGATCGTACTGGTGGGCGTTGCGGTTGACGTCAATGCCCAGTTCAAGGACGTGGTGATCCAGGCGCCGCGGCTGGGGCGAGGAGACGTGAACGGTGACGGCCTGCTCGATCTGGTTGTGGGCGGGCGCATCGGAGCTTTCCCAGGAGTGAACGCTCCGGCCCAGATGATGCGGGCTCGGGTGATTGTCTATCCGGGGAGCCGAGATGGAAGGTTCGGAGAGCCGTTCGCATACGACGACCTGCACGTTGTGGACGATGTGTGTGTTGCGGATCTGGATGGCGACGGCCGGTGGGAGATTGTGGCCGTCGGCGACGGATGGCTGACGGTTCTCCGTCGCAGCGGATCGGGTTGGCGGCTGCACCGAGCCGTCCTGCCTGGACGCCACACCCATCGTGTTGCCGCAGGCGATATCGACGGCGACGGGCAGCCGGAGATACTGGCCCTTGCATACAGGGTAGATGACGACGGCGAAGAAAAGGGGCGGACGGAAGTCCTGGCGTTTCGGGGTGAAGGCGGGGGACTGGTTCCGATAGCTGGGACAGTGGTGGATGGGCACGTAGGGGATCTGGCTGTTCTGCCCGGCCTCGACTCCTCGACAGCTGCGGTTCTGTTAGAAGCTGGCAGCGGCGACGAGGGAGGCATGTTGATGACGTTGGTGTTCGACAGAGGGGCATGGCGCACGGGATCCGATCTGCAGCTTCAGACGCGTGTGCGAGTCAACAGCATTATCCGGAGAGGTAGGGAGGCCCTGGTGGGCCTGGTGGACGGCAGAATCCTTGGGCTGCAGGCAACCTCTATCGGGCTTAGGGAAACGGTTCTCCTGGATGCAGCGGATCCAGGGCTTTCCGACGTATTGATCTTTGGTGTTGATCGAGAACAGACCCTTGTTGTGGGATCTGTTTCCGGTACCGTACAGCGGCCGCTGCACCCCTAGGCGCTGGGCGACCCAAGGTGCCGTCCGGAAAAACGCACGCACGTCTGGATATCCTCGTTCTGTTGTTCCTGGCAGCCGGTGCGCTGGCCTGTCGCTCCTTCCTAGCCGTTCATTTCGATGCCGACGCGTTCACCCGGTGTGCTGTCGTCTTCCTCGCTTGCTATCTCTTCAGCAGTTTCCTCCTCTCACCCGATCTGGATCTCGCCCGATCAAGGCCGATGCGTCATTGGGGTCCCCTTCACTGGCTCTGGCTCCCCTACGCATGGGCCTTTCGACACCGGGGGCTGTCTCACGCGCCGCTTCTGGGAACGGCCCTGAGGATGATCTATTTCGTCGGTATTCTGGTTCTGCTCGGTTGGGCGCTGGAACGCGTTCTGGGCCGTCCCGTGGTCCGGTTCCTGCTGGATGCGCGTGAGATCCTGGACTCCGATAGACAGGTGCTTGGCGCGGCGGTCGGAGGACTGCTGCTCCCCGATCTGATTCACATAACCGCGGATCGAATATGGTGCGGGTGAATGCGCCCTGAGGGTTTCCCGGATATTGACATTTGCCCGATCGCCCTGTATTTTACGGGCCGCAACTTCAGGAGGTCCAGTGGCCAGGCGTTCTCGCAGACAGCTTTCCGTGCTCATCATCCCGGACGACGGATCCCGAACGCTCGAGTTCAAGCTGAGCTATTGGGCGCTCCGGTGGAGTGTTGTAGCAGGCGTTCTGGCGCTCGCACTTGTGGTTTCGGGCGGGTTCGCACATTGGAGATCGCTCCATTGGGAAGGTGTATCGGCAACATTGCAGCGCGACAACGGTCGCCTGCGCAGCCAGGTGGATCGGATCGATGAGCTAAGCGAGTTGATTGCCCGAATGAAGCTTGTGGATCAACAGCTCCGTGGGATGCTGGCGTCTCAGGTCGATCTCCCGCCGGCCGCCTACTCACAGGTCCAGAGTGAAAGAGAAGTTGTGCGAGCCGATGGCGTGGAGATGGTGGCCACGGTAACGGGGAGACGGGTTTCCTACGTTGCAGGATCTCCCGACTCCCGCTACGTGCCTACAACCTGGCCAGTTAGTCGTTCGCTAGGATGGGTGACCGCTGAGTTCGATGCAGGGGCCGGGGTTATCCGAAACCGGCACTTGGGCATCGACATTGCATGTGCGGAGAAGACAAGTATTCGGGCTACCGCCGACGGACGGGTGACGTTTGCCGGCTTGGACAATGTCTTGGGCCAGTTGGTCGTTGTGGACCACGACAACGCGTATATGACGCGCTACGGGCATAATTCGGCTCTCCTTGTGAAGGAGAACGAGTTGGTGCGCCGTGGGCAGGTGATAGCGCTGGTTGGAAATTCAGGAAAGAGCAGTGGCCCGCATCTTCACTACGAGGTCTGGGAAAACGGGCAGGCCCATGATCCCAGACGTTTCCTTACTGAGTGACCTGAGGATATTCGGAATCTACCTATGGCTTCGAACAAAGCGAGTGGACTGAATACGGTGGTTGGGAAGGGTTCGGTTCTAGAAGGGTCTTTCGAGGTACAGGACGGAATTCGGGTTGATGGGACACTGAGGGGTGAACTGGTTTCATCCGGAACTCTGGTCGTGGGTCCTAGCGGCAACCTAGAGGCGGATCCGATCAAAGTTAGGGACGCCACTATTTCCGGCCGCGTTGTCGGAAAACTTGAAGCGAAAAATACCGTACGGCTTGAGGCGTCGGCCGTTCTCATCGGTGATATTTCGGCCCGCTCCCTGGTGGTGGAAGAGGGCGCGGTGATCCGAGGATTCTGCGAATCTGGTGAGACTCGTTCCCAGGAACCGCGGGAGTCTTCCCGGAGCCCACATATGGAGGGCAACCAGAGCCCTTCGGACGGCCGAACGATTGTCCAGGAAGATGATGCACGAACACTGAATGTGAAGAAGGCGGTGGGGTAGATTTCGGAGGGTGGGCCGGGGCGAGGAAGGGTTTGGAAGTTGACGTTTTAGACAGCGAAACAGGCGGCGTCGTCACCACCCGGTGACAGCGCCGCTTTTTTTATTCAGGATGCGCGTACGAACGCATCGGGTACTATCCGATCGGCATTCTGCCTGCTGAGTTTTATTTCCAGGAGTACGTCGTTCCCGCTGAAACGAGTGCTCAGCACCTCGCCAACCCGGTGGAGTTCGGAGAGAAGCTTACCGCTGGCCTGCGGGATCTGAAGGTTGAGGACCACCCGGCTGCCTTCCAGACGGTTGTAAAGGGCTTCCTTAAGCTCCTCGATTCCTTCGCTCTTGAGGGCTGAGATCCATACGGCATCTTCATAGTGCCTCTGCACTTCCGCCCGGTCCCCGGAGGCTTCCAGTCGATCGGCCTTGTTCATGACCATCAGGGTGGGCGCGTCTGCAATGTCCAGGTCGTTAAGCGTTTCCACAACAGCGCTGACGTGCTCCTGCCAGGCCGGGTGGCTGACGTCGACTACGTGCATCAGAAGGTCGGCTTCAATGGTCTCTTCCAACGTACTGCGGAATGAGGCAACAAGGTGGTGAGGAAGCTTGCGAATGAACCCGACGGTGTCGGTAAGGAGAATAGAGCGGTTGTATCCGAGGTCGACGGAGCGGGTGGTGGAGTCCAGCGTGGCGAACAGGCGGTCTTCGATGAACACATCGGCGCCTGAAAGCGTTCGCATGAGGGTCGATTTACCGGCGTTGGTGTAGCCGACGAGGGCGACCTGGAAGATGTCCTTCCGGCTCTTGCGGCTGATGGTACGCTGCCGGGAGATGCGGTTGAGGGCGCTGGAGAGCGAATTGATCCGCGTGCGGATGGCTCGGCGATCCACTTCAAGCTGAGTTTCGCCGGGCCCGCGAAGGCCGATGGATCCGCCGGACTGACGGGAAAGGTGGGTCCACTGCCGGGTGAGGCGGGGAAGCGAGTACTGAAGCTGGGCGAGTTCGACCTGCGTCTGGGCTTCTCGCGTTTTCGCCCTGCGGGAGAAGATGTCGAGGATCAGGCGGCTGCGGTCGATGATCTTGACGCCGAGGGGTTCCTCCAGGCCTTTCATCTGGGCCGGAGAGAGGTCGTCGTCGAAGATGACGAGGTTGGCGCCCAACTCCTTGATTCGTTCTGCGAGTTCATCGACCTTGCCGCGACCGATGAAGGTGGCGGAGTCGAGCCGACTTCGTTCCTGTACCATCCTGTCGACGACTTCCGCGCCTGCTGTGTCAGCGAGGAGGGCAAGTTCGTTCAGCGTTTCTTCGCATTCGTGACGCGTCTGCCCGGGCAGACGAACGCCTACGAGGATGGCGCTTTCAAGATCGGTGTCGGTTTCGGTCGTGATCTGTGACACTCGGATGCGCCTTTCTGCAACGGGCGCGGCGGTGTGTGTCAGTTTCCGGAAATGGTGCGAAGCCGGTCTCGAAGCTCCGCCGCTTTCTCAAAGTCTTCGGTGTCAACCGCTTCCTTGAGTTGCTCTTTCAGGTTCTGGGAGAGCGTTTTGGGCCGGTCCTTTCGAATCTCGTCCGCCCAGTCTTTCAGGAATGCAATCTCCTCGCTCTCGTCGATGAGGTCTGGCCGACCAACGTCGGCCAGAAACTCGCGGACTTCATCGATGCCCTCTTCAATTTCCTTCAGAGCGCCGTCGTACTCGTCGTCCTCCAGCTTTTGGAGGACCCCCGCCCGCACCCGATGTCCGATGACGAATGGCCGGTACTGTTCCATTGCCATACGGTCGTCTTCTTCCGCCGCGTAAAGTTTGACAAAGTCGAAGAGCTGCAGGTTGCGCTCGGCGTCCCGTTTGCCCTTCTCGTACTCCCCGATCTCCAGAAACGTTATCCGGCGGTGGTAGTACTGGAGCGCCTCCATCTGCAGTTCGAGGCAAGCGTCGGAGTCGAGCGTAAAGGATCCCTTCTCCCGCTCTTCGGAGGCAGTTGCCTCGGCACGGTAGTAGTGGAGGAGAGATTCGTAGCCATGTGGGCGGTCGCCGTCCGGCCGACCGGTGATCTCCATTTGGAGGATGCCCATTTCGATACGCAGCTGGAGATTTTTGCGGCCGTCCTGGCCCTTTATTCGCCTTACGCAGAGTCGGCCAGACTCGTACGGCCACTCTCCCAGCAGCTGATGAATATCGCCTTCCATTCAACCTCTCCAGATTCAGATTTCCAAATGGTGGTCGGTTCTCGACCGGATTGCTGCGGAGGACGGGTATATCGACCCTCTAACACGTAGATGCCTCCGTACGTAGATGCCGCCGTACGTAGATGCCGCCGTCTCGAAGCCGCTGTTGGGGTCAGTTTATGCCAAACGAAGACGCATGTCAAGGTTGTCGCAGGAGGAAACCCCAGTGTTTTCGGGGGTTTTGTGATGACGAGGGCCTCGAGATGGGGCAGGGATTCGTGCGAGTGGGGTGACCGTCCTGCTTACTCGCCGACTTCACCATAGCAGTTGTACTGCCTGTCTTCTGCCCAGCTGGCGATGTCTATTTTTCGTAGTGAGGGCGTATGGGGCAGGTGGGGCAGACGTCTGTCAGATGCGCTCGACGGAGGTCGACGACGAGGCCAGCGGGTGCAAGGGTAGATTCGGCATTACCTATTTTCCCACGCTTCTGTCGGCGGGAACGCCGAAGAGCGTATTCGAGACGGTCGATACCGACGGGGCACTCCCGTTCCCGCCACGCAAGCCCGGAGACTTCCTGGACCTCACCATCCGGGCCCAGGATCCGGCTTTTCGAGCCGAATACGTCTAGGCAGCCGCAGGGGACGGACATCTCGGCAACGTGTGCCAGAGTGGTACTCGTATGGCCGACGCCCAGCGAAAGCAGGTGGCCTCCCTGGTCGACCAGGCGACCGAGGGGACTCTCCGTCGTCCAGCACCCGTTCCTGGCATGGTCTCTGCAGTAGTCGTCGGCCTTCGGCCCGATTGCGGCAACCGGGTGCGACGGATGATCGCTCCGGACAGCGTCGGGATGCTTCCAGGCCGCGTTCGTGATGGCCCCACTGCGGCTGAGCGTGACGGCGGGATTGTAGACGTGGGCTCCCCGGTGGTTGAAGCTAGGGAAGAGGAGGGTCCCTCGTTTGCCGACGGCTCCCAGCAGGGCGTCGAGAACGGTATCTGCGCCACCTCGGACGTCGCCGATACGCGAGAGGGAGCTGTGAACAACCAGATCCATTCCCCTTCGCACCCCCAGCCGGTTGAGATCCTTCACCAGTTGGCTCCGGGTGATGGCCCGGGCCGGATCTTGAAGATGGACGTAGCCCAGATCGCTGTGGGCTTCGAAAAAGGAGACGACATCACCAATGCTGACAGGCTTGCGGCGCTCGACTGAAACAGCGTCTGCAATCTCCTGGAGCGATCTTTTGCCATCCGCCCAGAAAAGGGTCCAGGCCGAAAGGCCGCTGGCCCGGATTCGGTCTGCGATAGCCGAGGGTGTGTTTTCGAGCGTTGGCGAGAGGGGGGCGGTCCTCCGAGGGATTCGTCTGGAGGCGGGCGAAAGCCTGCGGGAGGTCGCCTTCGTTCGCGGTCCGGTCCTGGCAACGTCTTTCCGAAGGTCGTCCAGACGGCGGGTGATGGAAGTTCTCGAATCTCCCCAGGTCCATCGCGTGAGCCGCTCGAGGGATTCATCATGAAGCTGTAGGTGAATGTCTGCGTCCGATGGTGATCGGGTCGCTTTCAGCAGCTGGATCGACCTGCGGGTTTCGGCACGGGCAAGATGCATGAGCTCGGGTGTTCCGCCGTCTGCCAGGTAGTAGAGATAGCCAGCCATACCCAACGCACAAGCGGCCAGGCCTTTCCTGCTTAGGAGAGCGGGGACATCGGCGGAGGTGTGGTAGGCTGCCCAGGTCCGGCCTCCTGACCGGTAGTGGGTGGTGACCCAGGGGCAGGGGAATCCGTACTTCGGGTCGCCGACGAGCGTGTCGGATGTGGAGACGAACGGGCCGGTTGCCAGTCGGTACCCTGGCTGGATGCGGGTGATGGCTGCGCGGAGCATGGAGGCTCCAAGCGCGTCGACAAAACCGGCTGACATGGGGATGGTGGACCGCCACGAAAGGATGCCGTCGCAGACATCCGGGCGGGAACCGACCGTGTCGAAGTTGGCACCAGCGAGAGGTGTGTGAAACCGACGGACATGCTCCAGGTAGTGGAAGAACCCGTAGCACTCGTAGGCGTTCAGGAATCGGATGCTTCGTCGAGGCCGGGGAAGCCTGCCTGTACGAATCAAGGCTTCCATCGCGCGTGCGATTTCGACGCCCAGAGCAACACCCGATGCATTGTCGATGGCGCCCGGTTCTGCGCTGTGAGCGAGGACCCAGATTTCGTCCTGGGGATTCTCTCGGCCTCTGACGATGCCGCTCACGATATCGTGTGTGCCGGTGTAGCGGCGAATGTCGACCTTGGCATGGAGGATCAGCCTTCCCTGACGCCCGGCTTCCCTGCGAAGCTGTTTTCCTTCCGTCTCAGAGAGGACCAAGCTTACCAGGCGGAGGGCGGCGTCTTCCAGGTAGAGGCCACCCCACCCCAGCTTGGACCAGCTGGTTGCGTTGGGAAGGTGTCGGACCGGTCGATCGCTGATGACGACTCCGGCTCCTTTGGCAGCGAAGGCCTTCATGTTCGTCCGGAGATCGAGCCTGGTCAGAACGATGCGGTTCTCAAGGGGACGCGACGACCGGAGCCGTTCGAGGTCCTCGCGAGTGTCGATGATGATCAGCGGTCGGCGGATTCCGCCGGGAGGCGTTGCGGCGCTCCACTGGGCAACGTGCCAGGGATTCTGTTTGTAATCGAGGATCCGCTTCCGCCCCGGGCTGACGATGTCGACGGTGGCCGACCTGACATCGGTGGCTTCATGGATGATCCACCGCCCGGATCCGATGGCGCCTCCGGTTGATACCTGGGTGACATCGGTCTGCGCGCCGGCCCTCTCGTAAAGGTCGACGAGTGTTCGCGTGGTGTCGTGGAAACGATCGAAGGAGTTCCATCGATCGCCGGCGACGACCGCGTTGACGTCGCTGAGAATTCGATTCCCCTGGATGGCCTTTTGAAAAAGAGGCAGTGCTGCGCGATTGAATCCGGAGACGGTTGCTGGGAATGGACGGCTCATGATATCCTCTATTCTCTGGATCCAGGGATGGACCCGTGGCGAAGTCATCGACCGTGTGGGCAGGAAAGGGCGAAAAGTGAGAGGTTGTCCCGGAAAGTGCAATCATTTCCGTTCTTTTAAGGGGACGGTCTGGAACTGTTGGAGGCCGCCCAACTAAAGGAATTCAATGAAGTGCCGATAAGCAATACACAATCATTTAATATTAAGTAGTAATATAACACAGGCTGGAGCCTTCTCCCATGCTGGTTCTTTTCCTCGTTCTCTGTCTCCATCTCCTGTTCGGCCTCGCCTGTGCCCGAATGGCCCAGCGTGCCCGGATCAAGGCTGAGCCATGGTTCGTGGCAGGCACCCTGATGGGTGGATTCGCCATCCTCGCGTTCCTGTTCCTGGAGCGTCATCGGCCGGTATGACTCCGGGCTAGATCTATCTGGCCATGATGGCCTTGTCCAGACGGCGCCCTGACGACCGTACGGCGCTCTGAGCGTTCTCTTTCAGCCGCTCCTTCCGTTTCCGTCTCCCTTCCAAACGCTGTACTTCTGTATCAGGCCCTCCGCCACCTCTGTGATTTCCATCGGCAATTCTTCATCTTCATCTCTTTCCAGCCACGATTCCTGAGATCCGTAGTGGTCCTGGATCTTCTGCTTCAGGCCCTCGAGCTCCTCCGCATAGAGCGAATCGAAGCCGAGGAGGTCTCCGGGAAGCTGGATACTCAGGTAGAAGTCGATGAGGTGTCGTATTGTCATACGGGTTCCCGTGTGGGTCGTCGTGGCTGGTTGAAGCCAGCGCCAGTGTTGTGGTTGACAGATTTCCACGATTGGGGTTAGTTAGGGGCGGCCAGAACTGGAACACCCCCAACCGAAATCAACTCTTAATCTACACGTTATGCAACGCGGAAGAAGGGAGAACCTATGAATTCCCTTGGCGTGGCCGTCGTAGGATGCGGCAATATGGGGAAGGATCTGGCAAAGGCCGCGGCGACTGTGAAGACCATTCGCGTAGCCGCAGTTTGCGACGTGGATGAGGGAAAGCGGACGGCACTATCCGAGGAGATCGGGTGTGACGCTGAAGGAGATCTGGCCTCCGTACTCTCCAGGGACGATATCGAAGCCGTGATCGTGGCGACACCGCCCCATTTTCACGAAGCAGCAACGGTTGCCGCCGCTGAGGCTGGCCTGCACGTCTTCTGTGAAAAGCCGCTGGCTCCAACGCTGTCCGGATGCGATCGAATTCTGCAGGCTGTGGACAAAGCCGGGGTCGTGCTTGCCGTCGGTCTGGTCTGCCGATATTTGCCGGTTCACAAGAAGGTCAAGGAACTGGTGGTGGCGGGCACGGTCGGCGCCCCGGTCAGCATGTCGGTGCATCGGCTCAGCGGAGCCGCCCGCGGCCGCTGGCACGCGCCCTGGCGTGAGAAGAGAGCTCAGTCAGGCGGAATGCTCATGGAAACGAACGCCCATGAGATCGATTTCATTCGGAACGTGATGGATGACGAAGTTGTGGAAGTCTCCGCCGCCGGCGGCACCTACGTCCACACGGCCTTCGACTATCCGGACGAAACATTCGTCACCCTTCGTTTCAAAAACGGTGGAGTAGGCCATCTCCATTCGAGCTATATCAGCGCTATAGGGGCTTACGGCGGCCGCGTTCATGGAGACAACGGTACGGTTGCCTTCCCCGCCATCTGGGGCAGCATAGATGAGCCGATCCGATACCAGTCGGGAGACGAGGAAGAGGTGAAGCTAACGTCGGCTGATCTGGAACTGTCGGAGGGCGGTGTGGCCGCCGAGCTGCGGGTGTTTGCAGAAGTCGTTTGGGGCGGAGCGTCTGTTGGCGCCAGCGGGATCGATGGGCGAGCGGCAACGGAGATCGCGCTGGCCGCATATCGGTCGATTGAGACTGGACGGTCAGTGGCGTTGCCGATTCGAGATGAGGAAGAATAGCCTCGGTAGCAGTACTCTGATGAGGAAGAAGAAAGAAAATAGGCTCGGCTTAGCAGTACTCTATGGAGAATAGAAGCAGCAGTGAGCGAACGTCCGACTCTGTTGAGGATTGGGTGCCGGTGCACGGAAGCGGGGACAGGAATTCCGATGCAATCGAGAGATGAATGACAACGGAACGGAGACAGGTACGGATCAAGCGGGTCGACGACACGCTTCCGCTTCCCCGGCACGAGACGGATGGGTCGGTCGGATTTGATCTCATCTGCCGCGTGGATGTGACAATTCCGGCTGGCGAGATCGAGCTTATTCCCGTCAACGTGATCGTGGAGGTCCCTCCCGGCACAATGCTGATGGTGGCTTCCCGAAGCAGTCTGCCGCGGCGGAAGGGGCTGATGATTCCCAATGGTGTCGGGATCATCGACCAGGACTATCGGGGGCCTGAGGACGAAGTTCATGTGCAGGTCCTCAACTTTACGCCGGAGACCGTTACGGTGGAGCGTGGCGAACGGATCGCCCAGGGCATCCTGGTCCGGATTGAGCAGGTGACCTGGACAGAGGTGGCGACCGTTGAAGGGGAGAGCAGGGGTGGGTTTGGGAGTACGGGATAGAGGAACGAATGACGAATGACGAATGACGAAGGTTCGCTTTTCCTGACCCTTGACCCATGACTTTTGCTTATGGCTCGCCACTTCGACATACCGATTTACTATAAGAGCTCCATTATCTCGAGGGTTAAGCGGTCGCGCCAGGTGGCGGATGCGCGGAAGCGGGACCTGTCTCCTTCGATTCTCGATTTTGGCCCCGTCCGCTTTCTGCTGGCCCGTCACTTCGGATTCTGTTTCGGCGTCGAAAACGCCATCGAGCTTGCCTACCATACGCTGGAGGCGAATCCCGGGCGACGGGTGTTTCTGTTGAGCGAGATGATCCACAATCCGAGCGTGAACCAGGACCTTCAGGAACGGGGTGTCCGCTTTCTGTTCACCCCCTCAGGTGATCCACTGATTCCGATGGATCAACTCTCACCAGACGATATCGCTATCGTTCCAGCGTTCGGCACCACGCTCGAGATCCAGTCAGAACTCACCTCGCTCGGCATCGATCCGTACACCTACAACACCACCTGTCCCTTCGTAGAAAAGGTTTGGAATCGCAGTTCACAACTTGGACAGGCCGGTTATACGGTCGTCGTTCACGGCAAAGCAAGCCACGAGGAGACACGAGCAACCTTCTCTCACAGTATGCGGGATGCGCCCACGGTGGTGGTGTTGAATCTCGAGGAGGCCCAACTGCTGGGAGAGATTGTCCGGGGGAAGGCGGACGGTGAAGCGTTCCGGCGGACCTTTGGTCAAAAATGCTCTGAGGGCTTCGACCCCGCCAGAGATCTCAGACGCATCGGCGTAGTGAATCAGACCACGATGCTGGCGGCCGAGACTCGGGAGATCGCACGATACATCAGGGCGGCCCTGGCGGACAGGTTCGGGGAAGATGCCATCGGCGAACACTATGCCGACACGTCGGATACGCTCTGCTACGCTACGAACGAAAACCAGAACGCCACCTATGCTCTGGTGGAGCGAGGAGCCGATCTGGCCTTGGTGGTCGGCGGCTACAACTCGTCCAACACGTCTCACATCGTCGAACTCTGTGAACGTGCGATGCCCACTTACTTTATCCGGGGGCAGGAAGAGGTCGTCTCGGAGGTATCGATAGATCACTTCGATTTAGATGAGAAGCAGATGAAGAGGACCTCCGGTTGGCTGTCCGCAGGACGGCCCCTGGACATTGTCCTCACGTGCGGAGCGTCGTGCCCCGACGCCCTGCTGGACCAGGTGCTTCTCAAAGTGTTGGGGTATTTTGAGAATACGTTCGAGCTTCAAGAGGTACTGCAGCCGTTTCCTGAAATTTGAGCCGCCTGGGCGCAAATGACTTTGCGATGATTGAACAGCCCTGAATACGAGAAGCCCCGCCGGAGACGTCGGGGCTTCTTTCGTGCTCGGAGAATGGGGTTCAGACCATTGAGAGTACGTGGAGTCCGACGGTCTCACTGTTCAGTCAGGCCGTCTATGAGGCATAGCCGGTTGTCTGGTAGAGTTCAACGGGATGCGACATGCCCCGTATCCCGGTGCTCCCCAGGCTCTTGATCGCGTATCGGCCGGGGTCTGCCAGGCGCTCAAACGTGTCCTGGGTAAGAATGATGTCCGCTCCGGTGTCCTTTGTGAGTTCTTCACAGCGGGCGGCAAGGTTCACGGTGCTGCCGAAAGCACTGGCGTCCATACGCTCGGGTGTGCCGGCGATCCCAATGGCGACGGACCCGGTGTTGATGCCGGTACCGATTCGTATCGGCTCATAACCGGCTTTGGCTCGGCCCTCATTATAGCGCTTGATGACAACCTGGTGCAGGGCGATCGCCGATTCCAGGACGTTGTCTACCATGCCGTTGCGGTCCGGAGGGAAGAGGGCCATGATTGAATCACCCACGTACTGGTAGATGAAGCCTCCATGATTGCGGATGCCCGGCTCCATCACGGTGAAGTAGGAGTTGAGGAACCGGAAGCACTCCGTGGAGGTGATCGATTCCGAAAATGTTGTGAAGCTCCGGATATCGCAGGAGAGAACGCTGTAGTTCTCTTCGCGGGACACGCCCCGGGTGACATCGAAACTCGCTTCGTCCAGCGCCTGGGCGAAGGTCTGAGGTACGAATTTCCGGAAGAGCTGAACCTGTCGATTCAGTTCGCTGTTCCGTTCTTCCACCCGACGCTCAAGGTCCAACCACGCGTTGCGGAGCGCCTGGGTCAGCCTGCCCGTGTTCAGGTGCGTATTGACGCGCGCCAGGGCCTCGGCAGACTGCAATGGCCTGGTGATGTAGTCCACACCGCCCGCGTCGAACGCGCGGATCCGATCTTTGGTGGATTCCGCGTCTATGATGAAGATCAGCGGGAGCGTGCCTGGTCCTGACCGCCGGGCCGCTGCCTGCATGCCGGGTGCAAGCTTGAATCCTGACATATCCTGAAGTCGCGCAGCTACGAGAGCCAGGCCGATCGGGTTGGATTCCACTTCGGCCAGCGCGGTTTCACCCGTTTTGGCAGAGCGCACGGAGTAGCCCTGTTCGTCCAACAGGTCCGAAAGCGTGCGGACCGTGGAGGCGTGATCGTCTACGATGAGAATGGTTTCGGGCATGGGAAACGTTCGGGCGACAGTCTGAGGGCCGGGGTTGGCGACAGCGTCCAGCGGCGATCCTATAGCGATTCCATTGGCCCGAGTGCAACGAGCGTGGGGTCGGCGTCTACGGGGAAGAGGTCGAGGTACTCTGCTATACGTGCAGGCGTTACGCTCTCAATCTCGGCAATTTGCTCGTCGATGGTCTTCAGGGGGGTGCCCGTACTGAGGTCGCCTACAATCTGCGAAAACCGGTGGAGGCCGTTCTCGCCGCTGCAGACCAGTGACGTGGCCATTTTTGTCCGCGCGCGGGCCAACGCTTCAGGATCGATTCCGTCTTTCAGGCCGCGAAGCTCGTCGTTGACAATGTCCATAACCTGCCGCGCGTTGCCCGGATCCACCGACAGGTAGATGTAGAACAGACCGGTGTCGCTGAATCCATAAAAGTCTGCAGAGGCTTCGTCTGCTAGGCCCTGCTGAACCACAGACCAGAAGAGTCTGCTGTTGCTCGATGCCCCGAGGTAATCGGCGGTGAGATCGGCGACTATGCTCCACTCGCTGGCTGCGGGGGGCGCGGGAACGGCAAGGGCGATGTGTTCTCTCAACACGCCTTCGCGTTTTTCTACCTTTCGTGCTGGATGAAACTCCGGCGTTGTCTGACTGCGGCCGCCTTCGGCACTCTCCCAGCTTCCACACGCTTTCTCCACGGCCCGGATGACGGCGTCCTGGTCGTAGTTTCCTGTAATGACAAAGGTGAGGTTGTTGGCGGCGTACCGGGATTCCAGATAGTCGGTCATCTGGCTCCGCTGGATTCCATCAACTGTCTCTTCCGTTCCCAGCACACTCTGGCCGAGGGGATGTCCTGAGAATGCAGACTGAATGACTTCATCAATAATGAGTGCGTCGGGTCGATCGCGATACATGGCGATCTCTTCCAGGATGACTTTCTTCTCCATTTCGAATTCCTGCGGCGGCAGGCTGGAACGCATCATGTCACTGAGGATCTCGATGGAGTCTGCGGCGCGCTCGCTCTGCACCCAGTGGAAATAGGCGGTCCCTTCCCACCACGTGTAGGCGTTCCAGAGCGCTCCAAGGTCGTCAACGTCCAGGCTGATCTGACGCCAGTCGCGTTTGGCTGTTCCCTTGAAACACATGTGCTCCAGGAAATGCGAGATCCCAGCCTGGTCGGGGGCCTCATCCCGCGAACCGGTATTGCAGAGGAATCCGATCGCGGCGGAATGGATGCGCGGGATCGCCTCGAAGATCAGCTTCAGGCCGTTGGGGAGTTGGTGCTCGAAGAATGGAGTCATAGGGGCAGCGATCAGTTGTCAGTGGGCAGAAGGCGAAAGTCAAACGGCAGACGGCAAGCGGCAAATGGCAAATATCCTCTCAGGCGACCTTGAGAGGTTTGGGACCCAGGGTGACAAGGGTGAGAGGAGTCGGCGGGTAGGCTTCGAGGTAGGTCATTACATGTTCAAGGGTTACGGCATCAACGCCCTCGGCGATTTCAGAAATGGAACGGGCTTTGCCCTGGAGGAAGAGGTCGTCGATCAGGCTGCTGGCGCGCCCCTCGGGAAGGTCACCGATGGTAAAGAGGCGCCCTTTGATAATGGTCTTTGCTCGAACGAGTTCCTCTTGGGTGAGGGTGTCGCCCAGTTTCCGTATTTCATTCAGGCAGACGTCCAGAGTTTCTTGGGCACGTTCGGCTGTTGTTCCCGCATAGAGAGCGATGAGGCCGCCCCCTTTTCGAGCGCGATAGCTGGCGGAAACGCTGTAGGCCAGGCCTCGCTTCTCCCGGACTTCGGTAAAGAGCCGGCTGGATGCACTGCCGGAGAGTACGGATATCGCCACCTGTGCAGGGTAGTATAGGCTATGGCCGCGCGGAGCGGCAGAGAAGAGCACGCCGATGTTTTCCTGCTCAGATTGCTTGGGATGATGGACGGTACGTTCAGCCACCGATATGGGCTGTGATTCTTCAAGGGACTCCCGATCACTCGTCCAGTCGCCGAATATGTCCTGGAGGGTTGAGACCATCACCTCCTGCTGGATGCCACCGGCGATCGAGATCAGCAAATTGCCGGGGGTGCAGTGGCGGGCCCACTGATCGCGCACGCCGCTGGCCGCAATGGTCGATACGGTTTCGGTTGTGCCCAACGGAACCCGACCCATAGGATCTCCGAGGCCCGCCTCGTATGTGAGGTAGAGGACGTGCTGAACCGGGTTGTCCTCCAGCCGCTTGAGCTCTTCGATATTCAAAGCCTTTGCCACATCGACCTGGTCTGCCGGAAACGAGGCGTTCCGGAACAGCTCGTGATAGAGACCGGCGGCTTCCTTCAAGAGGCGGGGCAGCATCTGGGTTCTGAATTCGACGTATTCGACGCCGGTACTAGATCCTCTTCGAATCCCCAGAGCGTCGAACGTGTCGAAGATCTCTCGGGCATCGCGAGAGGGAGTCCCTTTGAAGAGGACATCTTCTGCAATACTCGTGAGTCCAAGGCGGTCGGCGGGATCGTCTTTGGCGCCAAACGTAAACCGAAAGACGACAACCAGGGACTTTGCTCCAGGCACCGGTTCGGTTACGATGCGGATACCGTTCGCAAGGGTATGAACTTCTGGCGTCAAGCAGACCTCAAGGGTAAGGAGGAAGAAAAGGTGATCATCGGGTGGAAGCGAATACGTAGCGGGACCGATCAGGCAGCAGAATCGATTACTTGCCGCTCAGGAGACAGAAGCGATTATGGAGCAGAAACGGTTGTGAAGCAAGGCGATTATTCGGGCTGCGGGGAGAAGGATCAGCCGACAGAGCAGCTCAGGAGCCCGCTTCAGACCGCTTCCTCGTTCTGCCAGACGACGGCGAGGTTGGCGCTGAGCGACTGGAACGGTGCTGTCGGGCTGCAGGTTAAGGCGAAGCCCTGAACCAGGGATTGGGCCGGGAATGCCTTTTGGAATGAGCGCCGGATATAGTCGCGGTTGGAGATGTGGACTTCTGAATTGCTGCTAAGGACGTACTGCATTCCTTCGGCTTTTGCGATCTGGATAATGTGGTGTATGAGGACTTTGATGAAGTTCTCGTTTTCCATATGAAGGCCGCTGTAGTTAACGACGTCGAGGAGAAAGGCCTTCTCGTTCCGTCGCCTGAGTTCGACGATGGTGAAGTAGCCCTTCCAGGTACCGTCTGCGATGATCTTGTAGAAGGTGCAATCGGGGCAGAGGGCCTGCCGGATATCGCCCGTATTGCAGTCGTTGCCCGGCCAGCTCCGGAACACGATGCTGACGTCCTTGCTTGGGACGCAGAGGATTCGGGAGGTGCCGACGACGATCTGGCGCAGTTTGGTAATCTCGCCCCAAACGGTTTGGACCCTGGGCTCCAACGTTCGCTCCAGAACAAAGTCGTTCATCAGTTTGCCCAGGCGGCCGAGTTCCTTCCGCGCGTATCTGAGGTAGCCCGGGTGCTCGGCGGTCCGGACTCCCTCTTCGTCGTCGTCCGATCCGGTGGCCAGACGAGGTTGGCCCGGGGCCTGGGAAGCGGGATGCTCTCTGGCGGCGAATGAGATTCGGTCCTGAAGAGTCCGATGCACTTCCTTGTAGACGCGCTTCAGCTGGCGGATATTCCGCGTTCGCATGACGGCTGCATAGACCCGGTAAAATTCCCGGTGGCGGCCGTGGCAGGCAAAGAAGACGTCGTTGCCCGTGTTCAGGGTGATGACGAGGCGCTCCAGGTTTGTATCCAGCAGGTCGGCGTGTTCTTCCTCATCCACGATGTACTCGCTCATCGTCTGTTCGGTGGCGTCGATGAGCTGCGTCTGGCGCCCCTCGGGGAACTGTTTCCTGAGCTGTCCAATGGTATACTGCCACTGCTGAGTATAGAACCTGGCCAGGGCCTGAACGTGTTTCGCCCGGAGGTCGTCGAAGACCTCTTCGGACAGGTCACGCTCGGCATCGTAGACGCGGTCGGTAAGCAGATCACTGAGATTGTCGAGCATTAGGTCGAGTTCATTCGACTCGAAGACCTCGACAAACTCCGGATGCTCCAGCAGCACATACTCCAGGGCATACTCAGCCATGGCTTCCACCACGTCGTCTGCCCGATGCTTCATGCGGATGCGGAAAAGGATGGGGTAGACGACCTCCGGAACGGCCCGGTAAGCGGCCTCGAAGTCGAAATCGATGGCGTCGCAGAGCGAGTCCACCCGCTCGTCGATGGAGCTGCATGCCGACAGGTCGATGGCGAAGGCTTCTGCCAGACCATTCAGCAGCCTGTTTCGTTCCCGCTTCGCCAGGCTGCCGGAGGTCAGCACGCCTTCCAGGCGCATCCTCCGACTCGATTTCCCGGGCAGAGATTCGATCAGGAGTCGAATGCGTTCCCGGTCAACGGTTCCGACTTCCTCGATCCGATCTCCGGCGATGGTAAATGCCGCCGCGTACGGCTTCAGTTCGGGGAAAAGGTGTCGCCGTGCCTGCTGGACGTGTTCGTAGTACCGGGTTCGGCCGGGCATTTTCGAGCTCTGCTTCAGCAGGAAGAGGTAATAGAGCTCTATGTCCTGGTTGTCGGCCATATCCAGCGAGGCGCCAGCCATGAATTCCTTCAGCCGGGACAGGATGGCGCGTCGTGGCTGCTGCTGTTCGAGCCGCACGAAATGCTGGAGGAACCGAATGTTCTCCTTCGAGACGAGAGACAGGAACTCGGCATCGTCGAAAACGTTCTTCTGCACTGCCATTTGGATGACATGGCTGCGCGCCCCTTCGCGAGTTTCTTCCACGAGCTCAGCGACCTTGTCGAATTCGCGCCTGCCGGGGTAGAGTCGAAGGAGATGATCGTAGAACACAATGGCTCGTCGCCTGTCCCACCGGGTGAGTCCTTCCACCGAAACGCGGTCGCGACGCCCCAGGTAGTATCCCAACATGGCCAACTGTGTGGGGTCATCCAGACGGAACCCGTCACCCAGCGTTGATCCGAGGCGATTCTCGAGTCTGCTGAAGTCTGCGTCCGTGGTTAAGTCGTGCTGATTGAACATGCGCTCGACGAAAGGCTGGTACTCTCTGTCCGAACCCAGGCGGCGGACCACCTCGTTCAGGGCCGGTTCGCCAACAGCCAGGAGTGCCCATTCAACCATTCCTCTGTTCCGGCAGAGCTGAGGCGAAAGCATAAGATCGATCAGCGGCCCCACGGCGGAGCTCAGGCGATGCATGCCCACGAAATGGACGGCTGTTTCCTGCACACCGGGCTCACGGCTGTGGAGGTTCTTCAGAATCTGTGAAGCGATGCGCCCGCTGCCGTCGGGTTGGACGAAGTTGACGGCAATCTTCTGTGTAGCGGGGCCGTCGTGGCGGAAGATCCACTCGAGCATTTCGGGAAGCAGGCGGTCTTCCTCCAACAGAAGTTGAAGAATCCGCTGACGGAGAAGCGTCCACCGGACTCCGTCGTCCGACCGCCGGGCCTGCCTCGCCCGCCGGATGCCTCCACCGATAATCCGGGGGCCGGAGAGCGTGCGTTCCCATCCGGCTCTGTTGCGATTGCAGAAGGCGACGGTGAGCGCATGTACCGTGTGGTTAAGATTCGATCTGAAGAACTCGCGAGCCGCCTCTACCAGAGGTTGTGAATCTCGCTGGAGGCATAGGGTGAGGATTCGGAGCAGCCTGGCTCGAACAGGCGCTCTCCGTTCCTTGGTGGAACATCTCTTCGATGAAGCGGAGGGCGTTGATGTGGGCGCCGTCGTCTCCCCCGCGGTGGAGGACCTCGCGGACAACGGGAACCAGGGGCTCCAGAGGGCGGACGTCTGCGAGATTGGTGGCCAGGTGGAGCAGCGATCCGGTAAGGTCCCGGAGAACTCGCGGAATCTCATTGGCCCGAAGGCATCGGCCGTAGGCGGCAACTACCTCTCGCAGAAGTTCGATGTCGCCCGCCCGGGGGGCGATTGCCGCCAGATGCCCCAGAGCGGGAACAACCTCTGGGCCTGGGCGAAGGTGGATCTGCCTGGCCAACTCGAGCTTCGACTCGAGGAAGCTTTGGGTTACGGGCACCTGTTTCCGAACGCCGGTCAGATTTCCGATGGGTTCGTCGCCGTAGATAGCTCGCAGGTCGAGATTCGCCGGGTCGAAGGCGAGCACCTGCTCGGCCGTTGCCATCATCCAACTGGTCTGGTTCAGGAGGTCGCGCAGGCTGATATGCTCGCGAACCGTGTGGGGCAGGCGGCTACCTGAACAGAAGTCGATGACGAGGACACCCAGTGGGGAGAGACAGATGGTGTCGCCGCTGACATATTCGTCTTCGGCGAAGAGGAGAAGTGGATCGAATCCACAATTTGCGGCGGCCTGCCGTGCGAGGAAGACGTAGGGGTGGGCAGGAGGCGTGTGAAGAACGGCCATCCGGGCGGTTTCGCCCCGTTCGATGCGCACCGGGGGGTCCATCCCGATAACGAGGTGGACACCATTGAGGATGCATGCCGGGACCTGCTTGATTCCCCTGTAACCACGCTCTTCCTGAACGGTGAAGACCACCCGAATCTCGCCATGTTGAAAGCCGCCGCGCACGATGAACTTGAGCGTGGCCAGGATGGCGGCGATGCCTGCCTTGTCGTCGGCACCCAGGCTGGTTGAACCATCGGACCGAATGGTACCGGAACGGTGAACGACCGGCTTGACGTCCGTCCTGCCGCCCGGGTAGACGCAGTCCATGTGAGCGGTGAAGAGGAGGTTTGCCGTACCGGTGGCGTTCGCCGGCAGATGGGCGATCAGATTGCCCATCGGGTCGCGTCGGCGGTCGATAAAGCCGAGTACCCGCAGTCGCTCATCGACATAGTCTGCCACGGTGCTTTCCCGACCGGAAGGGCTGGGGATGCGGACGAGTGTGAGGAAGGTGTCGAGGAGCGCTGATGGATCGGTCCAGCACTCTTGGTTGCCAGCCGCTTGCCGGAAGGCAGAAAGGGACACGCGCGGATCGTTCTGAGCGCTTCTATCGCCGTTCCGCAGGAGCGATTCGACCCGCGCTCCCTTGAGACGGCCCTCTGCAGCCAGAAGTTGGAGTTCTTCGGTGGAGTAGCGCTTGAAGGGGAGCGTCCGGGTGTTCACTGGTCTCGCCCTCCGGGATGGTTATCTCTGCCTCGATCTCGGCCCAGGCGGCCCCGATGGGGTCTCGGGAGGGTGCGGTCTTGCTGGGGAAGCCGTCCTGGCGATTTGAGGCCCGGGTGATTCGAGACGAAGCGCCCCTGGCCCGGCAGGTGCTGAACACCGGGAGGGAGGAACCTCACGTGCTGGAGACGGCCGGTCTGGTAGTGGGTGACGCCGAAGAGGATCGGGGGCGGGGTTCCGCCGGATTGCGCCAATGCTTCCAGAGTCGCTCGCACAACGCCGAAGACGTCGTCGTCGATTCGTCCTCGTGCCTGTTCCGCCTGCCTTGCGATTTCCATTACAAAGCTTCGGGCAGGCAGGTTGAGACGTTCGATTCGGCGGATGATGTCCTGCCGGTCCGGGCGTCGGAGGCCGGCGGATTCAAGTGCCTGTGGGAGGTGGCCTGATGGCATGGGCAGGGCGTGACCGTAATCCCTTAAGTTGATGGAGCAGAAGGAGAAATAGCGATGATAGAATATAGAATATAGACTGAAGAGGAGATGAAAGAAAGCGGGAGGCCCGGCGAGGAAGCGACAAGCAGGATCCTGACCGGATGGATCGCACCAAGTGGCGATTCTCTTCAGCCGGTAGAGGCGACTTGACGAAAGGCCTTCCGGGCCTTAACAATCAGGATCGAATGTGTGGAAGAGCGGCCCAATCAAAAGTAGGGTGGTTCCCGGATGCGCTGGCGCCAACCTTCCAACCGGCAATTGTCGCCAAGGCAGCGAAGGCTTTGTGAAGACGAAATGGAGAGCGGGTGAATCTACCTGTTGAGGAACTCAGGAAGTTGTCGGAGGGAATTCTGGCCCGACGTGGCCTGAGCGACCCCGATGCGGCGGTTGTGACCGATATCCTTCTGGAGGCCGAGCTACGGGGCCGGCCCTCGCACGGGATGATCCGGCTTCCGGGCATCGCCGAGCGGAGCGCCGGGCGCACACCTATGCGCCTCGCGCGCGAGGGGCCATCCTACGCCCTGGTGGATGGCCAGGAGAACCTGGGCTACCTCGTGGCGCATCGATGCGCTCGTACGATCATCGGGAAGGCGGAAACAACGGGGCTGGCGGTTGTCGGGGGGTTCAACACCGGCCACTGCGGAATGTTGGGCTACTACGCCTCAATGGTGGCAGATGCCGGTATGATCGGCCTGGCGGCGTGTGACACGAGCCCCCGGATAGCGCCCTGGGGAGGCACGCAACCGGTCCTGGGAACGAACCCGCTCGCAGCCGGGTTCCCGGCGCGGAAGGGACAGGTCCTGGTCGATCTCTCCTCGGCGGCCATTACCAATGGCCAGATCCTGATGCATATGAAAGATGGGACTCCGCTCCCCGAGGGAGTCGCTCTGGGGACCGACGGAAAGTTGACGACCGACCCAGAAGCCGCCCTTGCGGGGGCCGTTCTGCCGTTCGGCGGCCACAAAGGCTATGCCCTTGCGGTGATGATCCAGATCCTTTCCGGCGCCCTTGTACGAGCGGCCCCGGTGCCACAGCCTGGCCGGAACTACGGTATTTTTCTTTTGGCGATATCACCGACCATCTTTATGGATGCCAACCTGTTCCACGAAGGCGTCGAAGACCTCATCCGAAAGATCAAAGGGTCGGAGCCGGCGGCCGGAGTGGGCGAGGTTCTGGTGCCCGGGGAGCGGGCGTTTCGCGAGCGGGCACGCCGGCTTACAGATGGGATCGAAATCGATTTAGACCTGATGGCAGAATTGAGGAAGCTATAGGCAGATTCCTCAATTCACGCTGTTCGTCCGGGGGAGGCAGTTGCATCCAGTCCGAGCGCTGGAACTTCCTCCTGGAACGGGGCGCGGAGCAGATCAAAAGCCGCATCGGATGGGGCTTTGTTCTTGACACCTCCGGTCGCTCCGGGTACTTTAAGCGACATCGCAAGAGTAGAGGTGCGGCTCTTCATCAGTAGCTCCGGCCAGACGGCGGATGGCACCGGCCAGGGTGAAAGGGATGAGCTGCCGAAGTCCACTTTCGTTTCCGTCGCGGCCGTGGGCTGGTCCGGTCGATAAGATCGTCTGGATTGTCACAGGGTGATCCTGTGGAGCGCTCTCTTGTCTTTTGCTGGGCATCGTGTTTGCACGCGTCCTGCCGCAGCCGGCGAGCCATCTACCCAACCGTAGCCGGTTGCCTTTTTATTGAGTGTCCGGGATCGCCCGATCCTCACAGGATGCTCGGATACCCCGAAGGAGGTCGACCCATGTTCCGTGGATGCTACACTGCCCTCATTACGCCTTTTAAGGAAGACAAGGGTATCGATGACGCTGGGCTGGAGAAGCTGATCGCCTTCCAGATCGACCAGGGCGTAAGCGGCGTTCTAGCCGTGGGCACAACAGGTGAGAGCCCGACTCTGAATTGGGAAGAGCACAACCGCGTGACCGAGAAGGTCTGCAGCATGGTCAACGGGTCATGCACTGCCATTGCAGGTACCGGGAGCAACTCCACCGAGGAAACGCTTCGGGCGACAGAACATGCCGCGCACGCTGGCGCGGCTGCCGCCCTGCTGGTAGATCCGTACTACAATGGCCCCAGTTCGCTTGAGATTCGTAAGGAGTATGTGGCTCCCGTGGCAGCCGCGTTCCCCGATATCCAGATGATTCCATATGTCATACCGGGACGAACGGGTACGGCCCTCCTTCCTGAGGACCTCGCCCTGCTCCACGCCGAGTTCAAGAACGTGAGCACCGTAAAGGAAGCAACGGGCGATCTGGCGAATATGGCGAGAACTCGGGAGGTTTGCGGGGATGATTTCGTCATCATGTCCGGTGACGACGACAAGACCGTAGCGATGATGAGCGACCCGAAGATCGGCGCCGCCGGCGTGATTTCGGTGATGTCGAATCTGGTGCCGGGTCCGATTCAACGTATGACGGAAGCCCTGCTGGAAGGGGATGTCGATACGGCCGAAGCCCTGGCCGCTGCGTTGAAGCCGTTGTTCAGCATGGTGGGCGTGGTGTCCGAAGAGACAACGGCGTACGGCAGCACCGCGGTGAAGGCGCGAAATCCCCTGCCCGTTAAGACGTTAATGAATATTCTGGGCATGCCGGCCGGCGTCACCCGGCGCCCTCTTGGCAAGATGAACCGGGCTGGCCTGGACGTGGTCCTGGCGAACGCCAGGCAGATTATGGCCTCCGACCCGGAACTGTTCGCACCTATTGAATCGTTCTTCAAGGTTGACGTGGCGAAGCGCCTGGAGGATCCGGCAACTCTAGAAGGTCTGGCTTACTCGTAGGCAGCTGTTGCCAGGTATATAGATCGACGCGGACGCGATGTGCGGGTCGAGGTGGAACTCTGGTTCCCTTCGACCCGACCCCCGTTTGGAGAACTGATGGTTCAGCCACAAACGAAGAACAGAGTGCTTCTGGACTGGGCGGAAGAGGTGCGGAAGCTCTGTGCTCCTGACGCCGTTCACTGGTGCGATGGATCGCAAGCGGAGTATGACAGCCTTACGACGGCGCTGTGTGATACTGGAACCTTCGTGAGGCTGAATCCCAATCTGAGGCCGAACAGTTTTCTGGCGCGGTCGGATCCGGCGGATGTCGCTCGGGTTGAAGACCGGACCTTTATCTGCACGGCCACAGAGGCGGAAGCCGGCCCCACGAACAACTGGGCCGATCCGGAGCCCATGAAGCGCAAGATGCTGGAGCTCTTCAGTGGGGCGATGCGCGGCCGTACGATGTACGTGATCCCGTACTCGATGGGTCCCATCGGGTCTCCGATGTCGAGAATCGGTATGGAAGTCACCGACTCCGCCTACGTCGTCTGCAACATGCGGATTATGACCCGGATCGGCACTTCGGTTCTGGATGCACTTGGAGATGGTGATTTCGTACCCTGCCTGCACTCGGTGGGTGCCCCTCTGGAAAAAGATGAGACCGATTCATCCTGGCCGTGCAACGCCGACAACAAATTCATCGTCCACTTCCCGGATGAGCCTTCCATTTACAGCTACGGGTCGGGCTACGGAGGCAACGCGCTGCTGGGAAAGAAGTGCTTCGCTCTCCGGATTGCTTCGTCGATGGCGAAAGACGATGGGTGGATGGCAGAACATATGCTGATTTTGGGGCTAACGAACCCAGGTGGCAGGAAGACCTACCTGGCCGGCGCTTTCCCCTCCGCCTGCGGCAAGACCAATCTGGCCATGCTGCGGCCTACGATTCCAGGGTGGGAGGCGCGGTGCGTGGGGGATGATATCGCCTGGATGCGAATTGGCCCTCAGGGCGGGCTCCAGGCAATCAATCCTGAAGCTGGATTCTTCGGCGTTGCCCCTGGTACGAGCAAGACCACAAACAGCAACGCGATGGCAGCGGTAGCATCGAATTCCATTTTTACCAATACCGCCCTCACGGGTGATGGCGATATCTGGTGGGAGGACATGACGGAGGCGCCCCCGAAAGATATGGAGGACTGGCGGCAGCAGCCGTGGACTCCCGGGGCGAAGGGCCCGGCTTCTCACCGAACGCCCGCTACACGGCTCCGGCTGCACAGTGTCCGGTTATGGATCCTGAATGGGAGAGCGCCGACGGCGTCCCGATCTCCGGCTTCCTGATGGGCGGTCGCAGGTCGACGACGGTGCCGCTGGTGTTCGAAGCCTTCAATTGGGAGCATGGCGTTTTTCTGGGCTCGATCATGGGGTCTCAGACAACGGCGGCGGCCGCAGGATCTGTAGGTAAGCTGCGCCGAGATCCTTTTGCGATGCGACCCTTCTGCGGCTACCATATGGGCGCCTATTTCGGTCATTGGTTGAAGATGGGGTCTGACTTGGGCGACCGGGCACCCAGGTTCTTCTGCGTAAACTGGTTTCGCCAGGACGCAAATGGGCGCTTCCTGTGGCCCGGCTTTGGCGACAACAGCCGCGTTCTCAAATGGATCTGCGGCCGGATCGACGGAACTGCAGACGCGGTGGAATCGCCCATCGGATTCGTCCCCACGGCAGCATCGCTGGATCTGGAGGGGCTGGAGATCGACTCGTCGGATCTGAACGCCCTGCTAACGGTGGATCCGTCGGAGTGGCTTCAGGATCTGGACGATATCCGAACGTTCTTCCAACCTTTTGGGAACGGCCTTCCTTCTGAGTTGACAGAGCAGCTGAATCAGTTGGAGACCCGCCTGAAAGCGTGAGTGTGCGCACCTTCTTGACGGAGTTGTCATGATCAAAGTGGTGATATGCGGCATCGGCGGCCGAGTCTGCGGGAGGATCGCCCATCTGGTTGGTGACGCCGACGGAATGGAGCTTTCCGGGGGTGTTGAAGTCGCCACCTTTCCTGCGATCGGCAAGGATATCGGCGAGGTGGTCGGAGCTCCCAATATGGGTGTTCACCTGGTGGACGATCTGAGCCAGGTTGTGGATCCTGCATCCGTCGTCGTCGCGTTTACGGCGCCTCCCGAAGGAACGGTGGAGGCCGCTGCCATCTGCGGGGAGCGGGGCACGCCGATGGTTATCGGAACAACCGGATTGTCCAGGGCACAGGAAGGGGCCATCCGGGATTCGCTGAAGGACGTCGCGTGCGTTTACTCAGCAAACTTCAGCGTAGGCGTTACTGTCCTCCGGGCCCTCGTGCAGCAGGCGGCGAGCATTCTGGGCGATGCTTTCGACGTGGAAATTATCGAAATGCATCACCATTTCAAGAAGGACGCCCCCAGCGGAACCGCCCTGGCGCTTGCAGAGGCTGCTGCGGCGGGACTGGAGAGAAACCTGGCGGATGTGGGTGTCTACGGACGTCACGGAGATACGGGGGCACGCACAAAGGAAGAGATCGGCGTTCACGCCCTGCGCGCCGGGGATGTCGTTGGTGAGCACACGGTCCTCTTTGGCGGCACCGGAGAAACGATTCGCCTCGAACATCGCGCACAAAGCCGCGACACGTTTGCTGCCGGCGCCGTGCGCGCCGTTCGATTTGCTGCCACCGCCGACCCCGGGATGTATGACATGCCGGATGTGCTTGGAATAAAAGAAGCCTGATCGTTTTCACTGAACACTTCTCGAGCAAGTTCACGAAGGATCAACATGCATTGCCCGCTGAATCCGGACTTTTTCAATCAACAGGAGCTGCAGCGGCTTGCACGACGACCGAGATGGTCATTCTAACTGTTTGGAGGCTGTGCTTATGACGGTTGAAGCTTGCGATCTCATTGAAACGATGGTTGGAGGAAACACACTTGCGGTAGCCGACCAGGTGCTGATTAATCCGAAACCGGGAACACTTCTTTCACGTACGGGTGGACTGCTTTCCAAGATTCGAGACCCCGGGGTTCCGGGAGATGCCGCCTGCCGTACGCTGATTCGCCTGGGAATGAACTTTGTCGGCCGGGACACCGAGATCGTAGGATACAACCGTACAGAGACCGAAGCGGCGCTGGGTCAGGTTCTGGCAACCATCGACCACACCGAGTCCGTGCAAGCGGCGATGCCGGGCATTGTCCAGGAATTCCTGGACGATATGCTGTCGGTCAATAAGGCGGACAGCCTGTCCGGTCTTCTGGCAGAGCGGATCCAGGCAGCCCTGAAACCCGAAAACCCGGGGCGCTCTTTCTTGGAGCTGATGCGGCGGGAACTCCGGGCGGGCGTCTACTACAGGATGATCGGCGAAGGCTACTGCAAATTCGGTAACGATTATGCCCGCGGCCTGGAGTACCTCCGTCACTTCGGGTTCTGTCAGGTGTCGACGAACCCGGTTCTGGCGGCAATAGCTTTCGACGAAGATGAAGGGCTCGCGGAGGCGCTGAAGAAAGAGGTCGCCCTGCACGACGACTGGATGTCGAGCCCGGAAGAGCATGCCGACGAGATCGCCATGGCGGCCACGCTGATCGCCCTCTGGCCCAACCTGGCGATTTTCAGGCCGCTGGCTCTGTACACAGGCCTGAAGGATTACATGGTTAGCTTCCAGCTGAACCCGAACATCGCCGATCAGGCCGATCCAAGTGTCGAAGACGCACGGAATGCGCATGGCGTTGCCGCCGAGTTCCTGAAAGACTACGATCGCCTGCTTGGGCTCGGGGAAAAGTCAGGCGAGGTTGCGCCAAATATCGTGTTCAAGGTCGCGGCTTCACACGATGCCTCCCGGACGATCACCGAGGTCTTGAACAGCGAAGGTATCGGTACCAACAACACGGTCGTCTATACGGTTGCTCAAGAAATTCAGCTGATTATCGATGCGTTCAAAGGAAAGGCCGAAGCGCTGAATCAGGAGAGGCAGGTCGTTCGGACTTACGAGACCAATATGGGCGGGCGCTTCGTTTCGCACCTTCGGGAAGTGGAAGCCGAAAAGCTCTTTCTGGAGCTGGCCGAAGAGTCCGGGGACGACCGCGCAACCACTCTGCTGGATCAACTGGCGGACTCCCTGGGCGTAGACGATGAGACCCGCGCTGCGGCGTCGGGTTCTGTTGCTGATAAGGCACGCGCCTATTGCGCCTACAAGTTCCTGAAGGCCATCGACCATGATATTCTAAAGGAAGCGGCGAAAAACCTCGGGAAGCCGCCGGAGTCGCTTGGGCAGCTAGAGGAGGATCTCAAGAAGGGGGGCACATTGGTCGCCCGCCGAGTCTACGGGGTCTTCTTCACCGAAGAGAATGTGGAAAAGTGGATCGACTACCTCCAGCGGACGTACGGACTTACGCCGATTCAGGCAGAGGAAGTGGTGGAGTCGATGGACGTGTTGCCGGCGTCGAAGCGGATTCCGGAGGACTCCTACCATACCCTGGGCACCACCAACATGTGCAACACCGAGTTTCCCAACCACTCTCGAGCAGTTCAGCTTGCTTCGGAGGCAGAGGGGTTCCGTCTGGAAGACTACAAAGATGCGGTCCTGGCAAGCTACGACCCGGCAGTTGCCGAGAGGCTGCGAGCGCTTCCTGATTTCGTTCTGGGCTATGACCTTACGCCATCTCTGAAGACGTTCCTGACGGAGGAAGTCCGCATCGATGTGGATGGATGGCAGACCGGAGGAATTGAACCTGAGCAGTGGCCGGCATTCGGCTCTGTGCAGAAGACGTCGGGCGAATTCAGGGCCGCCTACGACACCTTTGCCGCACACTGTGTTGAGATTGCGAAAGAAGCGAGCTGATTTCCGATCGAACTCGTACGGACCATAGCAAGGGGCGCATCCGGGACGGGTGTGCCCCTTTCGCGTTGGACCCTGGACGAAGGTCGACGAGCATCGTTCCCGCATAGCCTATGAAACAGTTCCGATTCGAACATTCTTTCGTAGACGCCGATCTCGGATTCGACGGAATCGGTGCCGTGGTCGTGGCCGATTTTGACGGTGACGGACGACCGGAGTTCGCAACAGGTGGAAAAGGCGGCGGGTTCTATTACATTTACGACTACGATCCGTCCGCCAACGTCTGGACACACCAGGTGGTGACGACGGCCATAAGCCCGAATGTGGGGGCTACTGCAGTTGATATGGACGGCGACGGGCGACCTGAACTCGTCTGCGGAGAATGGGGGGACCGACTTCACTGGATTCGCCCAGTCGACGGGGATTGGCGGGTACACACTGTGGGTCGAGGTCTTGACGATCCCCATGATATCTTAGCTGGCGACCTGGATGGCGACGGGCGTGAAGAGGTCGTCGTAAGAGAGAAGGACGGTCGCCTGATGATCTGGCAGGCTCCGGATAACCCTGAGCATGAGTGGGTTTGCCAGGTTCTGGCCGAATCCCTCCCTGGAGATGGAACCTCTCTTGTGCAATCAGACGATCGTATGGATATCGTGACGAATGTCGGCTGGTTCGAGAACGTAGAGGGCGATGGCTCCCGGTGGGAGCGCCGCTCTCTGGTCCCATCGTCTCTCGACTGGCATCCTGAGTCCCGGCTCGCAGTGGCCGACGTGGATGGCGACGGCAAACTCGAAGTGGTGATAACGGAGTCGGAAATCGGCCCCGCCCGACTGGCACTGCTCCGGCCGGACGGCCCGGGCAAGCCGTGGGATGCCGAGGTGATCCTGGATCGAGACTTGGATTTGCGGGCGCTTCACAGCCTGCAGGTGGTGGATCTGGACGGCGATGGGGTGTTGGAGATCTTTACAGCGGAGATGGAGAATGGTAAGACGGATGGTGTGGACTCCGTTCCAAAATGGTTCTGCTTGAGCCCCCGCCAGGGCGGTGGCTGGGACCGTCACGTTCTCCTGGATGAGAACATCGGCACGCACTCCGCCGTCGCAGCAGATTTCGACGGCGACGGGAGGGTCGATCTGGTGGGTAAAGTCTGGCGGGCCAATCCGGAAAATGGCGCCGGCGGGCGGAATCATGTCGACTTCCTGAGAAACCTGGGATCCGGGTCATGAATATATTGAAGATGGTGGGAACCGGTCTGATCGCTCTGCTGGCAGGGATTCAGCTGATTCCGGTCGATCGTGACAATCCTCCAGTCACGGCCGGTTTCGATGGTCCGCCTGAAGTGGAGGCCGTGCTGAAGACGGCGTGCTACAATTGCCACTCCAACGAAACGGACTGGCCCTGGTATGCCTATGTGGCCCCGATGAAGTTCGCCGTGGCCGACCACGTGGAAGAAGGCCGGGGCGAGTTCAACCTGTCTGAGTGGGGCAGTTTCACGCAAGAATTCAAGGACCACCTGAGGCACGAGATGTGGGAAGAGGTAGAAGAGGGCAAGATGCCTCTGCCGAACTATGTCTGGCTGCATCCGGAAGCGGTGTTAAGTAGGGAACAGAAAGAGACTCTTCGGCAATGGTCGCTGCAGGCGGCCCAGAAGCCTGCTGGAGAGGGAGAAGGAGATGCTGGACATGAAGAGCACGACCATGAACACTAGACCAGGCCGTACACATTCAGCATAAGGAGACGACGTGGCGCGAACGAATTACGGATACGAGAAGCGGCAGCGGGAGTTGGCGAAGAAGAAGAAGGCCGAACAGAAACGCCTGCGGAGGTTGGCTAAGCGTCAGGAGAAGAATGCTGACGGCGAAGAGGTACTCGAAGGTGATGAGCTGGACGGGGAACTGGTAGAGGACGGTGATAATGACGATGAGGATGATGAGTAGGCGCTGATCGAAAGCCTGACAGGAGCATCAGGTGGGAACTACCTGCCCGGGGTGTGAAGATGATGCGTTCGACCACCGGTTCAACCGGTTCATCAAGAGCGGGGCAATGTTCGGTCGAGAGGTTGTCCACGTTCTTCTGATGCTCGGCGCAGTTGTTCCTTCGTGGAAAGAGGCGGAGAGCAGCCAGGTTCCCGGAAAGATGATTCGCGGCGAGGTGACGATGGACCACCTCCTGGCGCTGCCGGGCGGCTAGGAGAGGAGGGAGAAGGTGTGGCCCCTCCTGTTGTACCTGCATGGCCGGGCAGGGAGGGACCGATCCTTAACTCCTGAAAAAGTTGGGGCCGCCGATGATGATCGCCAGAGGTCATCGGTTTCCCTACGTGGTTGTATTGCCGCAGATACCGGAAGATACCCATTGGGCCGCAACCGATCCTGGGTCTTCTCCTCCAGGAGATCGAAGAAATGTATCGGATCGACCCCAGTCGGGTTTACGTTACGGGTCTGAGCATGGGGGGGACACGGGATCTGGAGGCTGTTGGCGCAGTACCCGCCTCGTTTTGCGGCGGCCGTGCCGATATGTGGCGGCGGCTATCAGAGCAGCGCGGTGTCGTTCAAGAATACGCCGATCTGGGTGTTTCATGGGGCGAAGGATTCTACGGAAAAGATAGCTAAGCCGGAACGGATTGTGGAGGCCCAGAGGAAAAGCGGGGGCTGACCCGACGTTTACGGCGTACCCAGACGTCGCGCATAGCTCGCGGGAACGGGCCTATGCCGATCCGGTGTTGTGGAGTGGATGCGTCGGCAGAGGCTTGCAGGCACAGAAAAAGAAGCCCATCCCGCTGAGAGAGGTGGGCTTTCATCTTCCCATTTTTGAAGGAACCGCGGACGTTCAGGAGAACTCTTCGCGGAATCGGCGGTAGGCGGCCGCTGCCGTTCCTCCGAACAGGTAGATCCTCCCTTTTAACGTGGTGGACTCACCCGGGGCCAGTGGCCCGATTTTGGTGGCAAGGTGCATGCAGCGCCACGGGTTGTGACCCTGGGCGGATACGAACCGGTCCCACGCAATTCCCGCGACCCATTCCAGATCGGTTGATTCGCGCAAAATGAGGCCTGCCTCCGCATTGTGATGTGAGGTGGGCCATTTTCGTGTGAAGGCGAACTCGTTCCCGTCGTTGGCTTCAGCGTCGATGGTCTCTCTGAGATCGCTGTTGAAGTGGATGTCCCGGCGAACCAGGTTCTCCAGCCCTCCGGCACCAACGAACCAGGTGCGCTCGTGAGCGTCGTCAAACATGCGTGGGTTGGGCTGTACGATCTCCGTGTCGCTGGAGCCGCCCGGGTTGAAGCAGGGGATGAGGCCGGCGATGTCGGGCCAGGCACGATCGGACTCGTTGGTGACTGTAAAAGTCAGATCGGCTCCGTCCTCTCGAGCGGTGACATCGATGACGCGACCGGGATGCGTCAGAGTGGCCTTTGATCCATCGGATGAGACCTCGATATTCGGTTCGTGAGGACCCGGCGTGTGCTGGCCGGGATCGACGGCGTCGAAGAGATGCCACTCGTAGAACCAGAGGTACATCCGCATCTCTTCATCGGACGGGGGCGTGAAACAGACGCCCCTTTGCCATTCACTGAGTTTTACCATCGGGTATTCCTCCAGGGGGAGTTTAACCCAATACACGGTACGACAGGCCAGCCACAAAACGAAAAATGAGGTGCGTGTTCTTTGCGGATGCTGGTACCGGGAGAGTCTGGTAGACGGCGGCGGCAGTGACTATCTTCAGACCAGGACTAACCCCCGCCGCAAGGAGGTTCCTTGAGCCGTACGATTCTGCACCTGGACCTGGACGCGTTCTTCTGCGCTGTTGCCGAGAAGGCCGATCGGGCGTTGAAGGGCAAGCCCTTCGCCGTCGGTGGGAGCCCAGAGGGGCGCGGTGTTGTGGCGTCGTGTTCCTACGCTGCCAGGCGCTACGGCGTCCGTTCGGCTATGCCCATGGCCCAGGCACTGCGGCTCTGCCCGCAACTGATCATTGTGGGGAGCCGCCACGGAGAATATGGTGAGTGGTCGGAACGGGTGATGGAACGACTGGATGCACTGACGCCTCTTGTGGAGCAGGTGTCCATAGATGAGGCTTTTCTGGACATCACGGGGGCAGCGGAGTTGGGGGAGGTTATCGCCCGGCGGCTCCAGGCGCGGATTCGGACCGAATTGGGCTTGCCCTGCTCTTTGGGAGTGGCCGCGAACAAGCTCGTGGCCAAGGTGGCCTCCGACTTCGGCAAGCAGTTGACTGAAACGAATGACTATCCGAACGCCATCCACGTGGTTCCGCCAGGGTCCGAGGCGGCGTTTCTGGCGCCCCTTCCCGTTCGGCGCCTCCGGGGAGTGGGTCCGAAGACGTCGGCGGCGCTCGAATCGATTGGCATCCTTACGATTGGTGATCTGGCATCGGCACCGGCCAACCTGATTGAGCGGGAGTACGGACTCAATGGACGGGGGATGGTCCGGCGAGCCCAGGGGATCGACGAGAGCCAGGTGGTTACCGGAGGGGAGGCGAAATCGGTCAGCAGCGAGACGACGTTCTCCCAGGATGTGGCCGATCGCGACGCACTCTGGGCCACGCTCCTGTCGTTGTCGGAGAGGGTGGGTCGAGACCTCAGGCGGTCTGGGCTCACTGCAAAGACGATTGCGTTGAAGTATCGGAAGCCCGATTTCACCACGTTGACGCGGCAAATGACTCTGCAGGAGGCCACCGATCTGGACGGGGCCATCTTCCGGGCCGCGCGGACTCTGTTCCAGCAGGTGTGGAAGGCGGGGGAGGCGGTGCGACTCCTGGGGGTGGGGGCGAGCAAACTCAGTGAGGAGGCGCCGCAGCTTACTCTGTGGGATCAGTCCAGCGGACGGCGGTCCCGGCTTCAGGAGACGGTCGATTCACTGAGGGACAGGTTCGGCAGCTCCGCTGCCACATGGGGGCGGGGCATGAAGGGGAAGGAAAAGAATGACGAGGAGTCTACCTGAAGCAGGATCGAGACGACTCGAGGTTCGTCAGGAACCGGAGGAGCTACAACAAGCGGCCTTCGTAGGTGAGGCCCACAGTGAACAGGGGGCCGGCCGGAAAACCCCGACCGTTCAGGCTGATCCGGGAGGCCGCTTCGAAACGGATATCGTTCCAGGGGCCGAGCCCGGCGGTGGGGGAGAGGTAGGTGACGCGTTTCCGAAGCGAATCGTTGGCCACGCCCAGGATCTTCCCCTTCTGCCCGCGGATACCTTCGAGCTTGATGGCCAGAAGCGACCATGATGTTGGTGTAGCGCCGAGTTCGGCGATAAAGACGATCTCGTTTCCGGGATCCCGGTCGAGCTCCTCGTTTTTCGTGCGGAAGCGGTAGCCGATGTCCAGTCCGGCATAGAGCGGGACGGGCCAGAAGGACTTACCGATCTGGGCGACGATGTCGATGTCCCATTGTGCCTCACCGACCGGAACGATGCCCTCTTCATTGATCAGCTCACCGGTGGGCGCTTTTGCGCCCAGCTTGATGCTGCCGACGAACGGATCCTTGATCAGATTGACTTTGAGAAAGCCGCGGACGTCGCTGATTCCGGATGCCACCCGGGCTTCACCAAAGCCGATCAGGAGCGCATCGTTGACGAAGGTCTGGCGAAACCAGGGCACCAGGAGGCCGATATCGAGCCGATCGGTCACGCCGTACCAGAGATCGACAAAGACGGCTCGGGATTCATACTTCCCACGTTCGGCGTACGGGGCCCGGTCGCCCGGCTCATAAATCCGTTGGATGTCGGGCGGTCGACCGGCGACACCAATCGAGACATACTCTTCATCCGTCGACTGCGTCATTAGGGTGATCTTGGACCAGTAGCGTCCCTTGGACAGCGTCCAGGCTCCCGCATGGGCAGCCGTCGGCGCAAGAAGCAAGAGAATGAGGACACATCGCTGGACCATTGAGACCCCGTCTAGGGTGTGTGGAGAGAGTTCGAAACGATCTCGTCCTCCGAAGCCCGTGGGGTGCCCGGGGGCAATCGGAGGATGAGGGAGTGAAAGAAGCTCCGTCAGGTGGGAACAGCCGCCGGAACTCTGATCGAGCACCGGGATGTGATCAATGGGCATAACTTCCCGTCTCATGTCACCCTGCACCTTAAACAGAGGTGCAATCGACGTGCCGATGGGGATGTGAATCTTCGGTTCCTTAATGACTGTCTGTAAGCGTATAAAAAACAAAAGTTAAAGGAAAAGAGGGGCCGGTTTCGGGCCCCTCTTTCTCGTGGTGTCGCATGTGTGAATCACCCCGGACTTGCCGGAGACTCTATTTCTTGAGAGGATAGAGTCATGACAAACAGGAAGAGGTATTCCCCAGAGGTCCGCGAACGGGCAGTCCGG
>Ga0114996_10001103_pt1 | contig 36736 bp, 35 predicted proteins | sample ArcticOcean_MG_C_4_FD_87039 | JGI IMG/M metagenome (GOLD analysis project Ga0114996, IMG submission 87039) | Marine microbial communities from western Arctic Ocean - ArcticOcean_MG_CB4_134 | ecosystem: Environmental > Aquatic > Marine > Oceanic | place: Arctic Ocean: Canada Basin | collected... | reverse complement strand
TAACTCGGCGATCGAGTCGAGCCCTTCGGGTGGGGGGAGGACGTAGCGGATGGGTTGGATGGAACCGTCCGAGCGGCGTACTTGCTCGATGTGTTTGCGCGCGATGATCGAATGCTCGATGAGCGAATCGTCCTCGACGACGCTGCCGTAAAGGTAAGAAGTGCCTTTGATAGTGACGCGTTGGCCCACGCGCATGGGAAATTCGTCGCTGCCGGTCATGATGACGCGCGCTTCGATACGACTGTCGCGGCCGACGTGCAGATTACCTTTGAGGATATTGCCACTTAGTACCTCGACGCCGTCCTCCAGCACCAGAGTCTGTGTGGGATAAGTGCTAAGATGCACGCCCGATTCCAACCTTACTCCCTCACCCAACACGATATGGCCGCTCAAATTGCAGTGGTCGCCGATATGGACGCGTCGGTTGAGCCGTACCCGAGGTCCAATGAAGGCACCTTTGCCGATGACAATGTCGAGTGGTCCGCGATCCTTATCCATGGTGACGATCTGTTCGATGACGGCATCGTCGATGAAGAAGTCCTCGTCATCGACGATGGTGATGATATCCATCAGTCGCTCGTAGGCCCAACGCCGGGCGATCGAATCCATGCGGCGCCATACACTTTTCTCATTGAAGCCGAGGATTTCCTCCTCGTTTCTGGCCTGGACGGCACGCACCGTTTTACCGTTGCGGTTGAAGATGCCCACCAGATCGGTGAGCATGAGTTCGCCCTGGGCATTGTCGGTCTGGATGTCGCCGATGTGGGCGCGTAATAGGCTTTCCTTGAAGGCGAAAACGCCGGTATTGATCTCGCGCATCTCTAGGAGGTGGTCGCGACTGAAAACACACGGTCGGCCATTGTAAATGACTTCGTAGGGGGCATCCAGGCTGATAATGTCTTTGTATTCTTTGATTTCGATGACTTTGCCCGCGTCTGCTCCAGTGGCGGTACCCTGGACGTCGGTGGCTGGCACGCGCAAGATGCGGCCGTAGTGGTTTTGCTCAGTCGGGCCGCTGTAGGCGCCGGTCAGTACCATCATATCGCAGTCGCCGTCTTCGAATTCGCGCCGAAAGTGCGAGACAGCGGCGGCGGTGAGCAGTCCCATATCGCCGACAAAGATGTAGATGTGGCGTTTGCTGGTCGTTGCCGAAAAGGTGTCTAGCCCGACGCGCACTGCATCGCCGGTGCCGGCCGGCAAGCCCAGGACCGGGTTTTCCTGGTAGGCGAAGGCGCGTCCGGGTTGGGCATTGGTGGCGCGCGCCACATCGCCGGCCTTGATGCCAACGACGATGATTTGGTTGGGGCTGTCGAGGCCGTCGCGCACTGCGTCGGCGACGCGCAGTACTGCGGGTTTGCCCCAGATCTGGTGCAACATCTTGGAAGTTTCGGAGCGGATACGTTTGCCGTGACCGGCGGCCAGCACGATGCCAATGCGCGGGATGTCGGGGGCGATGGGCGAGTTTAGTTGCTGGAGCAGGGTTTTTATTTCGTCTTTTGCATGCGGCATGGCGATATATCGCTTAAGCTTGGGCGATGGCCGTTTGGTGTGGTTCGCCGTTGCTGGATGTGGAGGCGGTGAGAATTTCTTGTAGGGATTCTTCATTTTGTGCGAGACGCATAAGCACTTCGTGTAAAGAAATGACCGGTTCGTTGTTGGCCGGTATCAGGCGGGTATAGGTGCCGTCTTGCTGCAATTGCCGCGCTTTGAGGCGATCAGCTAGGGCGAGTTCGAGGAGTTCGTGCAAGAGGCGTTCTTTGAGGTTGTCGTCTTCGATGGGGAAGACGACTTCCACCCGGCCGCGCAAGTTGCGGTTCATCCAATCGGCGCTGCCGGCCCAGATCTCCATGTCGCCGTCGTTGGCAAAATAAAATACGCGACTGTGCTCCAAAAAGCGTCCGATGATACTATAGACGCGAATATTGTCGCTGACGTCGGGTAGGCCCGGCCGCAGGCAGCAAATGCCGCGCACGATCAAATCGATTTGCACACCGGCCTGCGAGGCGCGATAGAGCATCTGAATGATTTTGGGGTCCATGAGGCCGTTCATTTTGGCCATGATGGCGGCCGGTCGGCCGGCGTCGGCGTGCTCGATCTCGCGTTCGATCAGTTGAATGGTGCCTTTCATCAGGAACGCGGGGGCCACGAGCAGCTTGCTGAAGGAGATTTCCGGCGAACGGGCGGTGAGTAGGTTAAAGACCTGGGCGACGTCGGCGGTGATGTCCTGGCGCGCGGTGATCAGGCCCAGGTCAGTGTATAACTGCGCCGTCACGTGGTTGTAATTGCCCGTGCCCAGGTGGGCGTAGCGCCGCAGTCGGTCATCGTCGCGCCGCACTAGCATGGAGAGCTTGCAGTGAGTTTTTAACCCCATGACGCCGTAGACTACGTGCACGCCGCTTTCTTCAAGTTGTTTGGCCCACTCGATATTGGCTGCTTCGTCGCCGCGTGCCTTTAGTTCGACCAGCACGGTCACCTCCTTGCCCCGTTCGGCGGCGTCGATCAATGCCTGCGCTACTTCGGAGTCATCACCGGTGCGGTAGATCGTTTGTTTGATAGCTAGCACTTTGGGGTCGGTGGCCGCCATGCGGATAAAATCGATGACGGCGGAGAAGGCTTCGTACGGGTGGTGTAGGAGCACATCGTTGTTGCGGATATTGGCAAAGAAAAGCTCCGGATCCTGCGGCAACTTGCTCTCTACTGGGGTGAAGGGGCGGTCTTTCAGGTCGGGACGCGGTACCTCGTAGAGATTCATGACCCGATGCAAGTTGACTGGTCCATCGACTTGGTAGACCTGGGTGTCGTCGAGGTCGAACTGGCCTTGCAATTGGTGCACCAAAAATTGGGGTGCCCTGGCGGAAATCTCTAGGCGCACTTCATCGCCCTTGCGCCTATTGTGCAGCTGTTCGGCGATCTCTTCGAGTAGGTTGTCGGCTTCTTCTTCGTTGACGTAGAGTTCGCTGTTGCGCGTCACCCGAAAAGGCGCCGCCCCTAGGCCTTCGTAGCCGCGGAACAGTTCGTTGATCTGCAGTTCCATAATGCCGGCCAGGGTGACAAAATGGATGCTGCCATCGCGGTCGGGCAGGCGCAGGATGCGCGGCAGTACTCGGGGCACGGTGACTACGCCTATAGTGGTATGATGTCCGGTGCGCAGCACCGCGCCGATGCACAGGGCTTTGTTGAGTACGCGGGGAAAGGGGTGTGATGGGTCGATAACGATGGGGGTAAGGATGGGTTCCAGCTCTTCCCGCCAATAGCGTTGCACAAACTCGAGGTCCTCGCCTTTGAGTTGGCGCGCCTCCCGCAGGTGGATGCCCTCGGCGGCCAGGGCGGGAAGCAGATCGTCGTTCCAACAATGGTACTGGTCTTTGACCAATTGGTGGGCTTTAACGGCGATGTGGTCGAGTTGTTCTTTCGGCGTCAGCTGGTCGGCGCCGGAAGACTGCCTACCCGTATCCTGCAATTGGATGAGTCCGGCTACCCTGACTTCGAAAAATTCGTCGAGATTGTTGGCGACGATGGCGAGAAATTTGACCCGCTCCAACAGTGGATTGCCCAGATCTTGGGCTTCTTCCAGAACGCGGCGGTTGAAATCCAGCCAGGAGAGCTCGCGATTAATGTAATATTGAGGATTGTCTAAATGTGTTTCCATCGGACACAACTTTCATTTTTTCCTACAGGTAACTTGGCTTAAATCTATGCAATTCAAAGAGATATGTCAATAATTAATCCAGATAATTAATAGACTTCATAGCGTTTTCATCACAAACTTCCTATCTTCAACTGCATTGTCGATAACCGTCTGGGGATCAAACTTCTCGCCTTCTGCAGGAAAAAGTCCCTCGGTGAATTCGAGACTTAAAAGACCGTCGAAACCGCTTTGTACGACATGGGGGAGGAAGCGGGTGTAATCGATCCAATTGCCGTCTTGTAGTAGCGTGGCTGTGCCATCGGCGCTGTTGCGGTTCTGCAGATGGATATGGGAGATAGCCGGACGCAAGGTGTTGTAGGTGGCAATAGCCTGGTCGGTATCGTGCTCGGTGTAGGGTTGGAAGCAGAGACCGACGTGGTCGGACAACTCTTCGAGCAATTGTTGGGTGCTTTCCAGGGTGTCACACAGGGTATTGCCGTGTGTTTCCATGGTCAGGTCCATGGAATGGCCGGCGAGGCGGGTGCCCAGGTCGTTGAGGCGTTCGACAGAAAGAGCGCGGGTCGCAGGATCGGCGTCGGCAGAGGCTAAGCGGCCGGGAAAGATCTTGAAGGTGGAAACGCCTAGGGCGGCGGCGTAGTCCACCAGACGATCCAGGTCAGTGACCTGGGCGTCGGCTTCTGTGCCCTCCAGGTGGAAGCTGGGATAGGCGCCCAGGGCCACGGTGCGCATGTCTAGAGACTGCATCTTTTGGGCCAATGCCTCTACTTCGTCCGATCCAAGGGAGGAGATGTGGTACTGCCAGATCTCCAACTCGTCGAAGCCGGCGGTTTTGATCGAGTCCAATAGGTCGATGAGGGGGTGAGTGATTAGGTGGTCTGCGGTCCAGCGGTTGACCTCGAGCATGATGGTATTTAAGAGCAATTGCATGATAATGCCTCTAGGCGAAATGCACCCCAAGTTTGACGTTTTCCTGGGGGTGAGTGGCGATTTTGGGGTATTCGTCCAGCAAGTCGTCAAAAGCGACGATGGGTTGGACGATGGGTTCACAACGCAAGCTGCCGTCGGTTAGCAGGCGCCAGACGACCTCGAGAATGCGGGCTTCGTTCCAATTGGGGTGGTCGGGATTGGGTTCGCTGCAGGCGCGCGAGAATACAATGCTGGGGCGGTTGAAGTGGGCTTCGGCGCCCAGGTCGAGGCCGGCCGGGTAGGCGCCGGGATAGGCACCGGCTACCACCGTGCCGTTATAGGCAACGCCGCGCAGCGCCGCTTGCAGGGCCAGGTGGTGGCCGCTGTATTCGATGCAGACATCGGCGCCGCGCTTGTCGGTGGCTTTTTTTATTTCTCGGCCGGCGTCACAGGTGCTGGAGTCGAGGGTTAGGTCGGCGCCGCACTCGAGGGCAACCTGGCGGCGCAATTGCAGCGGATCGACGGCAATGACGGGGTGGGCGCCGGCCAGTTTGGCCAATTGCAGGGCCAAAAGGCCAATGGCACCCATGCCGAAGACGGCGACTGCATCGCCCAGGCGCACATGGCCGTCGCGCACTGCACCCAGGGCGAAGTCGGCCGGGTCGAGGCAGACGGCGGCCTGCCAGGGTACGCCGTCGGGCAGGCGGTGCGCCGTCTCGGGCCAGAGGTGTTCCTGGCGCAAGGGGCCGTGGCCGAAAACGCGATCGCCCACTTTGAGCTGGGTGACCTCGGTGCCGCTCTCGACCACCTCGCCGACGCACATATTGCCGAGGCGACTGGGATAGGACACACCTGCCTGGTCGTGGTTGAAAAGGCGGTATTCGCTGTCAAAGCTACCGCGGTTGGCGGCGTAGCCTTTATAAGCCGCCATTTCGGTGCCGTGTTTGACGGCGCCAAAGAGGCTCTTGACGCGTACCTGGTTGGCCGCCAAGGGGGAATTCTGGTATTCGGCGAAGGCGACTTGCTCTGGGGCCGGGGCGATCAATTCTCTGGGCATCGTTTGTTCTCCCGCGGCTATTTTACAGCGCCGCGTGGCTTTTATTATATTGTTTATTTACCGTTTGCGAGGAGTGGAAATATAGGCAAGCGGCGCCTGGACATCAATTGAAGAGGAGATAGATATGGCCGCACGCGCAAAAATACTAGTGCCCGGCGACGATCCGCCGCAGATCGCTGGATCGCCGCACCTGGAACGACTCGAACTCTACGGAGATGTGACGCTCTACGATACTACCCCGCAGAGTTTTGCAGAGAAGATCGAACGGGCGCAGGACTTCGACGTCATTATTAACTCGCGCGGCGTGGTCAAGTGGCACGAAGGCGAGCTGCGCGAGTTGCCTAATTTGCGCATGATCACCACTTGTTCGATTGGCACGGACATGATCGATTTGAACGTGGCGCGGGAATTAGGCGTCGTTGTTTCTAACCAACCTGGGCGCACAGCACCGGTGGTGGCCGAGCATATGTTTGGTCTGATGTTTGCCGCGGCCAAATTGGCGGCTTTCCAAACGGCCGAAATGAAAGCCAATCGCTGGACGCGGCGCATGTACCACATGGTCCAGAAGAAAACGTTGGGAATTATCGGCACGGGCAATATTGGCGCCGAAATGGCGCGCTTGGGACGGGCCATAGATATGGACGTGATCGCCTGGACGTTCAATCCCTCGGACGAGCGCGCCAAAGAGTTGGGGGTGCGTTTTGTCGAATTGGACGAATTGCTGCGCAGCGCCGATGTGGTCAGTCTGCACGTGGCGCTGACGCCCGACACCGAAAAATTAATCGGTCAGCGCGAAGTGGAACTGATGAAACCGGGGGCCTTGCTACTCAATGGCGCCCGCGGTGCCGTCGTCGACCTCGACGCTTTGGCGAGGGGACTACAGAGCGGCCATTTGGGCGGTGCCGCCCTCGATGTTTTTCCGGAAGAGCCTTTTGCGCAACCGCATCCGATCAAAGAGTGCGAAAACGTAATTATGACGCCGCACGCTGCCGACCAGACGCCCGAGGGCGTCGATCTACTCAACGAGGGGGCGGTGGACAATGTCATCGCCTTTCTCAAAGGTGAACCGCGCAATAACGTGGCGGCGTGAAAGGAGGAGAGATGTTTAAATCGCTATCCCCTGGGGCCATCGGAGTTAAAGTAGAAAACCTGGAACAGGGATTGGAATTGGCAGCTAGGCACGGTTTCGCAGGGTATCACTTCAATATCGCCGAGGCAAATGCTTTGGGTGTGGCACAGACGCAGGACCTGGCCGCCGCCAAGGGTGTGCGCCTGTCGGCCTGGAGTTTTCCGCTCGATTTTCGTTCCGCTGCACAAGAATACCAAGAAAGCTTGGCGGCGCTGCCGCAATTGGCCCGCACAGCGGAGGAATTGGGCGTACTGCGCACGGCCACCTGGATTTCTCCCGCTTCCGACGATTTGAGCTACGAGGAAAATTTTGATTTCCACCTACAGCAGCTCAAACCAGCAGCGGCTGTATTGGCAGATTGCGGCATTCGCCTTGGCCTAGAGTACATAGGGCCCAAGACCTTGCGCGCCGGCAAGAAACATTCGTTCGCTCACACTATGGAGCAGATGGGCGAATTGTGCGCCGCCATCGGCGACAATGTAGGATTTTTGCTGGACAGTTGGCATTGGTATACGGCCCACGAGACGGCGGACCAATTGCGCCAACTCAAGGTCGAGCAGGCCGTTGACGTACACGTCAACGATGCGCCGGCCGATGTGCCTATAGACGAGCAAATCGATAATGTGCGCACCTTGCCGGGCGCGACTGGCGTCGTTGATATTGTCACTTTTTTGACTGTTTTACAAGAGCTCGGCTACGACGGCCCGGTAATGGTGGAGCCGTTCAATGAAGCGCTGCGACAAATGGCGGCCGACGAGGCTTGCGCTGCCACGGCCGCGGCGCTGGACAAAGTTTGGGTGCAGGCCGGTCTTTCCTAAGAATATGCGCGCCCGCATTGCTCATATCGTACCCACTGACCGCATTGCCTATTTGATGCTCTACGCCCGCTTGCAGCGGTTGCGCGAAATTGGTTACGAGTTAAGCGTTATCTGCGGGGCGGTGGGCTACGCCGATCAATTGCGGCAGTGCGGCGTGCAAGTCGTGCACATTCCCTTTGCCCGGGAAATCGCCCCGTGGACAGATTTGCGCTGTGCCCGCAGTCTCTTGCAGGTCTTGCGGCGGGAGCGCTACGACGTGGTACACACTCACAATCCCAAGGGAGGGTTGCTGGGACCGGTGGTAGCGCGCCTGGCTGGCATCCCTCTGGTAGTGCACACAGTACACGGTTTTCTCTTTAACGAGAACAGTACTGGATTGCACCAAATGTTAGCTGTGGGCGCCGAGCGCTGGACGGCCAATTGGTGCGACCATCTATTGTTTCAGAGTGAAGAAGATTACACCCACGCGCTGGAGCACCGCTTTAAGGAGCGCGAACGTTTGCATTTGATCGGTAACGGCATTGACGAGCGCCGCTTCGACCGGGGACACCACGCTGGAGCGCGGTTGCAGAAACGCGCCGAATTGGGATTGGCGCAGGAAGATCTGGTGGTGGGGGTAGTGGGGCGCCTGGTGCGGGAAAAAGGGTTCGAGGAATTTTTTGCCATGGCCGGTCGCATCGCCCGCGTTTTTGCGCGGGCGCGGTTCCTGGTTGTGGGCATCACCGAGGAGAAAGAACAATCCGACAGCATTGACCCAAAGGCGTTGATGGCAGAGCACGACATTGCCGATCGCTGCGTCGTGCTAGAACAACGCCAGGACATGCCCGAACTCTATACTTGTATGGACCTAGCCGTGCTGCCATCTTATCGCGAAGGCATTCCCCGCGCCCTGTTGGAGGCGGGGGCCATGGGCGTGCCGATGGTGGCTAGCGACATCCGCGGCTGCCGCGAAGTAATCGTCGACGGACAGACGGGCATGCTGTTCCCATTAAAGAACGTAGATGCATTTACCGAGGTAGTAAGTAAACTCTTGGGCGACGGCGATATGCGTCGGCGCCTGGGCGAGGCGGGCCACCGGCGCGTAATGGAGCGTTACACCGAAGGGCGCACAGCTGCTCGCTTGGCCGCTTGTTATGAGGTCATGTTAAAGAGATGCTGATATGGACTGTCCTGTCACACCTAGAGCATAAGTGAGCTGAGATGCGTATTCTCTCTTTATGCGTCTTGCTGTGTTTGCCTGCATGGAGTCATGCACAGGACCAGGTGCTCTATGGATTGGATGCCGGCACTTCGCAGGTATTTCGCTTCGATCCAATTAGCGGTGCAACAGATCCGCTTTTTTCTACTCCGGTGCTTTGTCGCCCCGAAGGTGCCTGCGGTCTGGCGTTTTCCGGTTATAGTTTATTCTTCATGGACGCCACCGATCCGGACCGCCAAATTCTCGAACTCAACCCACAGGATGGCACCATTTGGAACAGTCTGCCGGCGCCGGCTGGAGGAATTGACGGCCTGGCTTTTGACGCTGGGGTGCTCTATGCCTCGAGCTTTCTGGAAGACCAGATCTACAAATTGGATCCTACTAGCGGTGCAATTTTGGGAAATTTTCCAATAAACGCCGATCTGATTGGGGGGCTGGCCGTTGGTGGGGGCCGTATCTACGCCAGTCGCATTCGCCCCGGGCAACTTTTTGAAATTGATGCCAACGACGGCACTGTATTGCGTACCCTGAACAGTCCTGGGGATTTGCCTGCTGGTCTAGCTTATGCCAATGGAACCCTCTATCTGGGCGATCCCGAGCGCCAACGGATCTATAGCATAAGCGCCGCAACAGGGGCAGTAGAGGCAGAATTTATACCGGCTTTTAAAACAATTGCTGGGCTGGCAACAGGGAGTGCGACAACGGCAGTACCCTACGAATTGCGTCTCGAGATCGAGGAGGAGCGCTTAGAAGCAGATGGCAGTGTGGTCTACGCCCTGGGCACAGGGTTGTACGATGGCGGCGGACAATTGGTGCAAAGCAATAATCGCAGCGTTGTTACCCATGTGCTCAGCGAGGCAGTGGGTGAGTTTTTTGGTAATCCCGACCAGTTGCTGTCCGGGGGCAGGGCTTCGTTGGGTATTAAGCTGTCTACGGGCGTGCGCGTCTTATTGGAGGCGCGTTTGTCTGGCTTGGCAGCGGCTCAGATTAGTCTGGGCGCCATAGCCCTAACGCAACGGATAGTAGTGACGTTGACGCCCGACGCCGTGGACGAAACGCTGGTGGAGGTCGCCGCCGAACTCTTCGACAGTTTTGGTTTGTTGGCCACCAGCGACACCAATGCGGTGAGTTTCCGCGTCGCCTACGGCAGCGGCGTGTTAGCCGGGCCGGAGCAGGTTTTGCCCCAAGAGGGTAGAGCGCAGACCTGGCTGCGGCTAGGGCAAAAGAAGACGGAAGTGGTAGTCGAGGCCTGGAGCGGCGAGGTGCGGCAAAAGGCCGGCTCAAAGTGGGCATCGCAGATCTGGGGACTGTTGTACGCCAGGGCGGGTTGACCGTGAGCGGACAGCGCATCGCCGGTCGCGACGAATTGCCGCCGGTGCCACCGGCCCATGTGCGCGCCGAATTGGTCGGCGAAATGGTGGAAATCAGCTGGGAACTATCGCCGGATGAGGGGGAAATACAGTGGATTCCCTACAATGGAAGTCTGTCACGTCGCTTCCCGGTGACGGGTTATCGCATCTACCAGAGTAAGGATGGGGCCATCTTCGAGGAAATCGGCTGGGTGCCCGAGGGCATGGATCGTTTTGCGTGGGTGGTCGGGGGCGAAGCAGCCGTGTACCGCTTTAAAGTAGCGGCCGAAGAGCAAGACAATCTGGGCGAGGAGATCATTGTGCCCGGCAGCCTGGAAGATGAACTGCGCACCGTTGTGGTAGGCGGCACGGTGGGGCGGGACGAGGAGGGCAATCCAGTAATCGGACTTTTCGACGAAGACCTGACCGTAGGTTTTGCGGACTTTTTCCTCTTTGCCGACCAATTCGGTCGGCGGCCTGAAGAGCCGCAATTTGACTCCAAGTTTGACTTGGACGGAGACGGTTTAGTCAGTTTTGGAGATTTTTTTATCTTCGCGGAAAATTTTGGCAAAGTAGCGGTGTCGCGCTGAATTACCTCTCCTCTGTCGTCCTATTTATTATTTCCGCTGCGCCGGTTTTTTGATTCCCTGTTTCACTTCCCGCTCAAAGGCGCGAATCTCGCGCTCGCCGTCGAGCACGCCGATTTCGAGATTAAATTCGCGCACTTCGCCCGGCTCAATGTACTGTAAGGTCTTGTGTTTGCGGTTCCAGGCACGGCCTAGCATGGAGGCGTTGCCCGGCTCGATGCCAGTGACGTAGGTACCGCGGTGAAAGTGCTGCCAGTGATTGATGATGGGAATCTCTTGGCGATTGAATTTCCAGTAGAGCCCCAGGCCCAATTTGTCGTTGATCAGGGCGACGTGCACATTGCCGTGGCGGTCGGCTAAGGGACGGTGCACGTAAACGTCGTCGTGCATGTCTTGCTGCGGGGATTTAGCCAGGGTGTACTCTTCGGGGCCAACTTCTCTATCGTTGAGCCATTCGGTCGATTTGCGGCTGTGGAGGACTAGGCGAGTACCGGCGTCGAGCAGGGGAAAACCCGGATTGCAATGGTAGACGAACATTAGTGGTGAGCGATTGACGTCCAAATTTTCGATGCGGTCGCGGATGCGGATGACCTTTTGACCCAGCACCGTAGAGATCTCGCGGCTTAGTTCCAAATCGGTACCAAAGACGATGGATTCGCGCATTTTGCCGCGGATGCGCGCCACGTAGTCCTCGCCTTCCCAGGCGCTCTCGGCGACGACCTGCTTGGCGGCGATGAAGGCGAGGCGGCCGTGCAGGCCCAATTCTTCGTTTTCCTCCTCCGGGTCGGTCTCGGGATGGCCGGTGAAGGTCATGCCGCAACTGGTCACCAAACCACCGAAGAAACCGCGCATCCAGCCAAACCCCTGGGGTTCGTAGAAAGCAGGCCCGACATCGCCGGTGTTGCCGCGAAAACACAGGGACATGCCCTTGTAGCTGGCCGAGGCGATGTCGAGCGCCCGACCTGGTAGGATCGAGAAGTTGAGGCCAGAGGCGTTGAATACTTCAATGAGGTCGGCGCCGCGCTCGTTGCCTTCGACCAATTCGGCAGAGCGGGCGTGGAGCAATTGGCTCATATCGCCGGTGTGGTCTTTGAGTTGTTGTTTGGTATAGTTTTTGCCGAAGAGCCGGGGCATAGTGTATCTCCTATTCATTATGTAGTTAGATGAATTTCCAGGGAAGGTACAGCGACAGCCAGCCAGACACAAGAGCCAATTTGTCGCAAATATTGTCCTTGACAGTTCTCGGCAAAAGGTTAATTATTTAATGTTGCGTAATTGGGGTTCAGAGGCCATTATGAAGAAACTTATTTCTGTAGAACATCTTGCCCCCGGCATGTTCATCGAAGCCGAGGTGGTTACCGAACTCAAGGACGGAGAGGGACAGAAGTTCCTCCACGCCAAAAATTCGGTGTCCACCGGGTCCAATAGCAAGCGTGCCCGCCTGACCGGGCGCATGTACGAGAAAATTGAAGAAGCGGGTGGGTTGCGCATCTCGTCCGAGGGGTTGGTCGGAAATCTTAGGAAGACCGGCCTCTCCATGGTCACCATCGACACCGAGAAAGGCGACGATCTACCCGAAACCGTACAACCGCTCACCGATCCCAACCGCAAACCGCCCCCCGAAGGACGCCTGGTCCACTTTGATGAAGAAATCGAGCGGGCCAAGGAAGCGCGCGCCGAGACCACCGAAACGCTCAAGCAAACACTGGCGGACATCCAATCGGGCGAGGGCATGGATGTGGAAAAGGTGCAGGGGGCTGGCGATGTGATATCCGAAAGCATCATGCGCAATGTCGATGCCATGGTCAGTCTCACGCGCATCAAGCAGCACGACCCCTACACCGCCATGCACTGCATGAACGTCTGCACCTTGGTAGTGGCTATGGCGCAGGCCGATGGCACCGACCAGGCCATTTTGCCGATGATCACCGCGGCCGCCCTCTTACACGATGTGGGCAAGACGCGGGTGCCGTTGGAAATTCTCAATAAACCCGGTCGCTTTGAACCCCACGAGCTGGAAGAAATGCGTAAACACGCCGTCTACAGCGGCGAAATTTTGACAGAGGCCGGCGGTTTTTCCGAAGAGGCCATCGCCATTGCTACCCAGCACCACGAAATGATGGATGGCACTGGTTATCCCTACGGCCTTGAAGGCGATGCTATTCATTACTTCGCGCGTTTGACCGCCGTCGCCGACGTCTACGACGCGTTGACCGCCAAGCGCGTCTACAAACCTGCTATGCCCATGTGTCAGGCCCTGCTGCGCATTCACAAGAACAAGGGCACGGAATTCGACGAAAAGGCAGTGGAACTTTTCGTCAAGGCCTTGGGTGTTTATCCGGTCGGCTCGCTGATCGAACTCAACACCAAGGAACAGGCCATCGTTTTTGAGCCCAATCCACAGGATTCGCGCAAGCCCACCATAGCCATCCTCACCATGCCCAGCCAGAAGCCGCGCGCCGCACCGTTTATCGCCCGCCTCGACCGGCGCTCTGAGGCCGAAGGGCGCGAGATTGGCAAGGTACTCGACCCCGACAAGTTGGGTATAGACATCGAGGAACTCATGAAAGATATAGAGACGCGCGGGGAGCGTACGGAGCGGCGGATGCGCTAGGTTGACGTTTTTGTTGGCGTTCAGCGAGAACTCTGATAAAGTTAGATAAGTCAAAGGCCGAACCGGGACAATGCCGGTTGGCGTGGAGCAGGTGGCAATTAGCGGTGGCGACCTGCCCTTTTTTTGTCAAATCGTTATTAGGTGGCGGCGATTTTGAGGTTTTCATGCGCGAGATTTTATTGTTGACGGCCACGGCTTTCGAGCAAAATGAATTGGCTCAGCGCTTGCGGGAACCGGTGCGGCTGGAGGTGGCCGGCCGCCACTGGCTCTGCGGCCACTTGGGGACTTGGGCCGTGCGTCTAGTGCAAACTGGTATGGGTGCGGTCAATGCGGCGCATGCGCTGACTTGTGCGTTGCAGGACTATCGGCCGGATTGGGTCTTGCAGGTGGGAGTAGGTGGCGCCTATCCGGGGAGTGGATTGGAGATAGGGGATGTGGCCGTGGCCAGCGAGGAGGTGTACGGGGATGTGGGGGTGCGCCTGCGCGAAGGCTGGAAAGGCAGTGAAGAGATCGGGATTCCACTCTTGCAAAAGGAAGGGGACGCGGCCTTTTATAATCGTTTTCCGCTGGACCCGGAAGTGGTGGGCAAGGTCGAGCGCATATTGGTTGGCGGGACATGGCAAGGGACGGCGCCGGTGGTGCGGAGCGGAACGTTTGTGACGGTACAAGAGTGCAGTGGGACGGCGGCAATGGGCCGGGAACGGGAGCAGACTTTTGGGGGGATTTGCGAAAATATGGAAGGGGCGGCAGCGGCGCATCTATGTCGGCTTTACGGAGTAGACTTTGTCGAGGTGCGGGGGATTAGCAATCGGGTCGAGGAGCGCGACAAGGAAGGATGGGATTTGCTCGGGGCGGGGCGGCGGGGGCAGGAGGCAGCGCTTCTTTTATTGGCAGGGGAAGATTGGAGATAAATATGAATGAGATTTCGTTAGGTTACTCTCCCTGTCCGAATGACACATTTATTTTTTATGGTTTGGTGCATGGAGAGATTGCCGGGGCGCCAAAGGTAAAGGAAGTGCTGGAGGATATAGAGACGTTGAATGGGATGGCGATGCGGGGAAAGTTAGATATGACCAAGATTTCCTTTCACGCGCTGGCGCATTTGCGAGATCAATATTGTTTACTGCATTCGGGTGGAGCATTGGGACGGGGGTGTGGGCCGCTGGTGGTGGGACGCGAGGGGATAGAGCCGGGGCAGTTGAAAGATGGCAAGGTAGCCATCCCGGGAAAATTGACGACGGCGGCGCTCTTGTTGCGGCTTTTCGATGCGGGCATTGAGGATTTGGTGGTATTGCCGTTTCATCAGATCATGGGGGCGGTGCAGCAAGGAGAAGTAGACGCCGGAGTGATCATCCACGAGAGTCGTTTTACTTATCCCGATTATGGATTACATCAGGTGATCGACTTGGGAGAATGGTGGGAAGAGACGACCGGACACCCCCTTCCTTTGGGGGGGATTCTGGCGCGTCGGGAGATGGGCAGAGAGCGGATTGAGCTGCTTGACGGCGCTTTAAAAGCCAGTATCGAATTTGCTTATGCCCAACCCGATAAGGTGCGTGCATACATTAAAGAACATGCCCAGGAGATGGACGAAGCAGTGATGCAGGCACATATTGATCTGTATGTCAATGAGTACACTCTCGATTACGGCGATGTCGGTGTGGCGGCGATTGAGGATTTGTTGGCGCGGGCAGAGAAGGCCGGGGTGGTGCCTAGGGCGAGTGCGCCACTATTTGTCCAATAACCAATAAACCAGGAGACCCTTATGAAACTCTTACAGTTTTTTGATCCTGAAGACGGCGTCCAGCATGTCGGGTTAGTCCAGGGCGAAGGTGTGATCGACTTGACTCATACAGCGGCAGCACCGCACTCCATCTACGATATCTACTACAGTCACGGCGGCGACGATATTGGTTTAGAAGAGGCTATCGAAAGAATCGCAGCGACTGCCGCTACTGCTCGGCGGCTCGGCTTGCAGGAGTTGCTGGACAACCGCGATACGTCCCAGCCCTATCTGGTCAAACCGTTGAGCGGTCCGAGCGACAATGCTTATGCTCTGCGCGTTTGGTTGGCTGGTGTGACGCATGAAGACAGTGCTAAATTGCGTGAAATTGAGGCTAAGCAGGCTACCGGTGGTGCGGTTAATGTCTACGAGCAGAAGTATCGGGAATGTGCTGAGGGGGGTCGCCCCGAACTCTTTTCTAAGGGGGATCCCGATGCAGTGGTAGGGCACGGACAGGTATTGACGCGGCCGGCTGACACCCAGCGCTTGGTGCCCGAAACCGAATTGGTGTCGGTCTACGGTCTTAACAAAGAGGGGCAGGTGGAATGTCTCGGGTTTACCGGGGGCAACGACGCGACTGACAACGGCATCGAGGCCACCAATCCGCTCAATTTGCCGCAGGCTAAAAACTGGGCCGGTGGTTGTGCCAGTATAGGACCGTTATTGGTGACGGCGGCGGAGTGCGACGATGGCGACGTCACGGTGTCGTGCGAAATTTTGCGCGGTGGGCAGCGGGTGGGATTCAAAGAAGGCAAGACGGGACAGCGCCATCTCAATATGCCGGACGGACGTTTTCACCTGGAGCGTTCCCTGTTCAGTCGCATTCCGCTGCAGGCCGGGGAATTGCAAGTGTTCTATTGGGGCACCCCCATCGTTTTTGCCGACGTCGATCTGGCCGACGGCCTGCAGGTGGGCGATGTGGTGCGCATGAAGTTTTCGGGTGGCATTGGGACGTTGGAAAACGAGATAGTTGAGTTGCCGCAGACGGGCCAGTTGGAAAAGTTGAGCCAGGGTTAGAAGTGCAAGGTAAACGCGGTTTTTTCGTGCGCTTTGGAGTGCACGCTGATATTGCCGTGTGCAGGCGCATGAGCTTGTTGTAGGCGGTCAAAGAGTTCGGCGATGGGAATGATCTGGAAGTTGGACGAGGGGATGCGCGTGAGCTTGCGGTAACTCTGCACAAAATGCAGCAGGCCCTCGCTGCGGCGCTGGATGGTCTGCACAGCCTGGCGCACATCGTCGGCCAAAAGGTCGTTGGTAGTGGCGGCCAGCGAGGTGATGGGGGTGATCGAATTCATGATCTCGTGGGTGAGCACGCGAATAAGGTTCTGCCAGGCTTCCATTTCCTTTTCTTCTAATTCTAGGTGAATGTTCTGAATGGAGATTAGGGTGTATTCGTCTTCGTTTAGACGGAAAACGGTAGCGTGGATGGCCAATTGCAGCAGCTCGTTTTCTCCTTACCTGCGACGCATCATCGACGCTATTTTCCGTGCTAACGAGGAGCTGTCTTATTTCAAGTCTTTCATGCAACAAAACTTTTCAGAGTTACCATCTGATCGACGAATTGACGGTGTACGAGAATTTGGAAATGCCGCTGCTCTACCAGAAGGTCAAGGGCTCAGAGCGCAAGGGGCGGGTCAGCGAATTACTCGACCGCTTTCAGATTGTCGCCAAGAAGGATCTCTTCCCGCACCAATTGTCCGGCGGCCAGCAGCAGATCGTCGGCGTGGCGCGGGCGCTGATCGGCCGGCCCAAATTGATTTTGGCCGACGAGCCCACGGGCAATTTGAATTCGGCCCAGGGCGAAGAGGTCATGGGCATCCTGAAGACGCTGAATGAAGAGGGGACGACGATCGTGCAGGTGACGCACTCGGAGAAGAATGCGTCCTACGGGCGGCGTATTATCCACATGGTGGATGGCTGGATTGATAAGGAGGAGTAGGTTGATCAGTGGAGAAGTGAGGATGGCTCCCGGTAGACAGATGTGTCTGCCCTATACCAATTCAGTCCAATGAATCGAAAAAGGTCAGGTCGGCGCCAAAGTTATCCATTGCCCTCACGGCATCGCCGCGCAGCTGTACCCGGATGTCGCGGGTGCGATGGTGCAAGAGTAGCTGGCGCTCCGGCAATTCATACCGCACGTGCAGCGGTACGTTGACGGGCAGGTCTGGCAGGAACAGGTAAGCACCGAAGCGGTGCGGCGTACCCGGGAAGTTCTCATAGGCGATGCGGTCGTGCTGCACCCAGGAGGGGACGCGAATCCACAGCCCTCCAGGCCGCTTGAGGGTGATTGTCAGGGCGTCGTGCGTGTAGGGGGAGCGGACGCGGAGCGCATCGGTTTCGTGGTCGAACAGCAGTTCGACACGGTGTCCGGTAGTGTCCTCTTGCGTTACCGCGCAATGGGCTGCGCATAGGGACCCCACCACTCCACCTACAATGTCGGCGTGAAAGTGCACGGCGTCCCAGCCGCAAAGCTCCAGGGGTTCATGACCGTAGGGTGCGGGGAAACCCCAGCCGCCGAGCAGGCGGTCGGCGATTTCCGGGTCCTCAATGAAGCCGGCATCGCGCAGCTGCGACGGCAGCAGGTGGCAGCGCAGCATACGTTCGGCGTCTTCGTAACAGGCTGGTCGGCCCCAGCGTCCGAGGATCAATGCAGTTTCGATCAGATCACCGGTACTGTTGCCCTCGCCTACGTCTGGGCGCTCGACGGCGTCCGGGCCGGTTTTTTCCACGACCCAGCCGAGTGCATCGCGCAGTTGCCACATGCCGTTGTCGTAAAAGCGGCAAACCCGTTCCATTAGCGGTAGGTCGCCGGTCAGGTCGGCGAGCTGTGCCAGCGACGAGAGGTCGCAGGCGATCGAGTGCCCGTGCGTGCCGAGTCGTTCGATACTGTAGCCACCGTCGGCGAGGAAATGATCGGCGAGTAGCTTGTCGCGGAACACCAGGGCGAGCTTGAGCGCTGGGCCGTAGCCAGTGGCCCGGTAGTATTTCACCAGCGGTCCGATGGCGCGCGGCAGGGTGCGCGTGAAGTTCTCGGCATTGTCTTCCACTACCAGTCCCAGTGCGTCCAGTCGCGCTAGGTCCCACCCGTTTTCTGGATCCCACAGCTCAAATACTGCCGCAATGCTGCGTTCGGCCAATTCGCGGGCGGTGCGGTCGTCGCGAAATGCGGTCAGGGCGTAGAGTGCGTGGAAACCTTCGCGCAGATTGTGCCCGCCGACGTTGCGCAGCGGCGCATCGACCGAAGGGCGGCCGAGCGGCAGTGGCACCGGGCCGCTGTAGGAGAACAATGCGGCGCGGCGGTGCTTGGCGATGGCTTCTTCGTCTAGCTCTATGTCGAGTACAGATTCTGCGGTGAGCAGGGCGTTGAGGTGCCGCCCCGGCACGTGCCCGTCGTAGTTGGCGCTCATCCACAGGGCAGGGTTGGGCCGCGCCCGCGCCGCCATGAACGGCATGTCATTGTCGTCGGCATTAAACAGCCGCTGCATGGTGCGGCAGCCGAGCTGGACCGCGGCCGCTATATCAGTGGTATTGACGTGCTTGAGTTGGCCGTAGCTAGCCATGTCAGGTTATGGACAGGATGCCAGGCAAATACACTTAAACCTTGCCCTCTTTTTTCCACTTCTCCAGCAATTCCTGCTGGTAGGCCGCAGCGCGCTCATCGTCCTTTTTGGCGCGTTTGGCGTAGTAGACAAACCCTAGAGCCCGGCGCCGTCGCTCGCTGGGGTTGGGGTCGGCGCGGTGGATGATCATGCTGTGGTGGCAGATCAGGTCACCCACTTGGCAGTGGATGGGCGCTTCAATGGCGCGGTCGGCGTCGTCGAAGTCGGTGATGCCCTGCGAGAAACCCAATACATTGGAAAGTCGGTGAGGGCGCATGTCGCGGCGGTGGGAGCCGGGGATGTAGCGGATGCAACCGTTTTCATCGTCGCAGGCGTCGTGGGCCAGCCATAGGGTGATGGCTTCGTTGGGCTCGAGCATAAAATAAAAACCGTCCTGGTGCGGCGGGGTGGCATTGGCGATGCGCGGCGGTTTGTTAAACAATTGCAAATTGGTGCCCACTACCTCGTCGCCCAGCAGTGAGGCGGCCAATTTGGTAAAGCGGTCGTGGTAGTAGAGGTCGTGGAAATAGTCATCGTGATCGATCAATTTCTGCAGGCGCATGAGGCTGGAGGCATCGTCTTTGGTTTCGTAGTACGCCGCGCCTGCGGGCAGGGTGGGCAGGACGTCGGCGATAAAGCGCTCGATTTCGGCATCGATTTCTTGGACTTCTGTAGCGTCTATGAAATTTTTTAAAACGACGTACCCGTCGCGATCAAAATCTTCTTTGTATTGTGCTATATTTTCCTGCCAGTTCATGAGCCGGTTTTTCCTTTCCAGTCCAGATGTTGCTCCAGAAAGCGGAAGGTGCCTTCGCCATTGATGGTGTGCGGTCCGTCGAAGAATTCGATTGCGGCGCGTTGGCCAATGCCCAATTGTACGTAGTGGCGGTAGGTGCGGGCAAATTCGTAGGCCACCCATTCGTCGGGGGCGACGCCGTCGTGGTGGCCGCGCTCGACCATGAAAGGGCGCGGGCAGATCAGCCAGCTCATCTCGGCGTAGTTGAAGGTATTGGCTAGGTTGAATTCGAACATCTCGTACTCGCCGGTGGTCAGGTAGGAGTGGGCGTGTGAGGCCGAAGAGTTTTTCCAGATCCATTCATTGTAGTCGGCCGAGCAGATCGACAGGCAATACTCTTCCAGCACGGCGGGCACGCGCATGGCGGTCTTGCCGCCGTAGCTGAGGCCGTAGAAGGCGCGGCGCGCCGGGTCGACAAAAGGCTGGGAGGCGAGCCATTCGAGGGTGCGCTGGTGCTGGCTGATGATAAATGAGAACAGCGAGAGCTTGAGCGGATTGGCCAGGCGTTGCAAGACGCGGAAATCGTCCTGGCCAATGTAGGGATTCTGTGGCGCGTAGACGATAAAACCGCGCTCGGCCAGGCGGCAGGCGTAGCGGTGGTAGGAGGGGTTGTCGACGGCAGGGTCGGCTACATTTTGGGGGCGGCCCTCCAGGCCGTGCTGGCAGACGACGAGCGGGCGGCGCTCATTTCGTTTGATGCGTTTGGGCACGAGCAGGATGCCGTAGGCGAAGACGTCTTCGTAAACATCGAGGACGACTTCGTAGCCGCGGTAGGTCGGTTCGTCGTAGATTTGCCGGGTGCGCGGTTTGGCGGCCATGCGCGGTTTGGGTAATTTGCCGATGATTTCTTCCCAGAAACGACGTCGGTAAGTTTTGCTCGATTTTTCCCAGGAGGCCAGATTGCTGGCATCGGCTTCGGACCAGAATTGGCGGCGGCTAAATTCGGTCTGGCGCATGACGCCTTGGGTGTGTTCCAGCAATTGGGCGAACTGGCGTTGTAGACGCGTTTGCGGATCGAAGTTTTTGAGATAGGATGTGGGCATTTTCTTAAGCGGCGCCAGTTTCTTTTTCATACCCAGATTTAGGAGGAAAGATGTTAATAAGGCGTCGCTGCCGGGCAGGCCGTCCGCTGCTTGGGTCAAGGTGAAGGACGGCGCCGGTTTGAGCGTCGCGATTAGGTCCTGGGCGCGGGTTAACTCGGCTTCGACTGCGGCGAATGAAGGGGTGCGAATAATTCCGGGTGCGGCGCCTTGGCGGCCTTCAGAAGGAGGTGGTGGAGCGTCGATTGCGGGGTGGTCGCATGTTTCGATACAGAGGGCGCGTGGGGCGACAAGGCTGGCCAGCTCGGCATCGCCGAATTGTTCGAGCAGGCTAAAGACATTGCGGTAGATAGGCTCTGTAAAGAGATCTTCGCGCGGTTGGAAATAACCACAGACGGCGGTAGCATTTAGGCGTGGGTCGGCGGCGGCGCTGTAGAGGGCCAGCAGGCCGCCTTCGCCGTAACCGATGACGCCTACGGGGCGTGTGCCGGCATGGGTAGCAAACCAATCGACGGCGGCCAGGACTTTCTGGACCTCGTAACCGATGAGGTGGCGGCCCAACTCAAAGGCGGCGCGGTAGATGAATTCGCGGTGGGGCTGGTTGGTCATGCGGAAGCGGGGGATGCCCGAGAAGGTGGAGCTGCGATCGATGAGCAGGGGGACTAATACGCGGCAGCCGTTTTCGGCCAGGCGGCGGGCGAAGTGGGCGCTAGGGGGCACGCCGGGGGCGAGGCCGATGGCCATTTCTGGGGTCCAATCGCAATCGGGCAGGGCGACGATGTCGGCGTTGGGGGGGGTGTCGGGTTGGAGTAGGAGGCCTTCGGCGTCTACACCCGCGAGCACGGACCAGCGCACGGCGTAGATGGAGTAGCCGGCGCCAATGCCGATGCGAGTGGCCGGGTCACCGCAGAGGGGGACGGCGTTGAGTACCTGGAGGTCGGGCTCTAGGCGTGGGTCGATCAGGCCGATGAGGCGCTGGAAGTGTTGGCGATTGGGCTCGATGGATTGCAGGTAGCGGTGTGGGGAAGTGAAGTTGCGCTTCCAGTGGCGCTCGCGGCGTTCTATAGAGGCGGCTGTGGCGCGGCGCAAATAGCGATTGATACCGGCGACCATAGAGGCGGCAAGATCGCCTTCGGTGGTGAGGAGATCGGTATTATCGAGGTGACTGTTGGCGGCGGACATTACGGTTTTAATCCCAACATAGCCGCGGCGTTGCGCCAGGCAATGCCTTCTTTGACGCGTTTGGATGCTTTGAGCACATCGAGCTTGAGTAGGGCGGACTCGGGTACTTTGAGTGGCATGCCGGTGCCAAAGGCGAGATGCTTGGGGCCGGTTTGCTCGATGAAGTCGGGGATATTGTTTTGCAGGACCGCCGTCATGCGCGAGATTTCGACCAAGAAGTGCGCTTTGGGCGGAAATTGGGAGCCGTCCAAGCCCAGGGCGTCGAGAAACATCCACTTGGTTTTGGGACGCAGTTTGACGATCTGGGTCAGGGCGGCCGAGCTCAGATCGGCGGCTAGGTCAAAGGGGTGGCGGGTGCGGCGGTCTTCGATGCGCATGGGCACTTGCACTGCCCAGCCGAGTTGGGTGGCGGCATCGATCAGTTCCAGGGCGGCGCTATCGGTGAGCTGGTAGTTGTGGTATTGGGGATAGAGGCGCAGGCCTTGCAATTCCATGTCTTCGGCGCAGCGGCGCAGGTCCTCCTCCCAGCCGGGAAAAGTGGGATTGAGGGTGGCAAAAGGAACGAGGCGATCGCGCAGGCGGCGCGTCTCCTTGGCCACTTCTTCGTTGGCTGAGTGGACGTTGCGGTAGAACACGCCGTTGAGCGAGGCGACCACGGCGCGGTCGATGCCGCGCTGGTCCAGGCGTTTGGCCAGGGCAGTGGCTGTATTGTGGCGCAGTTGGCGGAAGGGCCAATGGCCTATATAAGTGTTGACGTCAATGAGCATCTCAATTCCTGCCGTCTAAGAGGATCTGCATGTTTTTCCAGAACAGGCGTTCTTTCTGGGCTTTGCTTAGGTCGGCGCCTTCAATTTTGCCGACGCCGCCTTCCATGGTCATGTCGGTGCCAAAGAGCAGGCGGTGGGCGCCCAATTCGCGCACGCACATTTCTACCATGCCCTCGTCGATGATCGAGCCGCTGGTGTCGAGGTAGACGGAGGGCGCGCTGCGCAATTGTTTGATGGACCATTCCCAGTCGCCGCCGCCGCCGATATGGGCTTCGATGAAGCGGGCCTCGGGATAGAGTTGGGCGGCGCGCACAAAATCGCCGGCGTGCGACATACTGGGCTGCTGGTCCCAAAAGGTGCGCGAGGTGACGTAGCCGGCGTGCTCAAGGATAGGCACGTTTTCGGCAATCGCTTTTTCGATGGTCGGGTGCACGGCCGGGTCCCACAGTTTGTACTGGTTGTAGAGCTTGACGCCAATCATGCCCTGGTCGAGGCAGCGGTCGATCTCCTCAATGGACTCTCGCTGGCCGGGTACGATGTAGCAGTAACCGAGGATGCGGCCTTTGTAGGTGCGCATGGCCTCGAGCACGGCGTCGTTGCAGTCGCGCACCTGGTCAATAGTGGGCAAACCGCGCGTTACCGGAATGGAGACGCAGAGTTTTTCGATGCCGAGGCGGTCGGCGGCGTCAATGATGAGGTCGTTGTGTTTCCAGCCCCAATTGACGCCGTTGCCGTTGACGTGCATGTGGGAATCGATTTTTCTCACGGACTTGGCCTTTCTGTGACAATGGCGAATTATTAGTTCAATATAATAGAAAAGGCATCGCTGTGACGAGGTTGCCAAGGACCACCAAACGTACTAGAATCACAGCGTCGAGTAAAACCTTTTGTGGAGGCCGTATATGAGTGCAGAAAGAATGACGATTCTCAAGATGTTGGAAGAGGGCAAGATCACGGCCGCAGAAGCCGAGCGGTTGTTAAATGCCCTGGGGGAGCAGCAGAAAAGCGACGAGGAGGAAAAAGATATTTTCGACGCCCTGGGTGAGGGGCTCGACCGCGCTTTTAAAGCGGTGCAGAACATGGATCTGGGAAAAATCGTCGATTCGACCGTGGCTTCGGTGGGCGAAAAGGTGGAAGCCGTACAGCGCTCCGATGTGGGGGACATGGTCAGCGAATTTATCGACGAGGTGACGGAAAGCATTGGCGACATAACCGGCGAGAGCAAGAGGGAATTGTCGCAAGAAAGCGAATGGGCATTGGAGGTTGAGGAGGTCATTGGTCTCAAGGCCAATACCAGCAACGGAGAAGTCGAAGTGGTCGGTGTGGACGAGGAGGAGATGAGCGTGAAGGCGCTCATTAAAGTAAAAGCGCCCGACGATGCTGCAGCCCGCGCGTTCTTTGAGCAGGTGGCAGTTAGCGTCGAGCGCCAGGGCGACGAGATTGTAATAAAGAAAGAACATCCCAAGCCGCCTAAGAAAGTACGGGTGCAGGTCAATTATTATATTCGTTGTCCGCGGCGGCTCGAGGTTGAGGTGCACACGCTCAATGGTGGAGTGCGAGTGCACGGGATGGCAGCGGCTATCCAGGCGGCCACAGCCAACGGTGATGTGGAGATCCGTGGCGGCCGGGGGCGTCTGCACGCCCGCACTAAAAATGGCAAGGTTTTAGCAGAGGTGGATGTTTTAGAGGAGCGCGGAGAATTTTCTTCTGCCAATGGCAAGGTAGAAGTGAAAATCAGCGCCGGTCAGGCCCCGGTGGAAGCGCAAACGCTCAATGGCAGTGTGGCCGTGAGCTTGCCGGCTGACTTTGCTGGGCAATTGGAGGCGCAGACCAGCAATGGGCGGGTGCACTGTGATTTTCCGGTGATCCAGGCCGGACCAGGGCGCAAGAATCGGTTGGCCGGTCCACTGGGCAAGGGCGGCGAGACGTTGGTGAAATTGAAGACGTTAAATGGCAATATAGATTTGCATAAATTGGCAGACTCTGCCGACGCTTAGAAAGGTCGTTATGAACCAAGAAGTGCCAAAAATCCCCACCCGCCCGTTTGGTCATGCCGGCGTCGAGGTGCCGGAAATCGGGCTCGGCTGTTATAACCTGACTAGTGATCGGGGTACTGATCGACAGACTGCGCTGGAAACGCTGCAACGCGCTTACGAACTCGGGGTACGCTTTTTTGATACAGCGCCCCAGTACGGGGCGGGGGAATGCGACGAATTGCTGGCCGATGCGTTCGGCCATTTGAGCGACGACGAGGTTTTCATCGGCGCAAAACTGTCTGGTCCTCCGGACGATCTGTTAAACTTCAGTTACGACAGTTGTATGCGCAGTTTTGAGGGGACGCTCAAACGCTTGCGGCGCAGCTCGGTGTTTGCGCTGCAGGTCCACGGCATTAGAGGGGTGCGCGATATTGAAGGCGAGTTGCGCGAATGGCGCTTGTGTTACGAAAAAGACATGGCGTTTGGGGCACTGCTCAAGTTAAAAGAGCAGGGTGTTTGTCAAACCATCGGGGCCACGGGGCACAATTCGATATGTATCGCCGATGCGCTCAAACATTTCCCGCTGGATTCGGTCGAGATTGCCAGCCATTACAATCTCATATCGCATACAGCGCCGCAGACGCTTCTACCTCTCACCCAAGCAAAAGAGGTCGCTGCCATCATTGCCAATCCGCTTGGCGCCGGCCAGCTCATCAATATCGAATCCTACAAGGGAAATATGCCGGGGGCTATGCCGCTGGCAGAGGCGGTGCCGTTGCTGCGAGAGATGATGGAGGAGACGGGTTTGGCGCTCTACGAGCTGGCACTACTCTATTTGCTTGCCGATGACCGGGTGACTTTCCCTATACCGGGTCCGCGCAATATTGCAGAATTGGAAGCGGATATCGGCGTTGCTTGGTTGCCGCGTCTGACGGCGGAGCAAGTCGCGCGGCTGGATCAAATCGGCACGCGGAAAATGTGGGTTAAGGTCGCCGACGACGACGGTGTGAGGCTCGAAGCGGTGGAGTTTCGTCCCGAGTGGCTGGCCAGTGCCGACGGCTGAGTGGCGCCGCGGTATGTGGTAATGGCACGCTTTCTTCAGAAAGGTTGAGATGAGCGCTGGCAGTTCTAAAATTCGCGTTTTGTCCTGGTCTGATATTGCTTTTAAGTTTCGTCAGCGCCCGCAGTTTTGGGCGAAGTACGAACAGATGTATCCGCAGGGGGTGGGGCCGGCTATTGCTGCGTTTTTAAACGAAACCGACGCTATCGAAGCGACGGGTGTGCACGGTCAAGCCGATGAGCTCTATCATCTGGAGCGCTACGATGTGCTGATTGCGTGGGGGCATGGAGGCGAAGCCAAGACCGACTGGGAAGCGGCGGTCGATCCGGCGGTGCGCCAGGGGCAGTTGGGTTTGATTGCCTTGCATAGTATCTGGAATCGCGGCGTTTGGCCAAATATCACGGCATTGAGCGGTGCGGTCTCCGATATCGCCAAGGTGCGCGAAGGTATTCCTCTGCGCGTGGAAAGGTGTATCGATGCACATCCGATTCTGGACGGGGTGGAGGACTTCGACCTGGAGGAGGATGAAATCTACTTTGAGCCGATTGAATTAGCGGAGGATGTCACTCGGTTGCTGATTGGTAGATGGCAAGAGCACACTTCTCCCTTTGCCTGGGCGCGGCAGGTGGATGAGGGCCGCATTTTTTATTTACAGCCCGGTCATGAGACCAATGCTTCCTATTACCATCCGATGATGCAACGTCTGCTCATTAATGGCGTGCAGTGGGTAACCCCGATGTAGAAGGGAGCAACCGATATATAGCCGTAATGGGTTCAGATCGAAGTTTTACGCCGCGTAGGCGATAACCTCAAGCTCAGCTGCCTCGTCCGTCCGACCAAGCAAGTCTTCAACTTTTTCCATAACCGAATCCTCGATCAAGAATTCAGTGCAATTGGTGCATTCAAACATGGGTAGTTTCTTAATCACAACGATGTTGTTCGGTCCGAGGCTGAATGGAAGATCTGAGATTGTTGGGGCTAAATGTCCACCGCAAACATGACACTTCATGGCGATTTCCTATGGAAGAGCAGGACCTCACCCGCAAGGATATGGAAGCCTACCTCGGCAGCCGCCAGCGCGTATCCGATGTATTAAACAGGAAACGCCCCTAAGCCTGGCCATGATCCGCAAGCTCAACCAGGGCTTAGGCATTGCCGCAGAAGTCCTGATTCAGGAGACGGGCATGTAAATCATACTACTCCGGATGTCTGTAACCAATTGAGTGAACAGTGATCACTGTGGACATCGAGCCGTGTCCTCACTCAGTCCCCTGGGCGTCGACTTCCTGCTCGAGCCGCCGGGCTCAGGCAAGATCATGCTGGCGCGGCGGGTATGGACCATCCTATCCGACGTCACTCTCAAGGTTATTTAAAAACATAAATTTGGGTAGAATAGTCCGGTTGTGCTCAGCAAAGAGTCGCTGGGCTATTTTCATATAATTTAAAGTAAAATGTTAAATATTTAATAAAATTAGCAAAATAATCCATTTTTTTCTTGACACGGTTCATATTTACGGAATATTGTTCTTTTACGATGAAAGGAAAAAACATGCGCAAAGCCATTGAGAAGTGTCCCGCCTGTGGGGACGATCTGACTATCACCCGGATGAGTTGTACAAGCTGTGAAACCGAGGTCAGTGGCCGATTTTTAGCCTGCAGGTTTTGCAAACTCTCTCCAGAGAGTCTGCAATTGATCGAGATCTTTATCAAAAATCGGGGCAATGTCAAAGAAATGGAACGCGAGTTAGGCTTGTCCTATCCCACCGTCCGCGGCCGTCTCGACGCCGTTATCAAAGAATTGGGTTTTGAAGTTGATCCCGATCCGCAGGAAGATGAATTGGCCGAGCGGCGGCGTGAAGTGCTGGGCCAACTCGACCGCGGTGAAATTGGTGCGAGCGAGGCAGCGGAATTGTTAGCCAAGTTGAAATAGGCAAGAGATCAGATGATCACCATAGCCAGATGGAGGACAGTATGCAGGCACAACGTTTAAAGGTTCTGGAGATGCTGGCGGAGAAGAAAATTAATGCCGAGGAAGCTGACTTACTTATAGTGGCCTTGGAAAGGAGCGGCGGCATGAACGAAGAAGAGATGGCGATTCTCAAAATGTTGGAAGAGGGCAAGGTGACGGCGGCAGAAGCCGAGCAACTATTAAACGCGCTGGGCGGGCAAGAAAAAGAGACAGAAAAAGAAAAGAAAAAAGACAAAAACAAAGACAAAAGGAAAGGTCTCTTCGATAACCTGGGTGAGGATATCAGCCGAGCCGTAAATGAAGCGATGGAGGGGGTAAACGTTGGCAAGTTAGATAACCTGGGTGAGAACATCGACCAGGTCGTAAATAAAGCGATGCGCGGGGTCAACGTCGGCAAGATGGTCGACGAGGCTATGGCTTCGGTGGGCGGAATAGTAGGAGATGTGGTTGACAAGGGAGTAGATCTGCGGCGCAAACACATTAAGGGCGAAGATATGCGCAATAAGGATCTGCGCGGTGTCAATTGGGCCGGGGCCTATTTGGAAGAAGTGAATCTGAGCGGGGCAGACCTGAGCGGGGCCAATCTGGCCAAGGCCCATTTGGAAGAAGTTGATCTGCACGGAGGAAATTTGAGCAACGCCAATTTACACAAGGCTCACCTGGAAGAAGTCGATCTGAGCGGTGCCGATCTCAGTGGTGCCAATTTGCAGGACGCCCATCTGGAAGAGGTAAATCTTGAAGGTGCCAATTTAGACGGCGCCAATTTGCAGGGAGTGGAACTAGAAGAAACTACGCTTCCAGGGACGGCTCTCTAAGGTGTATTAGCGATCCGATTAAGTAGCTCAGTCGGGTCTACTTTATTGAGGAAAAGGATATGAGAAAAGTACCCCGCGAAGAAATCGAAAGGGCTGCACGGCTCTATAAGAGCAACAAAGACGCCAGCCTTGCATTGGGTATCACCTTGCAGGCCTTCGGTCGCATTTGCAAGAGATATGACGTCGAAACGTCCTTTGAGCGCAAGCGTATGAGGCGTCCAAAACCGCGCTTGATCTTGCAAGCCTCGGCATCTATTTTAATACCCGCCAGAGAAAGTTAAAATAGAAATCGATCTTGTAAGGGGTTAAATGAGCGAACTTTCAACTAAAAGTGCTTTTACCCTGGGTGTACTCCTAATGCTTGGGCTCGCAGCTTTGGGTTTCCTCGTCGGTGATGCTGCGCTCTCGGTTAAGGCGCTCGAGCGTACTGTCACGGTGAAGGGCCTATCCGAACGCGAGGTGCCTGCCGACATCGCAACATGGGCTGTTACATTCCAGGTTGCCAGCAATGACCTCGATGAACTCTTCGACTCGATTGAATCAAATACCAAAATCGTTGACGAGTTTCTCACGGCGTATGCCATCTCAGCTACCGAAATTTCGCATTCCCCACCCGCAGTTGCAGATTTATTCGCGCAGCAATGGGGGGACAAACAACACATCAAATTCCGCTACACGGCAAACTCGACCGTGACGGTGTACTCGGACAAGGTTGAAGCTGTTAGAACGGCGATGTCAAATGTAGTCGAACTTGGGAAGAAAGGGATTGTGATCGGCGAGGGGGGCTACTCGAACCAAGGCGGCAATCAGTTTATCTTCACTGGTCTGAGTGATCTAAAGCCCGACATGATCGAAGAGGCGACCAAGAACGCTCGTTCGGTAGCCGAAAAATTTGCTGCCGACTCCAACAGTAAGCTCGGCAAGATTAAAGCTGCGCGGCAAGGTCAATTTTCCATTGCAAACCGCGATGCAACGACACCGCACATTAAATCTGTCCGTGTGGTCTCAACCATCGAATATTACCTTTCAGATTGATAAGGTAGATCCCATGAATGCAAAAGCACTCATCTGTGATGAACTGCAAAACTTCTCCATCGAAAATGTGTTCCTAAAAGATCCCGCTGCGGATCAAATTGCTATCCGCACGTCCTACAGCGGGGTGAGTATTGGGACGGAATCCGCTTTGATCCGCAACAAAATTTCGTGGGGTCCCTATCCTTATGTGTACGGGTTATATGGGCACAGGGGTCGTAGAAGCCATTGGTACTGACATCGATAACTTCGCGGTCGGCGACGAGGTGTACTTTCGGGGCAACGACACCATGACGCTGGCCGACGGCAGCTTTGTTTGGCAGGGGCACTACGGCAGCGAGCCGGTATCGATGCACTTTGTTGCTCCGCACGGTCGCCGTCTGAGGATGTTCTTTCCGAGCGATGACGGCTTGCAGCTCTGTCGACGAGCCGTTATCAAGAATATGGCGATGGGTGCGCTGCAATGGGAGCAATGTATTACTCATCGCGTTCCGTTTGCCGCAGCGCCTGCGATGTTTGAGCGCATTCATGCAGGAAAAGATAAAGATATTATCGGCGTTGTTATCAATTGGCAAGTTTGAGTCACTTCATGCCGTAGGAAAGGTGTTTATGAGCACAGTATTGATTACAGGAGCTAGTGGATTTATTGGCCAGGGACTTGCAGCGGCCATGTCAGTGCACCACAATGTGCTCTGTATGAGTCGCAAGAATCCCGACCTGAATCTTCCTTGGATTCAGGGTGATTTCGCTTCGTTTGAGGATTTGCGCCAACTTGACGATCAGCAAATCGATGCGGTTGTCCACCTCGGCGCCGTGACTGGCGGTGGTCCGGAGCGCGACCAAATGCTTGCCAATGTCGAAGGTACGCGCTGTTTGATGCGCTACCTGATAGATCGCGGCTGTCGGAAATTCGTTATGGCCAGTTCCATTGCAGCGGTTGGTTTTCAGGGTACGCAATTCAGGCCTGTCCAAGTACCTATTCCGGATGAACATCCCTGTTTCGACCGCGATGGGTATGGCCTTTCAAAGTATTTAATGGAAGAGGTTACGAAGTACTATTACCGCCAAAACGACGAGATCGATGTGATAAATCTGCGTCTTTCTTCGGTGGCACCCGACGAGAAAGTTTCTCCGCTTAGGCAAGTAGAACCGCTGCGAGAGTGGTCACTCGGTAGCATAACGTATATGGTGCGCAGTGATGCTGTCCGCGCCTTTAGCATGGCTGCAGAGGCTCCGCAGCGGCCCGGCGTTCGCATTATGAACGCTACCGGCCCCAAAGCTTGGGTGGCGGTTCCCGTGGTTGAAATTCTAAGGAATTGGTGGGGCAATGATGTAGACTTGTCATATTTCGAAGAGCCGGGACATGAGTACGACTCGGTCTACGACGTCAGCCGCATCAAAGAGGAAATTGGTTTCGTGGCCGAACGAATCGCTGATCGGAGCACCCTATGACTACCAAACTCGAACCAGTCTTTGAGCCCATTCAGGATCAACCCGGACTGCCCCGCATTCTCCTTATCGGCGACTCTATCTCGATAGGCTATACCCTGGCCGTGCGTGCCCTGCTCTTGGGCAAAGCCAATTTGCACCGCCCGCCGACCAATTGCGGTCCAACCAAACTCGCTGTTGAAAAAATAGAGGATTGGCTCGGGGATGGTGCCTGGGATGTCATACATTTTAATTGGGGTTTACACGATATTGTTCATATGAAAGAGGCTGGTGAGCGCATTGATCCACCCCAGGGTGTGCATCAGGTGCCTGCAGAACAATATGAGCAAAACCTTACTGTTCTCGTTGAGGACCTCAAACAAACCGGTGCCAAACTTATCTGGTGTGCCACCACCCCCGTTCCCGCAGGGGCTTCCTCCCGCGAACCCGGCGACGAAGTGGAGTACAATGCCATTGCCCAAAAAGTCATGGGTGCACACGGCGTGCCTACAAATGACCTCTACACCTATGCCTTGGAACGCCTCAACGATATTCAACTGCCGGCCAATGTGCACTTCACGGAAGAAGGTTCTGCCGAGCTCGCAAAACCTGTGGTCGAACACATTCTGAAGGCATTGTAAATCTACCATGTCCAACGTCTTCCTCGAAACAGCCATAGACCGTTTGGCTTTCGATGGCGACACCGGCTGCCTTGTTTCCCTTCGCCCGAAGGCGTTACCCGATACAGAACTTATTGCTACGGGGCCAGACGATCCTGTGTTAGCGCTGCAGTACATCAGCGACGACAGCGCCTATTGTCGTGCCGATTCCCGCAGCGCCGCGAAAGTTGATATAGCTTGCGATAACTCTGATACAGGTCAGACGCTGACTATCTCGTTTGCTCGCATCGGTGGGTTGGATATAGAAGTCGTTCTCACGGTCCGCACTGCGCCTGACGATGCATGCGTCCGCTGGTCTTGCCAACTGCGCAATCGCGGCGGCATTCGCATTGTCGATGTGCAGTTTCCATTTGTGATTGTGCCGGATACCGGCGCGGTCGTCGAGCCGACAATGATGGGTGGACAATTGCTCAGCGGATCAGGGCTGCAAGAAATCGTTGACGATACGCCTGAGCGTTGGCAATTCATTCCGCAACACGGCGGCTCGGACCATTATCCTGGTGAACTCTTCGCCCAGTTTTTGGCCTGGTACAACGACAGCGCCGGTATGTACCTGGCGTGCGATGACTGCGAGGGCAATGTCAAACGCATGCGCCCGGTGCGGCGTGACTCCGGCATCCGTCTCGGCCTGGCCCACCTCGGCGACTGGCCGACGACGGGTGAGCGCACGATCGAGTACGATGTCGTCCTGCGCAGCTTTGCGGGGGACTGGTATGACGCCGCCGAGATCTACCGCAGTTGGAGCCTTGGCCAGAAATGGGGCACGCCGTTGACTCGACGCACGGACGTTCCGGATTGGCTCTTGGATTCACCACCGAACATCACGATTCGCTTGCAGGGGCACCTCGATGAAGGGCCTGTATTTCCGGTGGAGGAATTTTTACCGTGCGAGAAATGTGTGCCACTTTTGGAGGCGATTGAGAAGCGCGTCGAGGCTCCGCTCGTTGCGGTGCTGATGTCGTGGGAGCATGGTGCCCCATGGGTGTACCCGGATTGTTTTCCGCCGGTCGGCGGCGACGCAGCATTGGCGCAATTTGTTGGTATGGCGCGTCAGCGCGGCTGGCATGTCGGCTCATTCTGCAACGGCACTAGATGGGTGATAAAACATGTTAAGAAAGGCTACGACGGCCGGGAATTCTTCGCTAAGCATAACGGCGCGGCGAGTGTTTGCCGCACCCACGACGGCGAACCGTGGCCCAACGACTGGGACACCGAATGGCGCCCGAGTTACCATACCTGTATGACGCACGCGCTGACCAAGGACCTGGCCGAAGCTTTTGTAAAGCGGCTCATCGGCTGGGGCATGGAGTCAGTCCAGTTCTTCGATCAGAACTTCAATGCGGCCACCTTCCAGTGTTTTGCCGCCGATCACGGCCACCCGCCAGGTCCGGGCAAGTGGATGGCGGCAGCGATGCAAGAAATGATGGGCGCATTCCATCAGATTGCTGCTGACGCCGGTGCAACGGAAGCGTTTCAATCGGCCGAGGCCCCATGCAACGAATATTGCCTGCCGTTGTTTCAGCAGTGCGACGTGCGCCCGAGCACACCGGGCAGCGGCGAGCTCAACTACATCCCGCTCTACCACTATCTGTTTCACGAGTGCATCGTCATGAACGGGATGATGAGCCTCGGCGGTGAGCCCTACGCATTGCCGATGCGCAATGCCTGGAACTGTGTTTGGGGCGAAATTCCTGGCGCCGTCATGATCGGCGATGGTACGCTGCTAAACCGGGAGACTTTCAACTGGGCCACCTGGGAACCGAAGGTCGGCAGCAACGACGACTCGCTCGAAATGATCCGCACCGTGACTGCAATGCGCCGCGGGCCGGGGCGCGATTTTCTCGTGTTCGGACGTATGCAGCGCCCTGCTCTGCTGCAGTGCGAGATTATGAGATGGACGCATAACGAGAACAATTACGAAGTTCCTGCCGTTGCCCAAGGTGCCTGGACTGCGCCCGACGGCCGCTTTGGCATTGTTCTGGCCAATTGGACCACGGAGACGCAGAAGGTCGCCATTAACGATACCCGCCTCGGCGACCAGGCGACCCTACATAGCTGCGCTGCGGTGCAGGAGCAGGCGACCCTCGATGTTGCGGATGGTCAACTCGATCTCAGCCTGCCGTCAATGAGTTGTGTGCTGGCCACAGATAGCTGAGAGATACCCAAAGATTTCCCTATATAGCCCGGAGCACCGAGGCCCGGCATCTTTTCATTTCGGCGTTTTTCTTTACTTTATGAATGACCAGCCAGCGTACCTGGCCAATTTCTGAAAACATTATCGGGCGTTTACCCGAAAGGGGCCACACCTATACCTTACAAGGAGCATCATGGAAACCAAGGAATATATACTGTTTAGCGGTGGCGCCCGGGGCGCCGAGGACACATTCGGTGCCAACGCCGAGCGTCTGGGTATCGAGGAGGTCAACTTCACTTTTGAGGGGCATCAGATCGTCCGCAACCGCGGCATACGAATGCTCAATCATGAAGAGTTGGAACAAGGGGACGTGAGTCTGACTTATATCTCCCGGCTTATGAATCGCAACTATACCCGGACGGCGACTTTCCGCAAAATTTTGCAGAGCATCTGGTATCAGATCAATAATGGCCAGGAAATCTACGTGATCGGCGCAATCCAGGAGGACGATACGGTGCGCGGTGGCAGCGGCTGGGGTGCCGAGTTTGCTAAGCTGTGCAATAAGCCGCTGTTTGTCTTCGATCAGGAAAAGGACGGCTGGTTCGTCTGGTCAGAGGACCGCTGGGCCGAGGAAGCCGCGCCGTGTATCCAGCACCACCACTTCACCGGCACCGGCACCCGCATGCTGCAGGAAAACAGCAAAAAAGCCATCGCCGAACTATTCGATCGATCCTTTGCTTGAGAGGGCAATTAGATGACGATAGCTATGACCGATCAACAGCAAGACGAACTCAACGGACAGGGCTTCACGGTATTAGAGCGTGTATTGGACTCGTCCGAGCTAGAGCGTTTGTCGGTCGCTATGGACGAGGTGGCGGACCAGCTTCGCAAAGAACGTGGCTTAGGTCCTAATGACAGCGTCGGCGTCCGCAATGCGGTGGCACGCCATGAGGTCATAAGAGATTTGCTCGATCATCCCCGCATCCTGCCCTTAGTGGTCGATGCCATCGGCTGGAATATTCAGAATCGCGATAGTGTTTTTGACTATAAAGCGCCGCAGCCTGGCGATGCCGATCCCGACGTATTGTCGCTGGGATGGCATTTCGATTATGAAGAAGAATTTGCTGGCACGACGTTAGATGGTCGCATGCCCTTGCTGGACTTCAAGGTCGGCTGGTACGTTTCGGATCATACCGAGCCCGGTCACAGCACCATCCTTGTGGTGCCCGGTAGCTACCGGTGGACCCGAGAGCAACGAGCTACCTGGGAGTCCTGGCTCGATCCGGAGGACATCTTTGAATTGCGTGTAGCGGCCGGCAGCGTCATGTTATGGCGGCCGACGATTTTGCACAGTGTGACCCCCAACCTTTCCACAAACTTCCGCAAGGCCCTCTATATCAGCTACGCACCCAGGTGGATACGACCGAGCGGTCATATAGAACAGGATCCAGAGGTGATTGCCCGCAGTACGCCGATCCGACGACAGCTATTGGGGGCCATGGGCGATGGCTCTGATCGGCTGGGCAAAGACCCGATCGGCAGTCCGTCGTCGCAATACTGGTTTACCGACGACTGGGATAGTGTGCCGCTAAAGGCGTGGGCTGAAGAGCAGGCCGGTCCTGGGCCGTATGATTGGGGGCTGGGTTTTGGGGCCACTTATACGAAAGGACCGAACTTTCAATTTACTCAGGTGAAGGTCCCCCCAAAGTAGTTTCTGCTGGTGAGTCGCCAGCTATAAGGCTTCTGAGCTATTCATATTGGAAAATGGTATAGATCAGGTACGATAGAGCGCACATTTTCAGAGGCGGTTGATGAGTTTTTGAATCTCTATTGATGGCCCGAACCTCTCTATTTAGAGAAATTTAAAATGAACTTCGATAGGATTGACCACTCGATATCCGTATTCATGGGGCGCTGGGGAGTTCTTGCCTTGCGTATTTCGTTGGGCATTGTCTTTATCTGGTTTGGCATTCTCAAACCGCTTGGTTTGTCAGCGGCCGCGCCTCTTGTCATCGCAACAGTCTATTGGCTACCGTTATTTGATGCTGAGTTGTGGGTAACCATCTTAGTTATTGGGGGATCGATTAGATATGCTGACACACGAACAGCTCACGGACTTTTCTGGACGCGGTTGGGTCATTAAAGAAGGGGTATTCGATGATGACTTCATGGATGCCTGTCGGGTGGCGATGGATGAGCTTGTGGCGACGCAACCCGCTGACAAGAAGGAGGTCGATGTCGACATCAATTTTGGCCTTATTAATCGCCAGCAGATTTTTCGCGACTGCTTTCTAAACCCGACGATTATCGAGGATTGCAGGCAGCTCATGGGTACGGAACTGCGCCACAGGTTCACGTGGATGATCATCAAGGAACCGCATCCTGAACGCCACAAAGATCGTAAGGCGCTCATGGATATTGACAAGCTGGGATGGCATCGGGATATGCGACCGAAGTGGGGAACATTCGTTAACGACAACGACCCAAGCCTGGCTAATTGTATCTTGATCAATTGTATGGTGCCTGTCACGGATATCGGGCCGGACGATGGCGGTACGATGGTGCTGGAGGGCTCCCACAAGCTTGAGGGAGCAGGAATATCAGAGCTGCGGCAGTGTCCGGTTGCTCAGATTGAAGCGCCACGGGGCAGCGTGGTTTATTTTCCGGAGACGCTCATGCACACGGCGGTCCCGATCTTGAGTGAGACGAAGCGGTATGTCATGTTCTACGCCTTTGTGCCGCCGTGGTTCGAGGTTTGGCACGGTGGTGAGGTGCCCAAGGAAATCGTCGAGTCCTACGACGATATGACCCTGGGGCGGATTATCGGTGGTGATGAGCGGTGGGGGTATAACGGACAATCGCCGGTTTGTTGATGGGCTCTGTTGTTTGATGGGGCAACTTCGATTTAGGCGACGATTGGGACGCAGGAAGCTAGGTCAAGTTGTGGCAAGTACAGCATATCACTCCCGCTCCACCCTCCGATCCCTGATCACCCGCGCCGGCACCCCACCCACCACACTAAACGGCGGCACATCCTTAGTAACAACGGCACCGGCCCCCACAATACTGCCGGTCCCAATCCGCACGCCGCCCACCACCACCGCATTGGCGCCAATCCACACATCATCCTCCAGAACAACCTCTTTTGGTCTGATGTTTCCCCATGCG
>Ga0114996_10001102_pt1 | contig 36762 bp, 34 predicted proteins | sample ArcticOcean_MG_C_4_FD_87039 | JGI IMG/M metagenome (GOLD analysis project Ga0114996, IMG submission 87039) | Marine microbial communities from western Arctic Ocean - ArcticOcean_MG_CB4_134 | ecosystem: Environmental > Aquatic > Marine > Oceanic | place: Arctic Ocean: Canada Basin | collected... | reverse complement strand
CGTGCGGTTCTTAGAGTGTGTTGGCGTATGCCAGCGAGCCGCCGCCGACACCAGCGCCTGAGAGGACTGGTACATCACAAAGCAAGGTGAGCCGTTGGATGCCTCGCATGCCAAGGCTAGGGAACCAGAAGAACTTGCGGAGGTTCCAGTTGGTTTTCGAAAAGTCCTCTGAGGGGCAGAGTGAGGCAGGGCCAACAAGAGCGCGAAATCTGACGTAATCGGCCCTCTAGCCTGCGAGGCCAATATCGCTTACGTTCGGTGTGTGTTCTTCTCAGTACATTCAGTCGCCCTCGTGGGTGTTGAACCGCGTCCGGTCGTCGCCGAGGCCCACGTCTACACCGCCCAGGAAGCATCGTTTCGGATAGTAGGTCTCCCAGATACGGCCATTCGAGAAGCCTCGGCACGGATTCTTTCTTCCATGTCCGCATCCAGCATCCGCCGGCAGAACTCGACGATTGTTGTCAACCTCGCTCCAGCTGATTTACGGAAGCAGGGGAGTGCGTACGACCTCCCCATGGCGTTAGCAGCGTTGGGGGCTTCGGGCCTCGCCGCCCGGGCGCGGGTAGTGGCTCTGGGGGAGCTTGCCCTTGATGGGTCCCTGCGGAGCGTTCGGGGAGGTGTAGGTGCTGCGATGGTGGCGAGGGATATGGAAGTTCCTTGTCTGCTCCCGCCCGGAGCTGCAACCGATGCTGCGGTCGTCGTTGGAGCAGACATTCGGGTGGTCAGGTCACTGGCAGAGGCGCTCGGTGTGATGGGCGGAACCTTCGAGGGAGGAGGCCTTCCGGATATTCCCGTTGTTGAGGAGCATCAAGGCAGAGACCTCGCTGTGCTGAGAGGGCAAGCCAGACCCCGCCGAGCGTTGGAGGTGGCCGCGGCTGGGGGGCATCATCTTCTGCTGTCGGGGCCGCCAGGGACCGGAAAGACCCTACTGGCGTCGTGTCTTCCCGGGATTCTGCCGCCACTGACTGACGAAGAAGCCCTGGAGGTCGGGTTGGTGTGGTCTGCCTCGGGGATGCAACGGCGCTCGATTAGAACACCGCCTTTCAGAGATCCTCATCACTCCGCCTCTCGAGCTGCTCTTCTCGGCGGAGGTTCTGGCATGCCTCGCGCTGGAGAGGTCAGTTTGGCTCATCGGGGAGTGCTCTTCCTTGATGAGTTTGGCGAGTTCCCGGTCACCGTTCTCGATGGTCTCCGGCAGCCGCTGGAGTCCGGCAGCATCACCATCGCGAGAACAGGGATCACCGTGCGCTTCCCGGCCGACGTCCAGGTCGTTGCTGCTTCGAACCCCTGCCCATGCGGCTTCAAGGGTGACAACAAGATCTCGTGCACCTGCAGTGAGGCAGGTATCGAGAAGTATCGGAAGCGGTTCTCTGGTCCGCTGATGGATCGGTTCGATATCCGGATGGTGGTCGAGAGCGTCGATCCTGATGTGATGCTGGGTCCAGAGGGGGAATCGACAGCAGATGTTCGCGAACGAGTTGCCACTGCAAGGTGCAGGCAGATCGAGCGTGGACGATTAAACCGCGGTCTGCAGCGCGAGGATCTTGACGAACACGACTGGGATGAGCGTGGGATCCGGATGCTGCGGGCAGGGATGGAGCGGGGTGTACTGACTGGTCGTGGGTTCGACCGAGTGAGGCGGGTGGCAAGGACCATCGCTGATCTGGCAGGCTCTGACCAGGTGAGTGAAGCTCACACGGCCGAAGCCCTAGGCCTGCGGGCCCACCTGTGACATCTCTGATTGAAAGCAGAACTCAACTGGCGTTTGTTGGGATGCATCCCAACCGGAGACGAGACTTGGAGGAACGCTTGGGCGGCCCGCATCAGCTACTCGGTGGTATCTGCCGAGGTCGAGTCAAGGTGCCCGACCACGCCAAGGCCGCAGCTGCGGTTCTCTACCAGGATCGCGTGGATCAGTTGGCTGGTAGCGACACGCGCCTGATCATTCGGGGAGGGGACGACTACCCGAAGAGCCTCGCTGAGCTTCCGGACGCTCCCGACTCGCTGTTCGTTAAGGGCGAGCTTGCCAAGCAGCCGCGAGTGGCCATCGTTGGATCGAGAGCTTGCACCTCCTACGGGATGCAGACGGCTCTAGCCATTGGCGTTGCTCTGTCGGCGGCTGGGTACTTGGTAGTGAGTGGACTAGCCAAAGGCATCGACACCCAGGCTCACCGCGGCGCCCTTGACGCGTCGACAACTCCCACGTGGGCGGTTCTCGGGTGCGGCATCGACCGCTGGTACCCGAAGGCGGATGAGGCTCTTGGCGAGGAGATTCTGAGTAGCGGGGGAGCGGTCCTCAGCGAGTACCCGCCGGGAACACCGCCGTCGGGGTGGAGATTCCCTCCCCGAAACCGAATCATCTCGGGCCTGTCTCGAGCGGTGGTCGTCGTGGAAGCAACCGTCAAGGGCGGGGCGCTCATCACAGCTCGTTACGCCCTTGAACACGCCGTCGACGTATTGGCAGTACCAGGAGACATCAACCGCCGCACCTCAGAAGGCTGCAACCTACTCATTGCCGACGGTGCAATCCCAGTGACCTCAGTCGACGACGCAGTAGAGGTGATGAGCATCCTGGCCCCCACGTCAGGATCCTCAAGCGAAGTAACCACCTTCACCATGGAACAAATCACCGCCGGCCTAGACACCGACGCTCCGGGCGCAACCCTTCAGATAGCCAGATGGGAAATGGCTGGGGTCCTGAAGAGAAGCGGAGACCTGTTCGTCGGCCGCGCAGGGTTATTAGCCGATCCGAACCAGAAGAAGCGAGCAAAATCGGTGTAGCGGGCATTCGAATACGGCTTCGATCCTGCTGGGGTACCCTTCGGGAGGCTAGTAGATAGCCATAGGAGCAACAGAGATGATGGCATCGGGAACACAGCCTCCGTCGAACTGCTGTCGCCATTCGTCTGCTCGTCATCGACTATGTGCGAAGGACGTGCCGGAGCGTCGGTGGATCAGCCATCACTTCACCAAACTCACCCTCTCGCCCTCTCGCCCTTTCACCCTCTCACCCTCTCACCCTCTCACCCTCTCACCCTCTCACCCTCTCGCCCTCTCACCCTCTCACCCTCTCACCCTCTCACCCCATTGGGTATCCCTGCACCTTGGATTGTTCAGCAAGACTGGTGTTCGTTGTAGTCGCAACCGGCCTTGATCGCTAGACGCATACCCAGACTTCAGATACACTAGATCTCCACACATACCCATCCGCTGAGCGCGCCCTATGACAGATCAATCTGTAGCTACCAAAGGTCTTGATGACCTTTGGGCGCGTTTCAAGGCTCACGCTGACCCCGCCGCCCGCGAAGGATTGATCATCCACTTCTCGTCCCTCGTGAAGTTCGTTGCCGGTCGTGTTGGCTTCGGGCTGCCCAAGAGCGTCGATCACAATGACCTTGTTTCATACTGAGTGTTCGGTCTGATCGATGCCATCGACAAGTTTGAACCAGAACGGGGATTCAAGTTCGAGACGTACGCCATCAACCGGATCCGTGGAGCAATCTTGGATGAGTTGCGTGCCCTCGATTGGGTCCCACGGTCCGTCCGGTCTCGGGCGAGAGAGATTGATAGAGCTGTTGCTGAGTTGGAGCATCGCCTTGGCCGTCAGCCGACAGACGACGAGATCGCCGACTTGATGGACATTCCTGTATCGAAGGTCAGAGATCAGCTTGGCGAGATCTCGAATCTCGGTGTTGCCGCCTTGGATGACGTTCTCGGCTTTGACCAGGGTGCAGCCACCCTTGGAGAGCGAGTTGCCGACCCGCGCGGGGTTAGCCCTGAGAACGCTTTCCAGGATATTGAGACGAAGCACATTCTCGCCGACGCGATCAACCGCCTCCCAGAACGCGAACGTTTGGTCCTTACGCTGTATTACTACGAGGGTCTGACCCTTTCCGAGATTGGTGTCATGCTTGGTGTTACCGAATCTCGTGTCTGTCAGATTCACACCAAGTCGGTTATGAGCCTCAAAAACCGACTCGGCAGTTAGCGCCCGAGCTAACCCAACCAGCTCGCCTAGTCGCTCTAGTTCTAGTTCTAGTTCTAGTTCTAGTTCTAGTTCTAGTTCTAGTCGGGTTTCCGTTTAGACTTCCTCGCAACGAAACACGTCTGTGTTCGGCCCCACTGGTCAGACAATTGTCTGCGGGGCGACCTTTATTGGTCACTGCGACTCTCGAGTCGCCGCACCGGCGGAAGAAAAACCAAACAAATGAAAGGAACGCCCATGGCTGTTGTATCTATCAAACAGCTTCTGGAGGCCGGAGTTCACTTCGGACACCAGACTCGCCGTTGGAACCCGAAGATGGCTGAATACCTCTTTGGAGACCGTAACGGAATCCACATCATTGACTTGCGTATTACGCTCTCTCAGCTTGAAGCTGCCTACGAGACTGTTCGCAAGATTGTCGAGAACGGTGGAAAAGTCCTCTTTGTAGGAACCAAGAAGCAGGTTCAGTCGGCGATCGCTCAAGAAGCCGGTCGTGCAGGCATGCCGTACGTCAACCACCGTTGGCTCGGCGGTATGCTGACCAACTTCGCCACCATCCAGAAACGGATCTTCTACTTGAAGGAGCTTCAAGGGATGGAAGAGGGCCCCAACAGCGAAGGCCTCACCAAGAAAGAGCGCCTCAAGCTCTCGCGTGAAGCCGTGAAGCTCAGTCGAAACCTCGGTGGTGTTATCGACATGACCCGGCCTCCACAGGCCGTGTTCATCGTTGACATCAACGTGGAGCACATCGCTGTACAGGAAGCCGACCGCCTGGGAATCCCAGTCATCGCTCTAGTTGATTCGAACTGTGACCCAACAGGGGTGGAGTACGTGGTGCCAGGTAACGACGACGCCGTTCGTTCGGCCCAGTTGGTGGCTTCCATCATTGCAGATGCCTGCGTTGCTGGTCGCCAAAAGGTCGGCAAAGACGATCTGAAAGACGAAGCTGCCGAGAGCGAAGCTGCAAAGGCCGGCGAGTAGACATGGCTGATTTCACGGCTCAGGATGTGATGGTGCTGCGCAAGGCAGCCGGAGTCGGCATGATGGATGCGAAGGACGCTCTGACCGAATCTGGTGGCGACCTTGATGTCGCTGGTGTGCTCCTTCGCGAGAAGGGCCTAGCCAAGACGGCAAAGCGCGCTGGACGCGAGGCTTCCGAGGGAACCATTGGGTCTTACCTGCATGAGCAGGGCGGACGGGTGGTGACTGGTGTTGTGGTCTATCTCAGCTCAGAGACCGACTTCGTTGCCAAGAGCCCCGACTTCGTGGACGCTGCCCGGGACCTGGCGATGCACATCGCATGGGCCAACCCACAGTGGGCGACTATCGACGACGTGGACGCTGACGCCCTCGAGGCGGAGAAGTCCCTTATCGCCAAACAAGCAGAGAACGAAGGCAAGCCGGCTGCGGTCATCGATAAGATTGTCGAAGGACGCATCCGCAAGTACTACGAAGAGAACGTGCTGTTAGAGCAGAAGTTTGTCAACGCCGAAAAGTTCGAGGGCACCGTCGGTGAGATGGTCCAGGCACTCGCCGTCACGATGGGCGAGAACATCAGCATCAAGAGTTTTTCACGTCTCGCAGTCGGAGGCGAGTAAGTGACCCCTTCCTCCGGCAACAGAAGGGTTCTCCTGAAGTTGTCGGGGGAGTCATTCGCCGATCCTGGAATTGGCTACGGCATCGACACAGCTGTCGTTGCTCGTGTCGCCAAAGAGATAGCAGCGGCCCTCGAAGAAGATGTCCAAGTGGCTGTTGTAGTAGGGGGAGGCAACATCTTCCGCGGCGTTTCGGAAGCTGCCAAGGGCATGGACCCAGCAGCTGCGGATTACATGGGCATGTTGGCCACCATGATGAACGCTCTGGCCATGCGTGAGGTGCTTGAGGCTAACGGAGTGCCCACAAGAGTTCTCTCCGCGATCGAGATGCGTCAACTGGCCGAGACCTATATCCGGTTGCGAGCTGAACGCCACCTCGACAAGGGACGAGTCGTAATATTGGGCGGCGGAACGGGTAACCCGTTCTTCACAACCGATACGGCGGCCGCTCTACGTGGGGTGGAGATGGGCGTAGACGTGATCCTCAAAGCTACACTCGTCGACGGAGTCTTTGATAAAGATCCCAACCTGCACGATGACGCCGTGATGCACTACGAACTGTCATACATGGACGTGATCTCAAAGCAGCTAGGGGTCATGGATCTCACTGCGATTACTCTGTGCAAAGACAACGGACTTCCGCTCAGGGTCTTTAACATTCGAGAGCCGGGCAATATCACGCGCGCGATTCTCGGAGAAGAAATCGGCACACTGGTCCACTAGGCACGGGTAGGAAACAGAAGATGATTGAGGAACTGCTAGCCGAAGCTGCCACTGACATGGGACAGGTCGTGGAACACACAGCTCAAGAGTTCGCAACGGTACGGACCGGGCGAGCCAATCCTCAGATTCTCAGCAGGGTCCAGGTCGATTACTACGGATCCCGCACGCCGCTCCAACAGCTCGCAACCGTCTCGGTGCCTGAAGCGAGACTTCTGATGGTCACCCCGTTCGACAAGAGTATTCTGGCGGACATCGAAGCTGCGATCCGTGAGGCTGGCCTCGGCCTGAGCACAGGCAACGATGGAAATATCATTCGCATTTCGTTCCCTATCCTGACCGAGGAAAGACGCCGAGACCTTGTAAAGGTCGTTCGTGGCATGGCCGAGGATGGCCGCGTTGGGATTAGGCGTGCCAGAAGGGCCTGCAAAGAAGACCTCGAAGCCCTTGAAGGGGAGATCTCCGAGGATGATATTCATAGAGGAGAACGGTCTTTGCAGGACATGACCGACGCCCACACCGATAAGATCGATCAACAACTTGCTCAGAAGGAGCAAGATCTCTTGGAGGTGTAGAGAGTGGCGCGCAAAGATAGGGGTGAGAAGGCGCCTCAGTTTGAAGCTGGCTCATCTGACGGTTCCGCATTACCTCCCGCGGTAACCCCAGAACTTTTTGACGACCTACCCCCCGAGGATGAGCACCTCCTCGAGGACTTAGAGGTCACCCCTCCGCCCACCGAGCAGTACGACGATCTCGCCGAGGCGGTTAGATCTGCCGACGCTGCGGGCCCGGTTGACCAAACGCTTTCTGTCCACATAGGCGGCGGTGTCGGTGTGGGAGTCGTCGGGTTCGAAGACATGACTGATGGAGAAGATGCGGCAGGCGTTCAAGCCGCCATCGTCGAAGACGACGAGCAGACCGCCGAGCTCAAAGCCGAGATCGCGGCTGCTTCGCAACGTAGACTCGACTTGCAGCGTCGGGTAGTCACCGGGCTGGGCTTGGTAGGAGTTGCTGGACTTGCAGTGTGGGCCGGAGCCGTATGGTTCGTGGCTTTTGTTGGGCTGATCATGTTTCTCGCTGTCGGTGAGTTCTACGGAGCGTCTCGTAGAGCAGGCTTCACGCCCATAGCTCTCCTTGGCTTAGTGGCGACGATTCTGCTCTACACGTTCGGATGGAAGTTTGGGCCTTTTGGCATTGCTTCCACCGTCGGCTTCTCAATAGTCACCTTGCTGCTGTACTACGCCATCGTTCCCCGACAGCGTCCGTTCGAGAACATGACCATCACGGCGCTTGGTTTTATCTGGATTGCCGCAATGGGGGCCTTTGCCGCTCCGCTCGTGACCGCGACTGCGTGGCAACAACTGTTGGGCCTGATTGTTCTCACAGTGGCAGCTGAAGACACCGGCGCGTTCCTGGTTGGCCGGTGGGTCGGTCGGACGCGGTTCGCTCCTGCCCTTAGCCCGAGCAAGACTGTCGAAGGACTCGTCGGTGGGACAGCTTTAGCGTTTGTGATGGCTGTCGGACTGTCTTCTGCCCCTTGGTTTTCTGCTGCTGTCACCCTCGAGATTGCTCTCTGGACGGCAGGTAGCGTGTCGGTTATCGCTCCGATCGGCGACCTCGTAGAGTCGATGGTCAAACGATCCATCGGCGTTAAGGATATGGGAACGATCCTTCCAGGTCATGGTGGTGTCCTCGACCGCGTCGACTCCTTCCTACTCGTCCTGCCGGTTATGTACGTGGTCTATCTTTGGCTTGGTCTGTTGGGATGACCAGATTGGTCCTATTGGGGGCCACCGGGTCGATTGGGACGCAGACGCTCGATGTGGCCAAGCGACTCGATATCACGCCGTTGGCGCTCGCTTCTGGCTCGGGAACGCCGGAGTTTGTTGCAACCGCCCACAGGTATCGCGACTCGATGCTGGCTGTTGCTCACCCGATCGATATGAGTGGTTTGCGTAGTGAGTTTGGAGATCGGATCAGCTTTGGGCCTGACGCAGTCATGGCGCTCGCAGCCCTGCCTGACGCAGTGGTCATCAACGGTGTGGTCGGGTTCGCAGGACTCGATGCGACCCTAGCGGCTCTAGAGGCTGGGAACAGACTCGGGTTGGCGAACAAGGAAAGTATGGTCACGGCGGGTGCCTTTGTTCGAGAGGCTCTGCAACGTGGTGGAGGCACGCTGATTCCAGTTGACTCCGAGCACTCGGCTCTCTTTCAATGCCTCGAAGGAGAACCACGCCCGGCGGTGAGGAACCTGATCTTGACTGCGTCGGGTGGGCCGTTTCGAGGGAAGAGTCGCGACATGCTGTCGTCGGTCACTCCCGAAGAGGCGCTGCAGCACCCGACATGGAATATGGGAGCGCGCGTGACTATCGACTCAGCCACCCTGGCAAACAAGGGGCTCGAGGTGATTGAGGCTCACTATCTGTTCGATGTTGCCTATGACCAGATTCAGGTGGTGGTGCACCCAACCAGCATCGTGCACTCAGTGGTGGAGTTTGTGGATGGGTCTCTATTGGCTCATATGGGCGAAGCCGACATGAGGATTCCCATTCAGTACGCGATCACCTACCCCGATCGGGCCCAGGGGGCGGGTGAGTTCAGCATCGCTGGACGGACCCTTGAGTTCGAGGAACCTGACACTGAAGTCTTTCGAGCGCTGGCCCTCGCCTACGAGGCAGGACGGGTTGGTGGTCCGGCTCCGTGTGTATTCAACGCGGCAGACGAGGTAGCTGTAGCCGCCTTCCTAGCCGGGCAGATCCCGTTCTTGGGGATTCCTGAAGTCCTTGAGAGAACACTCGCCAAGTTTGACGGCCGGCAGGTTGAGTCGGTAGCTGACGTTAAAGAGGTGGATGCCGAGGCGAGGGCGCTAGCTACTGATGCGGTAAGAGCCCTTTCGCGTTGACCTGTTGGGGGTTAGGAGCGGGCTCTGGCAGACAGGTCCCGCCATAGGGCTCCGGTTCCTTCGTGACTCGCACGCAGCGTCTCCCAGCGTTCCGCGCACGTCTCTCGCCAAGAGTGGTATCCCTCCGGCACGTCGCCATGGATGCTTGAGCGGGAAGATCCCCATGCCGAGAGAGCTTTGTCCAGCACAACGACGCCGGCCAAGAGGGAGGTGGGTGGTGGAGTCTTCAGGGGACCGAAAAGGTCTTCACCGGGTGCCGTCATACCTTCAGTGTCGACGAGTTCAGGGTTGGGGCGGTGCAACTCGCCCAGCTCCAGTAGTCGGTGCTGGACGTCGTTCGCTAACTCAGATCGACTCCGGTCCCAGATCCGTACTGACTCAAGCCAAGGGATAGCCCAATGCACCACACGATCACCGAAGAAGAAGCGCCTCTCAGCAATGGCTTGGGTAGCTATCTCAGGATTGTCGCTCTCCCAAGACTCGGCCTCGATCAAAGCAAGACCCGCGAGGAATCTGAGGAGTTCTGGGAGCTCTCCGACCTCGAACTTGTGGCTCCATTTGTCAGCGCGGCGTTGGAGGTCGAAAGCGGGGTTGTACACCTCTACCACTGCCACCTCGACTGGTCTGAGATCATCCCAGCCCACAAGGAGTCGGTCGGCCTGATCAGCTAGGTCAGACCATGAACGGAGTTCCTCGCGTGCGGCGAGCGCTGCATCAGCGGCCGGGGTAGAGATACGCATCTGGAGTGGGTTTATTGGGCCGAGCTAACCAGTGGGGTCGACGTGTTCCGTCAGGTCCGGGCCCAGGCTTGGTCATAGCGAGCCATTCCTTGTACACCTCAAAGCTCTTGTTGGTGTCAACGAAGATGTCTCCGTACTGGTCTCCTTGCTGGGCAGGCTCGATGCGGACCCTTTGGTGCCATGCGTGCATGCCTGAAACTGGGTCAGGATGGACACCGAAGGCGAGGTTCTGATTGACCCCCGCATCTCGCCACCAAATCCGTTCAGAGTCTGGGTCCGATGATTCGAATGGTTCGATGCCTTTCTTCTGACGCATCGTCCATTGGCCCGGTTCACCCTCGTTGATGTCGACGAGGGCCGATGCCCATCGTTCGTTTCCGGTGGTGTCTGCGAGCCGCCAGCGCCCCATGTGATGTGACGCGGCGACTACCCCTGGGCGGATTCCCTCGGTGCGCCACGCTCGCATAACGAAGTGCCCGGTCTGAGTTTTGATCCGCACCATGTCGCCAGTACCAATGCCGAATGAGTCAGCGTCGGAAGGGTTGACCCACAGTGGGTGGCCGTGGCTGATCTCATACAAATACTTGGCGTTGCCCGACCGAGTGTGGATCAGGGTGGGGAGTCGGAAGGTCGGAAGCAAGATCCGTTCGTTCCCGGCTAGATCCATGTCCCTCCAGTAGACGTGGGTTTTGATGTAGGTGGGGATCGACTCATCCTTCCAGCCCCATTCATCGAAGGTTTGGGACCACCACTCAAGCTTGCGGCTCGGTGTAGTGAACCCTTCGACGATGTCACCTTCGACGTCGACGCCGACAGGCTTCCCTCGGCTGTAGGCGATTCCCTCCCTGACCTCATCATGGACAACAGGCTGTTCCATAACCTCGTAATTCGTCTTTGAGATCTCGAACGCACCGTACTTTCTCATAAAACCGAGGGGTGTCAGGTCCTCTTCTTTTGCCTTCTCTGGGAGGCCGGGTACGGAGTTATCGAACATCCATCCGTAATACTCGTCTACAGAGACGACCTCGCCAGGACGCTCCGAGGATTCGACCCACTTACGGATGCCCATGGAACCGTCGGGGTCAATCTTCCAGGTGAGATCCCACCAGAACTCATTTTCTTCCCACACTTCACCGGGGTTAGCGTCGTAGGTTCGGTGATAGGTCTTGCCTTCTCGCTCCCCAGCTACGCGGAGGACCGGCTGACGGAACCCGAGCCACTGCCCCGAGTGGGTTTCGTAGGAATGTGTGTCGTGGCGTTCGGCAGCGACACCCATCGGGAGCACATAGTCCGCGTACCAGGCGGTCTCAGACCAGGTAGGCGTGAGCGCAACGTGCAGCCCCACCTTCTCTTCATCGGTGAGGACCTCCATCCAGGAGAAGCCGTCAGGGTTGGTCCAAATGGGGTTGTAGACCCGAGTGAAGTAGACATCAAGCTTGCCTCGGCCTTCCTTCAGGAAGTAGGGGAGTAGGAAGCTGAGCTCGTGGTGGCTGAACGGGTACTCTTTTGGCCACAACAACTCGTTCCAACGGTTGTGGGCTGGGGGAGTGTTCCAATGTTTTGGCGTGAACTTCGACCAGGCGTTCGGCTGAATGCCACCCTTTGTACCGACTGATCCAGTGAGCACGTGGAGGAACCACAGGTTACGGGCAGCTTGCCAACCGCCGAGGTTGCCAGAACCGGCGGACCGCCAGGTGTGTGATGCGAACCGAGAGCCGGCATCCGCAACTTGCTGGGCCACCTGCGCGAGATGGTCAGAACTAATTCCGCACTCTTCGGCCGCCCATTCGAAGGTGTAGCTGGCGTACTCTTCTTTGAGAACCTCTAGGAATTCTTCGAAGGTTTGTGGACGGTCGGGATGGCGTCCGGCCATCGTGTCCTGCCAGTTCGTCCAGCGACGGACGAACGAGCGATCGATCTGGTCCGTCTCGAGGAGGAAGCTTGCAATCGCAAGGAACATCGCTGGTTCAGTACCGGGCCACGTCGACAGCCAGGTGTCGGACATAGCAGCTGCGTTGGAGAGCCGTGGGTCAAGAGTGCAAATCTTGGTGCCGGCCAGTTTAGCCTCCATGATCCGTTGAGCATGGGGATTGAAGTAATGGCCGGACTCGAGTTGAGCCGACAACAGCAGGATGAACTTGGCGTTCGCGAAGTCCGCGGAAGGTCGGTCATACCCCATCCATGCTGCGAAACCTGTGCGGGCGCCGGCTGAGCAGATGTTCGTGTGGGAGTTATGCCCATCGATGCCCCAGGCTTTGAGGATACGATCAACGAACCCGTCCTCACCGGGGCGGCCAACGTGATACATGATCTCGTCGTGGCGATCTTCCTTAATCGCTGTTCGGATTCGCCCGGAGATGTCGTCTAGAGCGTCTTCCCAGCTGACCCGCTCCCACTGTCCCGACCCTCGTTCACCCACTCGCTTCAGGGGGTAGAGAATCCGCTCGGGGTCGTTCACCTGATTGATCGTGGCTGGACCCTTGGCACAGTTACGCCCCCTTGAGGCAGGATGTGCAGGGTTCCCTTCAAACTTCTTGATCTCACCGCTGTCTTTGTCAATGTACGCCAGCAACCCACACGCGGATTCGCAGTTGAAGCAGGTGGTGGGAACGAGACGGTAGTTGCGCTTGACCTTCTCAGGCCATGCTTTGGCGTCGTACTCGTCCCAGTCGTCCCATCGATCAGATGGCGGGAAGTTTGTTAGTTGACCGTTTGGCAGGAGCCGGGGGATGTCCTGAAAGTCGGTTGAGGTTGTGTCAGTCATGTTCGAATCTCCTAGGACAGCGGGACAGCTTGTCCGGCCTTTACGAGGGCGTCATCTGCGAACCAGATACCCGCCATGGCTCCAAGTCCACCAAGCACGCCGACGGCGAGCGAACCGGTGTTGAGGAAGATAACTCCGGCAACGATCGGTAACGCCACCCCGAGGAGTTGTCCGCCGAACCACCATTGCTTAGCGAACGCTCCCTTAGTCATGTGATGCACCGCTTCTTCGATGTTGCGAGTTGGGTGTCTTCCGGTGACCTCAGTGAAAGCGATCAGTCCGAGAACACCTGCTCCGGTGATCATTGATATGGCTGAGGCCTTACCCACCGTCGAGCCGATCGTTAGGAAAGTGGAAGCAAGCAGTGTGAATCCACCCCCAGCAGCGAACGCTCCGGCAAGCATGTGGGGGAGTAGCGTTGGGGATTGCCACAAGTCACGTCCCTCTGCTTGGCCAAAGAGGAAGGCCGTGTACCCGGCGAGGCCGAGGCCGAGGATTGCGCCCACCCATGTGGAACTCACTACTAGCCAATCTAGTCCAAACACTCCGCCGAGGAACCAGAGACCAACCACCAGCGCGAACGCAGAGAGGATCCAGGCTCCTTTAACGAGCCATGACGAGGGGTTCCCTTTGGTCAGCAGGTAGTAGAAGCGATCGGGCCGCTTGAGGTCAAGAACCAGCAGTAGGCCTGTGCCGGCGAGGAAGAGTCCTGCGATTAGCGGGCTGACCCAACGAATCCAGCTGTTGAGTTCGGCGCCTAGAGCAAGAGCCAGCGCAACGACGAGGACGAGCCCGGCTGCGATCCCTTTGGTGAGGAAGTAGCTCGACACTCGCCAGCCCCACGGCATGGGGTGGTCGTTGTTGTAGACAACTCGTGGAGGTTCCGCAGGGCGTCCGTTGGACAGCCGGGCTGATGGGTCGGCGGCGTCGGGGGTTAGGTCCACGGTCATCCAGGAGTTGTGTTCTTCATGGCGCTGATCGCGGAAGATAGAGCCGGTCTGGCTTTGAGTGGTGGCGCCAAGAGGGTCTAGGTTCGCCTGCTCAGCACCCTTGTACCAAAGCTTGGGTCGAGTTCCCTGCTCGACGGCTCTTTGCGTTAGCTGCTCGGTGGCAACCATCTGGGAGATGTTGGAGATCGGGTCATGGAGATCGCCAGCGATGATGGCGCCCGCTGGACAAACAACGACGCAGGCCGGTTCGAGACCGACGTCGACTCGGTGCGCGCAAAAGTTGCACTTCTGCGCCGTGTTTTCGTCAGGATCGATGTAGAGAGCGTCGTAGGGGCAAGCCTGCATGCAGGCTTTACAACCGATGCAGAGGTCCGTATCGAAGTCGACGATGCCATCCCCGCGGTGGAAGAGCGCTGTGGTCGGGCAGATGTTCACGCAGGGAGCGTCGATGCAGTGATTGCACCGCATGACCGAGAAGAAGCGCTTGGTATCAGGCCAGGCTCCCTTCTCCACGTACTTCACCCAGGTGCGGTCGACGCCAAGTGGTACGGCGTGTTCGGTTTTGCAGGCAACGGTGCAGGCGTGGCAACCAATGCACTTGTCCTGGTCGATTACAAAGCCGTATTGCAAAGGGGCGCTCCTAGGTTCTTCTTTGTACGTACATTGTTACCAGTCTAGGTGGTTAGCACTGTTCAATTCACTGGAAAATCTAGCGTCAATCGAAGCAAGTTCGGCGGACCGTCGTGGGTTCAGGCGGTTGACCATGGCGTATTGCGGAGTTAAGATTGAATGTCCGTACATTACTTAAGGCTAGGAGCCCGCAGCATGGAAGTAACAAGCATTCGGACTCCAGGTCTCGGAGATTCGACCTACATCCTGGTACACGAAGGTCAGGCAATCTTGGTCGACCCCCAGCGTGACTATGACCGCTTCATGGACGTCATCGAGGAAGCAGGAGCGGAGCTTCGTTTCGTTCTGGAGACGCACCTGCACAACGACTACGTCTCGGGTGGTTGGGAGATCGCCAAAAAGACCGGAGCAGAGATAATTGTTCCCGCTGGAGCCGCACCGTGGTACCGAAGCACACCTGGCTTCCACATGGAAGAGATCATGGGCGAAAAGTTCAGCATTTCGCCCATCCATACTCCTGGCCATACCCCGGAGCACACCTCCTACGCCGTCAACATCGATGGGAAGACTGAAGCGCTGTTCTCTGGCGGTTCGCTCCTGGTGGCCTCAGCGGGACGTCCGGACCTCCTGGGTATGCACCGAGCAGACACCTTGGCTCGGTCGCAGTACATTTCAGTGCATCGCCTAGCCGAGTACCCGGACGAGACTCCGCTGTATCCAACACACGGTGAGGGTTCCTTCTGTACAACCAGCGGTGCAGGGATAACGACCAGTACCATTGGGGCAGAAAAGGAGTCGAACCCGGTCCTGTTGTATCCCACGGTCGACGAGTTCGTCGATGTAACGCTCGCAGGCCTCGGCCCGTATCCCGCCTTCTATAAGCATATGGGTCCCGCGAACGCTGATGGATATCCTGCCGCCCCTCCAAGTGCCATTCCTGAGCTCAGCTACACGAGAATCGGTGATCGCGACGTGCATCTCATCGACCTTCGCACGAAGCAGGAATTCGCCGATGGGCATGTGCCGGGGTCGATCGGAATGGAAATGGGTGATCAGGTTGGGGTCTGGGCGGGCTGGCTCCTTCCGCTCGACGCTGAGATCCTTCTGATCGCCGAGTCTGCCGAGCAGGCAGAGTTGGCTAACCGACAGTTCATTGAGATTGGTATGGACGGTGTGATTGGATGGCTCGATGGCGTGGGAGAGTGGGTCCGTACTGGTGGCTCCCTGGCTTCTTACCAAACCGTCTCGGTTGACGAGTTCGTGGCCGCTCACAAGGCCGGAGAAATTCCTCTCGTCGTTGACGTTCGATTGCCTGAAGTTGTCGCGGAGGGCACTCTTTCTGGGGCGATCACTGAGTTTGTGCCAAGCGTTGTAAAGCATGTCAACGAAGTGGTGAACGGGCACAATGAAGTATGGCTAGCCTGCAACTCGGGCAACACTGCGGCCATAAGCGCAAAGTGGTTTGAAGAGGCCGGTGTGACACCGACCGTTCTTATTGGCGGCGGTGTCCACGACATCCTCGCCAAGCTCTAGTCACGTGCGAGGACCGGAGACAGTGGCCCTCCTAGCTGCAGACAGGTCGAGATAGGGAAGATGGAAGACGCTCCGGATAAAGGGAGATGGATTGCAGACGCCGTTGCCGGTGCGAGCGTCGCCTTTATTGCAATCCCCCAGGGGCTCGCTTACGCAGAAATTGCCGGGATGCCAGCCTATACAGGGCTGTACGCCGCAGCAGTCCCTGCGGTTCTCGCAGGATTCACTTCTGACTCTCGCTATCTACAAACCGGGCCGGTGGCTCTGACTTCGCTACTGACGTTCGGTGCGCTGGCGCCACTCGGGGCGACTGCGAAGTCAGCCGAGTACGCTGCTCTGGCAGCTTTGCTTGCGCTGCTCGTAGGCGTGATCCGGATCCTCCTGGGCCTAATGAAAATGGGCGGTATCGCTGATCTCATGAGCCGGCCAGTCATCCTTGGGTTCACCAGCGCCGCGGCGATCTTGATCTCGGGATCGCAGGCAGACAAGGCATTCGGGGTGGAAGGCGCACCCGACGGGCTTCTGGAGAAGCTGTTTTTTGTACTCGCCCATCCGGCAGAGTGGAACTTGGCAGCTATAGGGTTGTCGGTGGCCACCGCAGCGCTGATAGTCGGAGGCAAGCGAATACATTCTGCGTTTCCAGGAGTCGTGTTGGTCGTGATTGTTGGAGTGATCATTGGGCGAACGGACTTGTACCCAGCCCCACTCGTCGGAGCAGTCCCGTCGGGACTGCCAGAAGTTTCCTTCGACTTCTTTTGGAGCGCTATCCCGAGTCTCCTGGTGCCAGCAATTGTGATTGCTGTCGTGGGGTTCTCGGAGGCAACGGCCGTTGCTCGCACTTTCGCTATCCAAGATCGCGAACGGTGGAGCGCAAACAAGGAGCTGATCAGTCAGGGTGTTGCGAACATGGCGTCAGCTGTGTCGGGAGGATTCCCCGTGGGCGGATCGTTCTCTCGTTCTTCCCTCAACCGCCTTGCGGGGGCTCGGACTCGTTGGGCTGGCTTCTTCACAGGCATCACGATCTTGGCGTTCCTTCCGTTCGCATCAGTTGTTTCGAGCCTACCTACCGCTGTGCTCGGAGCAGTCGTGATTGTCGCGGTGTTCAAACTCATCCAGGTGGGTAAATTGTTACGGCTATTCGAGATTGCCAAGTTGCAGGGAGTGATTGGGGTGGCGACCTTCGTTGCCACAATTGCGCTCGCTCCTAGAGTTGATCTAGCTGTACTGATTGCGATTCTGGTGGCTATCGGAGTCCACCTTTATCGAGAGATCTCAAGAGTGAACGTCGAAGCCGAAATAGAGGGCGACAAGTTGGTGATCTACCCCGCAGGCGTGTTGTTCTTTGCCTCAGCCAATCGTTTCCATGACACCATCCTCACTCGAGTGGCGGACCATCCAGGGATCACAACAGTTATCTTCGATCTGAGTAAGTTGGGTCGCATCGATTACAGCGGGATGTTGACTCTCCAAGAGATTGCTGAATCCATGGAAGTGGCCGGGCTTGTGATCGAGGTTCGCGGGGTGGGTTCTCACTCCCAAAAGACCTTCCACAGGATTGGCGGAATAGGCGCCGGGTGATCTGCAAGTAGGTCCCCTGATGCCAATCGCCGGCGAAGAAATCGTTATTCCAGAAACCTTCTTTTCGACCTGAGAGAATAACTGTGGGACAGGATGCTGCCGGACGGCATCGAGATCCCGCAGGTAGAAAGGTCTTGGCTCCCAACCCGATCGATCCTCGGAACCTTTGGACTGGCTTCATTGTGAAAGTCGCGGTGAGCGGCCGGGGTTTTCTCCCCCCAACAGTTTGAGCCACTGCGCGCAATCGCACCGCGATAGCTCAAAGCCCGGATAAACTCTGGGTATGTCTGGTGGAATTCTCATGATCCTTGCTGTAATCGCCTTCGTGGTAGCGCACGAGGCCGGTCACTTCTTCGCGGCCAAGGCTATGGGTATGAAGGTGTCAGAGTTCTTCGTGGGCTTTGGACCCAGACTGTGGTCCTTCAAGCGTGGGGAGACGGAGTACGGAGTCAAGGCCGTTCTGTTGGGCGGCTATGTGAAGATTCCCGGCATGAGTCCGTCGGAGGAGGTGTCTCCGTCGGATGAGGGGTCGACCTACCGCGATAAGTCCATGTCGGCGAAGCTGTTCGTGCTTTTGGCCGGTATTTCCATGAACTTCCTGATTGGCTATCTCCTGCTGTGGACCGTCTTTGGTCTTTACGGTGAGGAGGAAATTGAGGTAAGTCCGGTGGTCGCTGAGTTGGTCGTCTTCGAAGAAGGGGCTTCGCCTGCCGCCGGAGCAGGCCTTGAACCGGGTGACGTGTTTGTTTCTGTCGGCGGAGTCGCGATTACCGATTGGCAACAGGTGTCCGATCAGGTGGCGGCAAACGGGCCTGGGGAGTTATTGATTGAGGTCCAGCGAGGTGGTGAGATCGTGGAAATGGTTGCGATTCTCCGAAGCCGCCCCGACGACCCAAGCGCTGGTTTCCTTGGGGTACAGCCAGAGATAATCATCTATCAGACGGATCCCGGTTTCGTTGCATCTGCGGGACTAGCCGGTCAAGCCACGGTGCAATTCACCAAGATGTCTTATTCCTTCTTCGGAGACCTTGTCCGTCCCAGCACCTTGATGAATCTGATCAACGGAGTGACCGGCGAAGAAATCACGGTGGCCGCTCGTCCAGTGAGCCTTGTTGGGCTGGCCCAGATCGGCGCGCACTCCCAAGAGCTTGGCGCGGCGAACATCATGCTTTTGCTCGCTTCGATCAACATCATCCTCGGATCGTTGAACGTGATCCCACTGCTCCCATTGGACGGCGGTCACGCTGCGCTCGCCGTGTACGAAAAGGTCGCGAAACGACCAGCAAACCTTGAGAAGTTGGCACCCTTCGCAGCCATCTTCATTCTGTTCTTCGTGTTTCTCGGAGCCCTAACAATCGTCCTAGACATTGTGAACCCGCTCGAGTTCCCGGGCTAGCCTTCGCCCATGGAACGTAGGAAGACCAGACAACTTCATGTGGGATCGGTCGCCGTCGGGGGCGACGCCCCTGTGAGTGTGCAGTCAATGACCACCACCAAGACTGCCGACGTGGACGGAACCCTCGCCCAGGTCTACGCCCTTCGAGGGGCAGGCGCTGACATCGTGCGTATCACCTGTAACGACGCGGAAGCCGCTGGTGGACTTGCAGAGATGATGCCGCGCATGCCCGTGCCGATCATCGCTGATATCCACTTCAATTACCGGATGGCTCTCGCAGCCATGGAGGCAGGGGTGCAAGGCCTTCGCCTCAACCCAGGCAACATCAGAGACGAAGCGAAGATCAAGCTGGTCGCTCGTGAAGCGAAAGATCGCGGCCTCCCCATCCGGATAGGGGTCAACGGCGGTTCCTTGGACAAGGATCTGCTGGAAAAGTACGGGTCTGCGACACCCGAAGCACTTGTCGAGTCTGCGCTTATGGAGATTCGCTACCTCGAAGAGGTGGACTTCTTCGACATCAAGATCTCCGTTAAACACTCCCACGTTCCCTCCATGGTCGATTCGTATCGCTTACTCTCATCGAAGGTTGACTATCCGCTCCACTTGGGCGTCACAGAAGCTGGCCCCCTACCTGGTGGGCTCATAAAGGGTACGGCTGGCATTGCCACGCTGCTCAATGAAGGTATTGGAGACACGATCCGGTATTCCCTGACGGCTGATCCAGTGGAGGAGGCAAAGACCGGTAAGGCGTTGCTCGAGTATCTCGGCCTTAGGGAACGGACAGGCCTCGACCTGATCGCCTGTCCGTCTTGTGGACGAGCAGACGTAGATGTGATCGACATTGCTGCTCGTGCCCAGGAAGCACTTGAAGCAGAGAAGTTACCCATTCAAGTTGCCGTCATGGGGTGCGTCGTCAACGGCCCGGGGGAGGCCAGAGAAGCCGACATCGGTATTGCCTCGGGGAAGGGGAGAGGCCACCTCTTCATCAAGGGTCAGGTGGTGCGAGTGGTCCCAGAGGATGAGATGGTGGACGCCTTGGTGAAAGAGGCGAGGCTGCTGGTCAAGGAGGGAGCCGAAGCGCGGCTAGCTGCAGCCGATGTTGACGCAGCGGCCATTGCAGCTCAAGACCGTGAGGTGCTCCTAGAGATTCAGGGCGACGTAAACAACGCGGTCGCCAGAAGAGCAGCGGTAGCCCGAGCCGCCAAAGACTGATCCAGAGTCGGGTCCAAGTCTATATTCTCGGTTCGGTGGCCCTTCAGTCCCCCGTGCCGACAGGTCCTCAGCAAGCGATGGAACAGATGCGCGTGGTTGGGGGTTGCCTGATGCTGATGCTGATGCTGATGCTGATGCTGATGCTGATGCTGATGCTGGTCGTCCCCCTATCCGTGGAGCCCCTGCGTCTCGGGGTGACCTTTGGGAACCCCAAACCTTGGCTAACATCCGTTCGATGAAATGGTCTCAAGCGTTTATTCCGACACTCCGTGACGACCCCGCAGACGCGGAGGCAGTTAGCCACAAGCTTCTAGTGCGTGCTGGCTTCATTCGGCAGCTGATGGCCGGCGCATACTCACTGCTGCCCGCCGGCATCCGAGTGCGACAGCACATTGTGGACATAATCCGTGAAGAAATGAACACCATTGGCGGTCAGGAGTTTCTACTGCCGGCTATCCACCCGGCTGACATTTGGCAGGCCAGCGGACGCTGGGACATCGATGAGATGTTTCACCTCAAGGACCGCAAGGGTGCTGACCTTGCCCTCGGGATGACTCACGAGGAGATTTTTACGACAGTGGCGTCCGAGCTCGCCTCCTACAAACAGCTGCCTCAGATCTGGTATCAGATTCAGACGAAGTTTCGGGACGAGCCCCGTCCCAAAGCGGGCCTTCTTCGTGTTAGGGAGTTCACGATGAAAGACTCCTATTCGATGGACGTCGATAGTGCTGGGCTGGACGTTGCTTTCGAGTCGCATCGGGCGGCGTACATACGAATTTTCTCGCGCCTCGGCCTTGACGTCATTCAGGTGGAGGCGTCGAGCGGGGCGATGGGCGGTTCCGATTCGGTCGAGTTCATGGCCCCTTCTGTGATTGGCGAGGACGTCGTAGTCACTTCCGACTGCGGCTATTCCGCCAACATCGAGAAGGCAGTCAGCGCTCTCGACCATATGGAGGATCCTCGAGATATCGCTCCACTTGAGCGGTTCCCAACACCGGGAGTCAAAACGATCACCGACTTGGTCACTTTCGAGGGGGGAGCAGCCGCAGACCGGCAGATCAAGACGTTGGTCTTCATCGCCGACGAAGTTCCCGTACTGGCTCTGCTGCGCGGTGATCACGATCTTCAGGAGCAGAAGCTCTCTGATCAGCTGGGGGTGACCATGTTGCGGCCAGCTTCTGAAGATGAAATCGTGGATGCTCTGGGGGCTCATCCTGGAAGCCTTGGGGCCGTAGGTATCCAGCATCTTCGGATAGTTGCCGACGTGGCTCTCAACGGACGCTCGGGTATGACCACTGGAGCCAACGAAGACGACTTCCACTGTCGGAACGTCTCGGTCGACCGTGACATTGTCGTCAATGACTGGTTCGATCTGCGGACAGTGACGCAGGGTGATCTTTGCATCACCTGCGGCGAAGCGCTCACTTTGCAAGCGGCTATCGAAGTCGGCCACATCTTTAAGTTGGGAACCAAGTACTCCGAGGCACTCGACGCCAAGATCCTCAACGAGAACGGCAAGGCCGTCCCTGTAGTCATGGGGTCGTACGGAATTGGTGTCGAGAGGGCGCTCGCATCTGTAGTCGAGTCGTCTCACGACGCAAACGGGATCATTTGGCCCGCTAACTTGGCTCCCTGGGATGTCGTGGTCACTGTCGTGCGACCCGACGATGAGCCGACGATGGCTGTGGCCAACCGGATCTATACGGAACTAACAGCTGCCGGCGTTGAGGTCATTCTTGACGATCGTAAAGAGCGTCCCGGCGTCAAGTTCAAGGATGCGGAGCTCGTGGGTATTCCGCAGCGAATCACTGTTGGTCCGAGGGGTGTAGAGGCAGGCAACGTCGAGTGGGCCACCCGCGGAACGAGCGAAAAGCGTGACGTCCCCATTAACAAAGCGGTAGGCACGCTTTCAGAAGCTATCTCCGCCTCAAAAGACTAGTAAACTGCCCTTTTTTGAGATTCACACTGGTCGGTAGACAGGGCTATACTTGCGGTGACAATTAAGGACGCTAAATGGTGTGGGCGCCCAATGCCCGCACTTTTTTTGTGCTCATCTTGAACCTGAAGCTGTGAGAAAAGAAGAATGACTGAAGTAGTCACGACAATCCGAGAGACAATCGAGAGTTATCTTGGTGATGAGGGACTGGAACTGGACGACTTGTTGGTCGTTCCGGGCCAGAAGTCCCAAGTTTTGCGCGTGATTGTCGACAGCCCAGACGGCGTGTCCCTTGATCTCATCTCGGACCTGAGTCGAGACCTCGGTCACATGATGGAAGGCACTCAGTACGACCCTGAGAAGTACGGCCTTGAAGTTACCTCGCCAGGTCTTGAGCGGGCGCTCAGGACGACACGGCATTGGGAAAAGTCACTCGGGCGGTCAGTTGTCGTGAAAACGAAGGCAGAAGTCGATGGATCACGCCGACACACCGGCGTGCTCTCAGCAGTCAGCGACAACACGGGCGTTGTTACCTCCGAGGATGGCGAGCACGTCATCCCGTTTCAGGAGGTGCTGTCTGCAAAGACGGTGTTCGTATGGGAAAAGTCTGCCAAACCTGGGAAGAAGGCGCAAGCAAATGAAGATTGATGACCAGGTCATGGAAGCGCTGGAGATGCTCGAGCGAGAGCGCGGTATCCCCGTTGAGATCATCCTCGATGCACTCGCCAACGCCCTAGTGTCGGCCTACAAGCGCACCCCTGGCGCTGCCGAAGAAGCTCGGGTCATCATTGACTCAGGCTCTGGCGACATTATCGTTTTTGGACAAGACCTTGATGATGACGGTGACGTCATTCGGGAGTGGGAAGACACTCCAGACGACTTCGGCCGTATCGCAGCCCAAACCGCCAAGCAGGTCATTTCTCAGCGTCTCCGCGAAGCGAAGCGCGACCAGGTGTTTGGCAACTACGAGGGTCGGGACGGAGATCTTGTCACCGCTATTGTCCAACAGGTTGATCATCGCTTCACCATCTTCGATCTTGGTGACGCAGAGGCCCTGATGCCAGGATCCGAACGGATTCCGTACGAGCGACTCGAGCGCGGTAACCGTGTGAAAGCTCTCATCCTTGAAGTTCGTGACGAGGTCAAGGGTCCTCAAATCATTTTGTCTCGTAGCCATCCTGACTTCGTGCGGAGCCTATTGGAGTTAGAAGTTCCCGAACTTGTCGACGGCACCATTGAGATCAAGGCGATTGCTCGCGAACCCGGGAATCGCACGAAGATTGCCGTGCTTTCGAATGATCCCAACGTGGACGCCAAGGGTGCGTGCGTCGGTGCTCGCGGTTCTCGCGTTCGCCAGGTCGTGAACGAGTTGCGTGGTGAGAAAGTCGATGTGGTGACATGGGACGATGATCCGTCCCGTCTAATCGCCGAGGCGCTCGGCCCCGCCCGTGTTATTGACGTGACGTTAGATGAAGACGAGCGCGTCGCCGTCGTCGTCGTAGCTGATCATCAGCTCAGCCTGGCGATCGGCAAGGAAGGGCAGAACGCTCGCCTCGCTGCTCGGTTGAGTGGGTACAAGGTCGATATCCGGTCGGATGCTCCCCCTGCACCTGAGCCTGAGCCAGAGGCTGAAGTGGAGGAAACTGTCGTCGATGGAGCTGAAGAGGCTTCCACCGATGCAGTAGCCGACACACCGGAAGTTGAGGCAGCTGAAGAAGTCGCAGCTGAAGAAGTTCCGGCCAAGGAGGTCGACGCTGATCAGGGTACGCCCGAAGTCGTCGAAGACGTAGTAGAAGAAGCAGAAACAGCCGCCGACGCCGACGGCTCGGAGGATGAGTAGCCCGACGGCTGCTCAGTAGGGAAGAACACGTGGCCAAGACCCGTCTGTATGAAATCGCTAAGGAACTCGACCTCGAGTCTAAAGCTGTCGTCGCGGCAGCGAAGGATATGGGCTTCGAGGTAAAGACTGCTTCATCTGGCCTTGAAGAGGCCGACGCCGCGAAGCTGCGCGCCAGCTTGGGCAAAGCCCAACCAGAGCCAGAACTTCAAGCCCAACCAGAATTACAAGCTGAGCGGGAGTCGGGCGCTGAGTCTGGGCCGGAGCCAGAGCCAGAGGTTGAGGCTGATGAAGCTGAGATTGTAGAGCTTTCCGTTCAGGAGGGTATTACTCCTATCGAGTTGGGTGAGCTCTTGGGTGTCGCTGGCGGAGATATTTCCGCAGCACTCATCGGCATGGGTGAGATGGTCGGCGCGACTGACCCGATCCCAACCGAGGCCCTCGAGCTGGTTGGGGAGTCGTTCAACGCGATCATTGAGGTTGAGACTGCTGAAGATGAAGCACCGCAGTCAAGAGTTAATCGCCGCGTGATCATTGAAACGGATGAGGCTTCGCTAGTCCAGCGTCCACCAGTAGTGACCATCATGGGTCACGTGGATCATGGTAAAACGACGCTGCTTGACGCGATTCGAAGCGCCAACGTTGTCGAAGGTGAGGCTGGGGGCATTACCCAGCACATAGCGGCCTATCAGGTTGACGTCGACGGTAACGCGATCACGTTCCTCGATACACCTGGTCACGAGGCGTTTACCGCTCTGCGTGCTCGTGGTGCCGAAGTAACAGACATCGTCGTGCTGGTCGTTGCTGCAGATGACGGTATCATGCCGCAGACCGCTGAGGCGATTAGCCACACAAAGGCTGCCGGTGTGCCGATGATTGTCGCCATCAACAAGATGGACATGCCGGGAGCAGATCCATTCAATGTTCGTGCCATGCTGACCGAGCGTGAGGTCGTGGTGGAAGCTCTTGGCGGAGACGTCCCATCAGTTGAGATTTCTGCGCTAAAGGGCGATGGTATCGACGAGCTCTTGCAAGTGATCACTCTCGTTGCCGAACTTGAAGACCTAAAGGGCAATCCCAAGCCTGCTGCGACCGGGGTGATTGTTGAAAGTCGGTTAGATCCGGGTCTCGGTCCGGTCGCGACCGTCATTGTTCAGCGGGGAACGCTGAAGCAGAGCGATGCGCTCCTCTCTGGAGCTGTTTCGGGTCGCGTTCGAGCCATGCTGGACCACAACGGCGAACGGCTTAAGTCCGCGGGTCCGTCAGTGCCAGCTCTGGTTACCGGCTGGTCTGACATGCCAGGCGCTGGTGAGATCTTTGAGGTCGCCAAGAACGAGCGAGAAGGTCGCAAAGCTGCTATTTCCGCTGCAGAAGCTATCAAAGCTTCTAAGCACTACATCCCTACGGCTCGGGAACGTCTTGCTCAACTGCTCGAGAATCTCAGAACGTCAGACGAGGCAGAGCTTCGTCTGATCGTCAAGGCTGATGCTGCGGGTTCACTTGAGGCGATACGCGAAGCGGTCGCGAAGATCACTCGTGAGGGTGGCTCGATCACGATCGCTCACGGAGCTGTCGGAGGTATCAACCTCAACGACATTTCCCTCGCGGAGGTCACAGAGTCGGTGGTGTTCGGCTTCAACGTGCGTCCTGACGCGAAGGCTCGCCGGGATGCCGAGGACAAGGGGATTGAGGTCCGAACGTACAGCATCATCTACGAAATGCTGGATGAGATTGAAGCGATGCTGGTTGGTCGTCTCGCACCCGACAAGGTAGAGCAGGTCCTTGGATCTGCCGAGGTCCGAGAGGTCTTTCAGGTGCCACGGCAGGGCAACATCGGCGGTTCCTACGTCACAGAGGGTGTCGTCCAACGTGGCGCTAACGCTCGGTTGCTTCGTGCTGGCATCGTGATCCACGATGGAATCATCTCGTCGCTCCGTCGGTTCAAGGATGACGTTCGTGAGGTGGCCGCAGGCTTCGAGTGCGGAATCGGCATCGATGGCTACAACGACCTCAAGGTCGACGACGTCATCGAGGTCTATGAGATCAATGAGGTAGAACGGACCTAGCCACTGGTGCTGGGAGGCTTCTTATGAGCGACCGGATGCGGAAAATCGATTCTGCCATGCAAGAAATGGTCGCGCAGCATGTGGCTCAACTGAAGGATCCCAGGATAGGGTTCGTGACTGTGACGTATGTGAAGACGTCACCCAACTTGCACCACGCTGTCGTGTACTACTCAGTGCTTGGCACCGAGGAAGAAGCAGCGAGAACCGCTGAAGGGTTGGAGTCAGCCGCTCCTCGTATTTCTAGGGCCGTCGGTTCAGAGTCATCGATGAAGTTCACTCCGACTATCCGTTTCGAGGTCGACAAAGCTGCTGAGCGCAGCGCTGCTCTGACGGACATCTTCCGCAAACTCGAAGAAGAGCGCGAAGAGTTTGGCGTCCCCGTCTTTGAAGAAGAGGACGAGTTGGGTTGATGCGGGGTTTCCTCCTTGTAGACAAGCCTCAAGGCATCACTTCTCACGGAGTAGTCGCCCAGATTCGCCGAACGCTTAACATCAAGAAGGTGGGGCACGCCGGTACCCTCGATCCTATGGCTACCGGCTTGCTGGTTGTCGCCGTCGGACCCGTGACTCGGCTTATCAGATGGGTGCAGGACGCCGAGAAGGAGTACTCCACGACTGTCTCGCTCGGTGTTGGCACAACAACGCTGGACGCCGAAGGTGAGATCATTGAGCGGGTTGACATGTCCTCGATATCGAGGCTCGATGTGGAGGCCGTCCTCGAACAGTTCAGGGGTCAGATCAGCCAAATCCCTCCCATGGTCTCCGCACTCAAAGTGGACGGCAAGCGGCTACACGCACTTGCCAGAGAAGGCATCGAGGTCGAAAGAGAGCCGCGCACGGTGACAATCAAGGAACTTGAACTCACCTCCTTCGAAGCAGGACCTGAGGCGGTGGTTGGCTTACGAGTTGTCTGTAGCAAGGGGACCTACATCAGGACGCTCGGCGATGACATCGGCATCTCCGTTGGCGGGCGGGGGCATCTCACTTCTCTGCGTCGCACTCGCATAGGTGCTCTATTCGTGGGCGAGGCGCTCGACCTTGATTCGGTCAGAGCCGATCGCTTGATTGATCCGGCTGAGGCGCTTGCCTCGATGACAGCTTGGGAGGCAGACGCTGAGATGGAACAGCTCGTTGGGTATGGTCGACCCCTTGAAAGGCCAGCCGGGTGCCCAGTCGGTACGGAACTTCGGGTAATGAGCCAAACTGGCCGCATGCTGGCTGTCTATGTCGTGGAGGAAGAGCGAATGAGGCCTGAGGTTGTACTCGGATGACGGTACTGCAGGGGGACCCCCATGGATGGAGTATCGATGTCGGCGGCACTGCTGTGGCGATCGGTGTGTTCGATGGTGTGCACCTAGGACACCGAGAGGTCTTAAAGGAGCTGGCCAGTACGGAGCTTCCTAGCGTCGTGCTTACCTTCGATCCCCATCCGCTGGCTCTTGCCGCCCCCGAACGAGCGCCGCAACTCATAGGCTCCGTCGGCCAGCGAATCGAGTGGTTGCTCGACCAGGGTGTCGACACAGTGGGTGTCCTTCCGTTTGCCCAGGTGAGGGACTGGACCCCGCAGGCATTTGTTGAGGTAGTCCTTGTGAACGCCCTTTCAGCCAAGATCGTTGCAGTGGGAGAAGACTTCCGATTCGGACGCGAGCGGTCAGGGGATGTGGACACCCTGAGGGATCTCGGCAAGAACGGCGGATTCCAGGTTGTTGCGTTGGAGCTCCTGAAGGAGAGCGGCAACCACCCGATTTCTTCAAGTGTGATCCGCGAGCTGATTCGATCTGGTGATGTAGATCGGGCGGCGTTGTTGCTCGGTAGAGCGTTTACCGTGCGCGGCCCCGTCGTCAAGGGTGATGGTCGCGGGAAGTCCATCGGTATCCCAACCGCCAACGTCCTTGTGAGCTCCGCCGCCATTCTCCCCGGCTTGGGCGTGTACGCAGCAATCATTGATGGTCGGCAGGAGGCAGTAGTTAACGTCGGCCATCGGCCAACGTTTGGGGGAGGGGACGTGACCGTGGAGGCACACCTTCTCGACTTTGATGGAGACCTCTATGGCGAGACCCTCGATGTCGCTCTGGTCAAGCAGATTCGATCGGAGCGTAAGTTCGACGGCTCTGAAGCCTTGGTCGCGCAGATTCATCTTGACATCGCGACGGCGAGAACACTCCTGGGAGGGGACTGAACGGAGATCAAACGCGTTCACTCGGGGTCTCCCTGAGATCAGTCGTCAGGCCATCGTGGACCTTGGTGTTGCTGGGGCACGGGTGATCAGGACCCGAATGTACCTCACCGATCCCTTGGACGCTGATCCTGTAGGGCGAGCAGACGCCGAAGGGTTTGGCGACGACGCTCCAACTGCTACAATGGTTGTGGTCGCGGCGCTGGACCCAGCTTAGAAGATTGAGCTGGAGGTAGAAGCAGTTCTAGCCGACGACTAACTCGCATTGTTCTAGCCCACTCAGTACAATTGCGTGCTGTACGCAAGGGCTCCGTTCGACCCAGGATTGTTAAAAGAAATATGAAGACCACCGCAGAAATAATCGAAGAGTTTGGTAAGCACGAGTCAGATACGGGCTCGCCCGAGGTGCAGGTTGCACTTATGACGGAGCGTATCGCTTACTTGACCGAGCATCTTCGGACACACAAGAAGGATCATCACTCGCGTAGAGGGCTTCTGATGCTGGTGGGCAAGCGGCGCCGACTCCTCAACTACCTCGGTCGACAGGACGTCGAGCGTTATCGCTCTCTAATCACCGACCTCGGCTTACGCCGATAACAAGATTTTGAAAGAAGCAACGACGAAAGTCGGTCGCTTCTTTCTCTTTGGGCCTGATACGTCAGGCAAATACCCGAACGAGGGGACCACGGATTAGTTGTCAGTGGTGAAAGGCTCTCAGAGCATTTGACTACTGCCAATTATCCCGGTCCTCTCCAAATAAAGGAGACACATACGTGACAAAGCACGTTGTGAGTGGAACGGTTGGACAAGCCGAAATCACTATCGAAACTGGCGGAATGGCTGCTCAAGCGAGCGGCGCCGTCGTCATCAAACTAGGTGGAACGGAAGTTCTCGTTACTGCCGTATCCCAGCCAAAGCTGCGCGAGGGAGTCGGGTTCTTCCCGCTCACCGTTGACGTAGAAGAACGGATGTACGCCGCGGGACGGATCCCAGGATCCTTCTTCCGTCGTGAAGGACGTGCAACTGAGCGAGCAATCCTCACTTGTCGTCTGATCGACCGCCCGTTGCGCCCGTCGTTCATCAAGGGTTTCCGTTGCGATACACATGTCATTGCCACCATCATGGGTGTTGACGACGCTAACGCGTACGACATCCTGGCTCTCAACGGTGCCTCGGCGGCGTTGTCAGCATCCAACATTCCGTTCCTTGGACCTGTCGGCGCTGTGCGCATGGCACTCAAGGACGGCGAGTGGATCGCTTTCCCAACGTACGACGATCTCGACGAGTCCGTGTTCGAGCTAGTGGTTGCTGGTTCTCGGAACGCTGACGGCGAAGTCGACATCGTCATGGTCGAAGCTGGATCGACGACCGAAGGTATTCGTCTCATCGAAGCCGGGCAACAGGCATCGGACGAGGCAACGGTTGCTCGGGGCCTTGATGAGTCGAAGTTCTACATCGGCCAGATGGTCGACATGCAGGCTGAGCTCGCCTCCAAGGTGGAGATCGACGAAGTCGAGTGGCCTGTCGTCACCGACTACTCAGACGAGGTGTACTCCAAGATTGAGGCCGTGGCCACAAAGCAGCTTGCGTCTGTTATGGGCATCGTCGGTAAAAAGGACCGTGCCGTTGCAGAGAAGGCGGCTCGTGTAGCAACCTTCGCTGCCGCTGGTTTTGACGCCGACGACGCAGACCCGGCTGAGGTAGCTGAAGCTAAGAACGCCTTTCGGGCCGTGTCCAAGAAGATGATTCGTAACCGGGTTATCGAAGAAGGTATTCGAATGGATGGGCGTGGACTTCGTGACGTGCGTGCGGTCAAAGCTGAGGTTGGCGTTATTGGCCAGGCCCACGGTTCAGGCCTCTTCCAGCGTGGTGAGACTCAGGTGCTCAACGTAACGACCCTGGGAATGCTCAAGATGGCTGCGATGCTGGATACTTTGGATCGCGAAAGCTCCAAGCGCTACATGCACCACTACAACTTCCCGCCTTACTCCACTGGAGAGACGGGGTTCATGCGTGGGCCAAAGCGACGTGAGATTGGTCACGGAGCTCTTGCCGAGAAGGCGCTGCTCCCGGTCATTCCTAGCGAAGAAGACTTCCCGTATGCCTACCGACTCGTGTCAGAGGTTCTGGCTTCCAACGGATCGAGCTCTATGGCTTCGGTCTGTGGTTCAAGCCTTTCGCTCATGGACGCTGGTGTTCCTATTGCGGCTCCGGTTGCTGGGATTGCAATGGGCCTCATCAACGAGGGTGACAAGTTCGTCACTATCACTGACATTCTTGGTGCGGAGGATGCGCTAGGAGACATGGACTTCAAGGTTGCCGGAACTGCCGACGTCATCACGGCGTTGCAGCTCGACACCAAGATTTCCGGTCTGCCAAGCAGCGTTCTTGGTGAGGCTCTTGAGCAGGCAAAGGAAGCCCGTCTCGAGATCCTCGGCGTCATGGCCCAGGCGATTGATGCGCCACGTCCAGAGCTGAACAAGAACGCTCCACGTATCGTGACTGTGCTCATTCCGAAGGACAAGATCGGTGAAGTCATCGGTCCTAAGGGCAAGCACATCCGTGAACTGGAAGAAGAGACCGGCGCAATGTTAGAGATTGACGAAGACGGCGTGAACGGAATCGTCCGCATCGCGGCGACCAGCGGCGACAGCCTTGACGCTGCCGTGGCTCGAGTCAACTTGATCGCGAACCCACCAGAGGCAGAGATCGGCGAGGTCTACGAAGGCCAAGTCGTCTCTGTTATGCCGTTTGGAGCGTTCATCAACATCCTCCCAGGACGTGATGGGCTGCTACACATCTCCAAGATCGACAAGGATCGTCGTGTCGAGCGAGTCGAGGACTACCTCAACTTGGGCGACAAGGTGCAGGTCAAGGTCGAGGACATCGATCGCAGCGGCAAGCTAAGTCTTGTGCCTGCTGAGAAACTCGAGGGACCCCCAGAAGGAGAAGGCGGCTCAAGTCGTCCAAGTGGCGGCGACCGAGACCGTGGCGGCGAACGTAACCGTGGCGGAGGCGACCGTAACCGCAGTGGCGGAAACCGTGATCGGAACCGTGGCGGGGATCGCAATCGTGACCGCGACGGAGGCAACCGAGATAGCAGTCGCGGCGGTAACGACCGATCTGAAAAGTCAGAAGATACCAACAAGCCAGGACGTCGCACAGCATCGTTCGAAGATCAGTTCGAGTAAGCACTAACTGATCTAAGACTTCAAAAGGGGGCCGGCTTTCGGGTTGGCCCCCTTTTTTTCATACCCGGAAGGCAAGTTGTCCGTATACCAGCCACTCGGACGAGAGGCCTTACCGATTCGCGGTACTCTGCCTCCAAGGAAGTCTTCCCACCATAGGCGTTTCAACCTCTTTGGCGAGCGCGATAACTCACACGTTCCCCAGCTCGTAGTAAGCATTAGCGGCCAAGAATGGGGAGGGCTAACCAGTTGTAGTTGTAGTTGTAGTTGTAGTGTTCTGTCATGCCGCAGAAGCAGCCAAGGATAGATCAGACTGCCTTTATTGGCCCTCATTGCACCATCTGGGGTAATGTGACCATCGGCGCCAACGTGGTGCTGATGCCAGGAGTTGTGATTCGTTCCGAGTATGAACCAGTTTTGATTGGCGAAGAGAGCAACCTTCAAGACAACGTCGTTTGCCACGTGGATGACGGTTTCCCCCTGACTGTCGGTAACCGAGTGACGGTGGGGCATCAGGCGATGCTGCATGGGTGCACCATCGGTGACGGGGCGCTTGTCGGAATTGGTGCGATTGTGCTCAACGCGGCTGTGATCGGTGAAGGGTCCATGGTCGCCGCTGGAGCGTTGGTACTAGAGGGTCAGGAGATCCCGGCCGGCATGTTGGCGGTTGGCGCTCCAGCCAAGGTCATCCGGCCAGTCGGCGATGCGCTTGCGAAGAAGATTAATGAAGGGGTTGAGCATTACCTCTCCTACGGGCGGCGATACAAGGACGCCGGCCTGGGCTGATGCCTGAACTCCCAGACATTGAGTTGTGTCTACACGCGCTTCGGTAGCACGTGGGCGGCAAGGTCTTGGAGAAATTTCGTTTGGTATCCCCAGTCCTGTTGCGTACCTACACGCCTCCGATCACAGTATTAGAGGGCAAGAGAGTCATCGGATTCCACCGCATTGGGAAGCGGATCGTGTTCGAGTTCGAAGACGACCTTTTCGCCGTCCTGCACCTCATGATCTCGGGGCGACTGCAGTGGAGGAAGCCGGGAACCGCGATTCCCAAGAAGCGTGCGCATGGGGCAATGGACTTCGCCGGCGGTTCTTTGCTGATTACGGAAGCCTCAACCAAGAAGCGTGCATCCCTCTACCTCTTGGAGGGGAGGGAGAGCCTGGATGAGCATGATCGTGGAGGAGTGGAGCCATTGGAGATCACGAGTGATGAGTTTTTTGTCGCCGTGAGAACACAAAACCGTACGATGAAGCGGGTTCTCACTGACCAATACATCTTCTCTGGCATCGGTAACGCCTACTCGGACGAGATACTCCATAGAGCCAAGCTGTCGCCGGTTCAGCGGTCAGGCAACCTCTCAGATGATGAGGTGGCCCAACTGTTTGCCGCAGTCCAGGAGGTGCTCACAGAGTTCCGGGACCGATTGATTTCCGAACATATGGACGACTGGCCGACAAAGGTGACGGCGTTTCGCAAAGATATGGCAGTACACGGCAAATACGGCGAGCCGTGTCCTGCCTGCGGGTCACCCGTCCAAAGGATTCAGTACGCATCGAACGAGACCAACTACTGCGCAACCTGCCAGACTGGAGGGAGGCTCTTGGCCGATCGTTCCCTCTCCCGTTTATTGAAAGGCGATTGGCCGAGCACCCTGGAGGAGCTAGAAAGCTAGCTCTAGCTCCTCCAGGGTGCTCGGCAGCGTTAAGCGTCAAACAAACATTTGTATATCGAACGTATGTTCGACTACGCTGAGTTGTCCCATTGAACACACCTGCGTGTTGGGTGGGGTTGAGGTCTAGCTAAGGCGCGGTGTGCTGACTACTCCCTTTGGGGACGTTTTAGATCGACGAGTACTCGATGACATCATCGGGGACACTGCGCTGCGCGTCCCAAAGCCGGTGAATATTCTCTCGCTTGAGCCAGGGAGAGTGGTGGGTCTTGTTGGGGATACAGGTACCGGTTTGACCCGATTGGGTATGCATATGTTGGCTGAAGCATCCCAGCAGGCACCTGTGGCCATGGTGGATCTCAATGGGTGGATTAACCCGCTAGCTGCTTGGGAGGTAGGCATTGCTCCAGAGCGCTTGGTCATGGTTCGCGAGGTTAATCGAGACCAATGGGCAGATGTGATGGGGGTGCTACTGCGAGGGGTGCCAGCTGTGTATGCAGAGGTTCCTCCGAGGACATCAGCCCAAGTGTTGCGACGAATCGCTAGTAGTGCTCGGAAGTTGAAGACATCGGTGGTGCTGCGGAGCCCCAACGAGCTCCCGAGTGGTGTGGCTCACTTAATGATTAGTAGCCAAGGAGTTGTGTGGACCGGCACAGAAGCAGGCTATGGGTACCTCGGTGTACGTGATCTGCTGGTAGGGGCCAACGGGCGAGGTGTCGGTGGGCGGAATCAGGCGTTAGAAGTTGAGGATGATGGGACGGATACTTTGCGTGTGGTGGGACGCGTGGGCGCTTCGTCGTCCTGACATGCCATCAACTGAAGCGTCCTTTGCAGTAGCGAAAGGCAAAGTGATCGCGATCAATGAGCTAGCTCGAGAGGCTGGGCTCTTTCGAGGGATGCAGCGCCGTGCTGCTGAGTCATTGGTCCCCAACGCTCATGTGATAGAGCACGACCCAGTGGGGGATGCCCGTCGGTTTGAACCGTTGGTACAGCTCATTGAGGAAGTGGTCCCTCGGGTAGAAATTGTTGAACCTGGGCTGATCTTTGTGCCCATCACCGGTGCAATCAACTACTACGGAGGAGAACAGCAGGTGGTCGATCTTCTCGTGAACAGTCTTGAGCAGGCAGTTGGAGATGGGGCTCGCTTTGGAGTTGCAGATCAACCGTTTGCTGCTCGATGCGCTGCAGCGCTGGCGACTGAGCAGCCGATCATTGTGAGGGACGATGCCAAGTTCCTTGCCTCTCGTGACCTTTCGGTTCTGCCGAATCCAGATGTCGTCGATACCTTTCGATGGCTTGGTATTGACACTTTGGGCGACCTTGCTGCCTTACCTCGTGCTGCCGTGGCCTCTCGGTTTGGAAACATTGGGCTAGAAGCTCATCGATTGGCTAGTGGGGATACTCAAACAGTCTCTCCCCGAATCATTCCTGAAGATTTGGTCGTGAACAAGACGTTTGAGGCGCCACTCCTATTTGTCCAGCAAGTGGAGTTTGTGGCGCGGGAACTAGCGAGTGAGTTGATGGCGGGTCTTAGGGCCGCTGGGGTCGCCCCACGGGTGATAGTGATTCAGGTGGAGTCGGCTGCGGGCTCGTTGCGTGAGCGTACATGGCGGAGTACCGACCCACTGTCACAGGTTGCCATAGGGGAGCGCGTCGGATGGCAGATGCGCACGTGGCTTGAGTCCAAAAAGGGCGTTGGTAGCGGAATCGTGAGCCTCAAGTTGGCGCCGTTAGAGCTATCGGGGGAGGGTCGACAACTCGGCTTCCTGGAAGACACTGCGGCAGTGCAACAAGCCGAGCAAGCGCTCACTCGCCTGCAATCGGTGGTGGGTCCCGACAATGTGGTGACTGCCCGAAGGCAAGGAGGGAGAACCCCAGCAGAACAAGTGCGCTGGCAGCCGTGGGGCGAAGAAGATGCCGAGTTAGAGCGGGTAGCGATTGCCCCTTGGCCTGGGAGGACTCCTGGTCCTGCGCCTTCGCTAGTGCCTCCTACCCCAGTGCCGCTTGCGGTGGAGTGGGATAGAGGTATGCCGAGCCGAGTTCGCTTGCGAAGTCAGTGGGTAGAAGTGCTCAATTGGGCTGGCCCTTGGCGAAGAGTAGGCCGCTGGTGGAAGGAGGAGGAAGCTGTGGATGAGTATCAGATCGTGACTTCAGCTGGCGCCATTCTCTGTCACGTGAGGGAAGGCGGTAGTACCTTCATGGCCGCCCTCTACGACTAACCCCAAGGTGTAGCGTTCGACGCGTGGGGGCTATTCGGCTTCTAGGCGGGCCTTAGTCTCGGCGACGGCTTCATAGGTTTGCTTTACGAGACCGTTGAGGTCTTCTCTTGTGAGGCCTTCTGTCGGGATGGGGTCGCCGATCTCGGCGATTACCCGACCGCCACGCACCCAGAAACCTTTTGGCCAGGCCTCGAACGAACCGTGGATCGTGATGGGAAGAACGGGTAGCTGGTTGTCGATCGCGATAGCAAAGGCCCCTCGTTTGAACGGCTGTAGCTGTCCTGTCCTTGTTCTGGATCCTTCTGGGTACACCATGAGTGAATGGCCGCGCTCGGCAGCGACCTGTACCCCGGCGTTCATCTCGCGACGAGCGGCAGCTCCGCCTCTTCGTTCGACTTTGATGATCCCGATGGCCCGAAAGGCCCAGCCGAGGAATGGGACCTTGAAGAGTTCGGCCTTGGAAAGGAACCGAATAGGGAAGGGGGCGGCCGCGAAATCAGCCATGATGTCTAGCCAAGAGGCATGGTTTGAGACCACTACGTACTGAAGCGAAGAGTCAGCGGTTCCTCGCACAGCCAAGCGGGTTGCAGTGAAGAACAACCAAGAGCGCGCGAAGGCTTTGATGGCCCACTGGATGGCTTTGGTCTCTGGGTTGATGGTCGCGGCGATGATCACGAAGATGCAATAGAGAATGGATGCTGGGACCATCACGGCTAGCGTTATAAAGGTGAGCACAGGATCAAACAACAGTCGTTTCACGAGCGTTGAGCGTAGCGGGCTTCCGCCTTCCAAGGCGAACAAGGCTGAGTGGAGGGCTTGGGCTAAGACGCAACGAATTTCCGACCGGGGCGAGACGTCCTCTGTCATTGCCGAGCACCTAGCCGCTTGGCTTCCTGGCGGATCTACCGTGCTTTCTTTTCTTCCCATGCTCGGCGAAGTCGATCTGGGTGAACTCGAGCAAATACACCTGGAGCTGGTCATGACGCGTACCCCTGATGCCGGGTGGCTTACGGTTCATGCGTGGGACGCTCCGAGGGAAACCCACCAGTGGGGCTTTGAACAGCCGGCACCGGAGGCGGTCGTCTTCACCGGAGCGATCGACATCGCCCTCGTGCCTGGTGTGCTCTTCGACAACGTCGGACGCCGCCTGGGCCATGGCAAGGGGTACTACGACGAACTCCTAGCTCGTTTGGAGGTTCCTATTCGTATCGGAGTGGCCCCCGGTGCGCTGATGGTTCCCATCCTCCCCGCTCAAGATCACGACGTGAGGATGACTCATCTTGTATCGGAGCGAGGGGTGCAAGAAGTGATAGGAAGCGAACCCCAATCGAAGGAGCCTGATGGCCGTTGAAGTAGTGACGTTGGGTACCGGGACACCGCGGACTGATCCTGGCAAGGCGGGCGCTGCTACTGCTGTTGTCGTGAACGGCCGACAATACTTGTTCGACTTCGGTCCGGGGGTTGGTGAGAGGCTTACACGGGCTGCTGGATTGAGTGCAGGCTCGGTAGTGACAGCGTTTCTGACTCACATGCATTCGGACCACACCTCGGGTCTCGCAGACCTGCTCATGACGGGATGGATGTTCGGGAGAGAAGCTCCACTTCAAGTGTACGGTCCCCACGGTATATCAACTATGTGCTCATCGCTTGCTGACGCGTATCGGTT
>Ga0114996_10001098_pt1 | contig 36799 bp, 26 predicted proteins | sample ArcticOcean_MG_C_4_FD_87039 | JGI IMG/M metagenome (GOLD analysis project Ga0114996, IMG submission 87039) | Marine microbial communities from western Arctic Ocean - ArcticOcean_MG_CB4_134 | ecosystem: Environmental > Aquatic > Marine > Oceanic | place: Arctic Ocean: Canada Basin | collected... | reverse complement strand
TTCATCCGGGGAAAGTTCAGAGACATTCGGCAAACATTCGACCATCTGGTAAACTCCTTACCAGACGCTCCTACCGAAATCACCAAATCCAGTCCATACCAATCGCCGGTGAGTAGTAACCAAAAACGAAGAATTATTTCTGGCCTGGCTGTCAAGAGAGCATATCCCCGAGCACATCGGGTGGTGCCTCGTCATATTTCAATGGCTCCATCGCATACGATGCCCGCCCCTGAGACAGGCTGCGAACCTGGGTCGAATAGCCAAACATTTGAGCCAACGCGACATGCGCTTCCAGCACACAAAGATCACCCCTCCGCTCCGAGCTGACAATCATCGCCCGCCGTATGTTCAAGTCGGCCTGGATGTTGCCGAGAAAATCATCCGGCGAGACGACTTCGAGTTTCATAATTGGTTCAAGCAACACAACCCCCGCTTTGTCGAGTGCGGTGCGAACAGCTTCGCCAGCGGCCGCTTCGATCGCGAACTCGGTTGTCTCGCCTTCCCGGTAATCCACATCGAGAATTGTCAGCCGGACTTTCATCAACGGAAAACCCACCAGGCCGCCAGCGCGGGCACCGTCGAGTACGGAAAATTCCAACAGCTTATTCAATTCCGCCGACAGCGTGCCCGGTTTCAGGCGATTGACCAACGTCAGCGACTCGTCTCCGTCGAACGGCTCGACACACAATTTCACTCGTGCATATTGCGTGGCACCTTGAGACTGCCGATTGAAGGTCGCCTCCGCCTCGGCTTTAGACCGTACCGTCTCCCGGTAGCTCACCCGTGGCTTATGAACGCGAACCTGTAAGCCAAACTCCCGCTGCAATCGTCCGCGCAGCACCTCCAGGTGCAATTCTCCCATGCCGCTGATAATTGTCTGCCCCGTCTCCTTGCTGATTCGAGCCGTAAACGTCGGGTCCTGCCGTTCGAGACGATTGAGCGTATCTTCCAGCTTCTTTCGCTCGGCGTTTGACTCCGGCTCGACGGCCATCGAGATGACCGTTTCGGGAAATGTAATCCCCTCAAGCAGAATGGGGCGATGGGCATCACACAGCGTATCGCCGGTGGCCGCATCCTTCGGTCCGATCACGCCAACAATATCGCCTGCCTCAACCTGATCGGTCTCGATTTTTTCCCGCGAATCGGCCTGCACCCGCCATAACTGACTGATGAGTTCTTTTTTGCCTGTCCGTGCATTGAGCTGTCGCGACCCACTTTTCAATACGCCTGAATACACGCGAACATAGCAAAGGTCGGCGTGTTTGTCCGCGACCACCTTGAATACGAGGGCACACAGCGGATCGTCGGCCTTGGGGCGGCGAACCTCAACTTTACCCTGCTTCTTCGGGTTTGGATTGCTACCCTCAACCGCGGGTCGCTCTGCCGGGTGAGGCAGGTAACGGACGACCGCGTCGAGAACTGGCTGCACGCCAATATAGTTCAGTGCGGAGCCACAGAATGTGGGTTGCAACTGCCCCTGAATGGCGCCGAGTCGCAGCAGTTCGTGTATTTTATCGCTTTCCACTTCCACTTCTTCGATGACCGCCAGCATGACGTCGTCGTCGAGTTCGGCAATTGTTTCGAGCAATTTCTGCCGCCACTGATTGGCCTCGTCCCGCATCGAATCGGGAATCTCTTCGATGCGGAGATTCTTGCCCTGGCTTTCTGAGTCGAAGTAGATCGCCCGCATTTCGATCAGATCGATGATTCCGGAGAGGGCATTCGGATCGGGAGGTGAACCGGCTCCGATGGGGATCTGCACGGCAACCGGATGAGCGCCGAGCCGCTGCTTGATCTCATTGAAGGTGCGTTCGAAGTCCGCCCCGATCCGGTCCATCTTGTTGATAAAACAGATCCGGGGTACGCGATACTTGTCCGCTTGCCGCCAGACGGTTTCACTCTGCGCCTCCACGCCTTCTCGAGCGCTGAAAACGACGACTGCGCCATCAAGAACCCGCAGGCTCCGCTCGACTTCGGCCGTGAAGTCGACGTGACCCGGCGTGTCGATGATGTTGATCGTCGCATCCTGCCAATGGCAGGTGATCGCAGCCGAGTAGATCGTGATTCCACGCCGCGACTCTTCCTCGTCGAAGTCGGTCACTGTCGTGCCGTCATCCACGTTACCCATCCGATGGGATGCCCCGGTGTAAAAGAGCACTCGTTCGGTGGTGGTTGTCTTGCCGGCATCGATGTGGGCCACGATGCCGATGTTGCGGATGGATTCAATCGGAACGGACATGGTTGATCCAGTCTAGAGCGGACAGCCGAGAGTTCAGAGCGAAGCCAGTGGCGGCGAAGCCGCTCACTTTTTGCTCTCGACTCTCGGCTCTCGACTTCTGGCCCTCCATGTAAAGAAAAAGCGACGCTGCAAGGGACTGTCCTGCCGGACCGCCATTGCAGCGTCGCGTGTTGTCTTGCTGTAACTTACCAGGCGAAGTGCGCGAATGCCTTATTCGCATCGGCCATGCGGTGGACGTTGTCGCGAGTCGTCATTGCCGTTCCTTCGCGACGGAAGGCGTTGAGCAGCTCATCTGCCAGACTCAAATGGATCTGCCGTCCCTTCTTCCCGCGGCAGGCCGCAAGAATCCAGCGGATGGCCAAGGTCTGCTGCCGCTTCGAGCTGACCGGCGTTGGCACCTGATAGGTGGCACCACCAACCCGCTTCGAGCGAACCTCAATCGATGGCCTCACATTTTCAAGAGCACGCGTAAAAACCTCGATCGCTTCCTCATCGGGATAGCGCCGCTTGATCTCGCTGAGTGCATCATAAAAAATCCGCTGCGCAACGCTTTTCTTTCCGTCAAGCATCAAGCAGTTAACGAACTTTGACGCCAACAGCGAGCCGTAAATCGCATCCGGCTTAAGTTGATCCTGGCTGGCTGTGAATCGTTTTCCCATTTTCCCTTGTCTTTCGTCGGCACTGAAGTGCTGATTGGCCGAGGCTCGTTAGTCCGCTGTTCGTTCAAAACGGAGATTCCGAAAGGCTCACCACTTTGAATCCCTGCCAAAGGGAAGCTGAGACGTTCGAAAACTCACTTAATTTGGCGTCTCGGACGAGTAACAACCAGCCATCCGCGACTGGCAAACATCTAGCTGGGCTTCTTGGCACCGTAACGGCTACGTGCCTGGCGACGGTCGGACACGCCCAGCGTATCGAGTACGCCCCGAACGACCTTATAGCGAACGCCCGGCAAGTCGCGAACACGACCACCTCGCACGAGCACGATTGAGTGCTCCTGCAGGTTGTGGCCTTCACCCGGGATGTATGCGGTAATTTCCTTGCCGTTTGAGAGCCGCACACGCGCCACCTTCCGCAACGCGGAGTTCGGCTTTTTAGGCGTGACGGTCTTCACGTTCAGGCAGACGCCACGCTTCTGTGGGCAACCTTCCAACAGCGGCGTCTTGCTTTTCGCCTTCTGCTGTTTTCGCGGTTTACGAACGAGCTGATTCCTGGTTGGCATACGATTGTCCGGTTCTGTCCCGTTTCTGGCTTTCAATCTGAACAGTCACTCAACGTCATCCTGAGACCATGGCCGCACGAACAAAATGCTCGCTGCGCAAATCACAAAATTCCGTAGAACGTTGCACTCTATCGCCGACATCCAGAATCGTCAAGTACGCCGAGCATTCATCCCATCAAGTGGTGAATTGCTGTTTCCGACGTCACTACAGCGATTCCGCTTCCTTCTCCTGGGCAACATCACCGTCACCCTGCTCTGAACTCTCGGCGACTGGGGCGACGTTGCCCTTCCCACCTTCCGATTCACCGTTTCCGGCAGCCGCCCCGACCGGCTCACTCAACAGATCGAGCCTTGCAAGACGAATCCGCTCTTTTTCAGCCTGCAATTCCATGAGTGCTTCGGGACGAATTCGTACCTCGGCCTCTTGATGTATGTGGAATCCGGTTCCTGCGGGTACCAGGTGTCCGAGAATGACGTTCTCCTTCAATCCCAACAGTGGGTCGGACTTGCCCGCCAGCGCTGCTTCGGTCAACACCTTGGTTGTTTCCTGGAAACTCGCTGCCGAAATGAAGCTCTCGCTCTGGACGGCTGCTTTCGTGATCCCCAAAAGCTGTGTCGATGCAGTTGCCGGCCTGGGCCGCGCGCCCTTGGCGGTCTGCTGTCCAGCCGCCTCAACCTCGGCGTTAACCGCTTCGAACGCGTCTTTCGGAACAATATCGCCTTCGTGGAACTCCGTGTCGCCTGGGTCGGTCAGTCTGACGCATTCCATCAGCCGCCGATTCAAATTGCGGAACAAGAACTTGTCGATGACGACACCTGGCAACGCGTCGGTATCACCGACATCCTCGATCCGCAGTTTGCGGAGCATTTGGGCGATCACAAGTTCCGGATGCTTGTCGTCGATTTCGACGCCCTGTGCACGGTAAACGTTTTGGATTTCGTGCAAGAGATACTGCTGCACCGCCTCGTTACCGCTGACGCGGAGAATGTCGTGCGGCACCAATGGTCCACGAACAAGGGCATCGCCCGCAATAACCCGGTCGCCGGCATGAGCGAGCAACTGCTTGCCGTGTGGAATAACGTGTTCGACCTCGGTCCCGTCCTCGGCGCGGACAATGACGATTCGCTTTCCACGTTTTCTCTCGGGAACGAACTCCACTTCGCCGTCAATTTCGGCGATGACCGCCGGGTCTTTAGGACGCCGGGCCTCGAACAATTCGGTCACACGCGGCAGACCACCGGTAATGTCCTGTGTACCGGCTGCTTCGCGCGGCGTCTTGGCGACGATGGTTCCCGCCGCAATCTGCGCGCCTTCTTCTGCCTCAATTCCAGCACCTTCAGGCAGATAGTAGAAGTCGAGGATTTTGCCGGTGGCATCTTCCAGCACAATCTGCGGATGCAGATCGCCCTTGTGTTCGATGATTGTTCGCCGTTCGAATCCACTGGGGTCCGATTCGGTTCGCATCGAGCGTCCCTCGACGCAGTCTTCCCAGCGGACGCGTCCGCCCACTTCCGCCATAATCGGCACGGAGTGCGGATCCCACTGACAAATCACCTGGCCCTCTTCCACTTCGTCATTCTCTGAGACCAGCAGAGTGGCACCGTTGGGGACCGTGTATTTTTCAAGCTCACGATCCTTGGGGTCAACGATGATGACTTCACCGTTGCGTGCCAACACAACGTTTCGGCCGTCGGCATTCTGCACACTGCGGATACGGGCAAACTTAATCTTCCCCGTACGGCGTGACTTAATGTCGCTTTCCTCAACATCGCGTGAGGCCGTGCCGCCGATGTGGAATGTCCGCATCGTCAGTTGGGTACCCGGCTCACCGATACTCTGAGCGGCGATAATACCGACGGCCAACCCGTCTTCGGCAAGCGCACCGGATGAGAGATCCATACCATAGCAGAGTTTGCAGACGCCCAACTCCGCTTCACACGTCATCGGGCTGCGTACCTGAATCTTCTCCAGCCCCATCTGTTCGATCTTGCGAGCGATTTCGATGGTGATCAATTCGTCTTCGCGGACGATGACCTCATCGGTGATGGGATTCACGATGTTCGTGCGGCTGACACGACCGCGGATGGCGTCGGCCAGATTCACTTCCACCTTTTCGCCACGGTACACCACACCACGGGTGATCCCCTTGGTCGTTTTGCAATCGAGCGTGGTGATCACCATGTTCTGGCAGATGTCGGCCAGTTTGCGAGTCAGATAACCGCTATCGGCGGTCTTGAGCGCGGTATCGGCCAAACCCTTACGGGCACCGTGCGTCGAACTGAAGTATTCCAACACCGAAAGGCCTTCGCGGAAATTCGCTTTGATCGGCGTTTCGATAATCTCACCTGACGGCTTCGCCATCAGACCACGCATACCGGCCAGTTGCCGCATCTGTTCGACACCACCACGAGCACCCGAATTCGCCATCAGGAAGATCGGATTGACGTATGCACCGTCGCGGAAGTCGTGCTCCAGCTCGTACATCATGTCCTTGGTGATCTGCTCGCGGGTATGCGTCCAGGTGTCGAGTACGGTGTTGTATCGTTCCTGATTAGTAATCACCCCCCGCTCGAAGAGTTTCTGCTGCTTCAGCACCTTCTTTTCGGCCTCGGCAATCTGGCCTTCCTTCTGATGTGGCGTCTTCAGGTCGCTGGTGGCAAACGACATACCGCTGGCAGTCGCCTCGACGAAACCCGTTTCCTTCATGGTGTCGAGCAGATGAATCGTCGCCCGCCGCCCCAGTACTTGATAGCAGTCGGAAATGACGTTCGCCAAATCCTTGCTCTTCATCGTCAAGTTGTAGAACGACATTTCTTTGGGCAGAGTGTCGTTAAACATGATGCGGCCGACGGTCGTCTCAACCAGGCCGCCCGGTTTGAACGTCTCAGCACCCTCGCCAACCACTTTCTTTTCCCGTGGCAGGCGAACTTTGACTCGCGAATGGCGAACCACTTTTCCCTGGGCAAATGCCAGATGCACCTCCGGAACGGACGCAAAGACCATGCCTTCGCCGGGGCGATCAGGTTTCGACATCGTCATGTAGTAGCAACCCATGACGATGTCCTGCGACGCACTGATGATCGGCTGGCCGTTGGCCGGGCTGAAAATGTTGTTGGTCGACATCATCAACGTCGTCGCTTCCACCTGCGCTTCAATCGAAAGCGGCAAGTGGACGGCCATCTGGTCGCCATCAAAGTCGGCATTGAAACCGCGGCAGACCAGCGGATGCACCTTGATGGCGTTTCCTTCGATCAGGATCGGCTCGAACGCCTGAATTCCCATGCGGTGCAGCGTTGGTGCCCGGTTAAGCATCACAGGATGATTCGTAATGACTTCGTCGAGGATGTCCCACACATCTTCGTCGCGGCGTTCCAGCATCCGTTTGGCGCTCTTGATGGTGTCGGCATGCCCCAACTCCTTCAAACGCCGAATGACAAACGGCTGAAACAACTCCAACGCAATCTTCTTGGGCAGACCGCACTGGTGAAGCTTCAATTCCGGCCCGACCACAATTACGCTCCGTGCCGAATAATCGACACGTTTGCCCAACAGGTTCTCGCGAAACCGACCTTGCTTGCCTTTGATCATGTCGGTCAGCGACTTGAGCGGGCGGTTCGACGAACCCAACACGGGACGCTTACAACGGTTGTTGTCGAACAACGCATCGACCGACTGCTGCAGCATGCGCTTTTCGTTGCGGATAATGACTTCCGGCGCGTTCAAATCGACCAACTTCTTCAACCGGTTATTGCGATTGATAATCCGGCGGTACAGGTCGTTCAGATCGCTGGTGGCGAAGTTGCCCGAGTCGAGCAGCACAAGCGGCCGCAAATCCGGCGGGATCACCGGGACAACATCCAAGACCATCCATTCCGGCTTGTTGTCGCTGTCTCGAAGCGCTTCGATAATCTTCAGTCGCTTGATGAGATCCTTCGCTTTTTGCTGGCTACCGGTCTCGCGCAGTTCCACGCGCAGAGTACGTGACAACTCGACGAGCTTGAGTTGCATCAGCAACTTCTTGACCGCCTCGGCACCCATATCGATTTCAAAGGAATCGGCACCGTACTTATCGGCTGCCTGTCGCGCCTCATCCTCGGTGAGCAATTGACACGGTCGCAGCGGCGTATCGCCGGGATCGATGACGACATAATCCTGGAAGTAAACGACCTTCTCAAGCGAGGTGGTCTTCATGTTCAAGAGCGCGCCCAAACGACTGGGCATCGACTTGAAGAACCAGATGTGGACCACCGGGGCGGCCAGTTCGATGTGGCCCATTCGCTTCCGGCGGACGCGACTATGCGTCACTTTGACGCCGCAGCGGTCGCAGATCATTCCCTTGTATTTCATGCCGCGGTATTTGCCGCAGCCGCATTCCCAGTCCTTTTCCGGGCCGAAAATCCGTTCGCAGAACAAACCATCCCGCTCGGGACGGTAGGTGCGGTAATTGATCGTCTCCGGCTTTTTGACTTCGCCGAACGACCAACCACGAATATCGTGCGGGCTGGCCAGCCCGATTTTTACTGAGCCGTAATCGTTTACGCGGTCATACGTCGTTTCAGCAACGCTCACGTCGGGCTCCTTTTCGGAATATCCGAAAACTCAACACAATTGTTCTAACCTGCGGCCAATGGCCGACACCGTACCAATCTCGCCAAACCATTCGGCAGCCGGTCGCCCTTGGCCTCACGACAGAAAATCTGCCTGCGAGACCACCGCGAAGACTACCCCATCTTTCGACTACCCCATCGCCTTTTCCAACTGCAGATTCAGGCACAGGCCGCGAATCTCGTTGTTCAATACGTCGAAGCTGGCCGGCGTCCCCGCCTCCAGGGTGTTTTCACCCTTGACCATCGACTCGTAGATCTTCGTTCGTCCCTCAACATCGTCACTCTTCACCGTCAACAGTTCCTGCAAAACGTAGGCGGCCCCGTAGGCTTCCAACGCCCACACTTCCATTTCACCAAACCGCTGCCCACCAAACCGGGCCTTGCCGCCCAATGGCTGCTGCGTGATGAGCGAGTACGGTCCTGTCGCGCGAGCGTGAACCTTATCGTCCACCAAGTGGTGCAACTTCAACATGTAAATCTCGCCAACGGTTACCTTCTGCTCCAACTGCTCTCCGGTGTGTCCGTCGAATAGGACGGACTTGCCATCCACCGGCAGTCCGGCCTCTTTCAGGCATTCACCAATCGCCTCTTCCGCGGCTCCATCAAATACGGGACAAACTGCTCGGAAACCGAGTTTGGCCGCAGCCCAACCGAGATGCGTTTCGAGAATTTGACCGACGTTCATCCGGCTCGGCACGCCGAGCGGATTCAGGATGATATCGACCGGTGTGCCATCTTCCAGAAACGGCATGTCCTCGATCGGCAGTACTTTGGAGATAACACCCTTGTTGCCGTGACGACCGGCCATCTTGTCGCCGACCGAAATCTGACGCTTTGAGGCGACGTAGACCTTGACCATCTGCAGCACACCGCTGGGGAGTTCGTCTCCCCGCTTCATACTGTTCAGAGCCTGGTCGCGTTCGTCGAGCACATCTACAACCATCTCCCACTCGTCCTTGATGACCTTTCGGCAGGATGAGAGTTTCTGCGGGCTGCGAATGTCAAGCTGTTCGAACGTCGCGAGGAATTTCTCGGCATACTCTGCAACGAATGCCTCGTCTTCGATTTGCCGAATCTGACGACCATCGTCGTCTTCCAGATGACGGTCAAGCACTTTTTCAAACGACTGAAGAAATGTTTGAAACGCAGCGGCGACCGACTCGTTGCCCTTCTTTTCGACCTTCTTCAAATCCTGCTCAAACTTGCGGCGGTCGAGATCGGAGAGACTCATGCGGCGGGAGAATTTCTCTGTGTGAATCACAATTCCCTCGACGCCACTCGTCACTTCGAGAGATTCGTTCTTCACGTCCTCACCAGCCCGCCCAAAAATGGCGTGCAGCAGTTTTTCTTCCGGTGTCAGCTCCGACTTCGCTTTGGGCGAAACTTTTCCGACCAAAATGGCACCGGGGGCGACCCGCGTTCCAATCCGAACGATGCCATCCTCATCGAGGTGGGCAAGGGCCTTTTCGCTGACATTGGGGATATCACGCGTGAACTCTTCCCGGCCGAGCTTGGTTTCCCGTACCTCAACATCGAATTCGTCGATGTGAATCGACGTGTAGACGTCTTCCTTTACGAGCCGCTCAGATAGAATGATCGCATCTTCGAAGTTGTAGCCCTTCCAGGACATGAAGGCGACCAGCACGTTGCGGCCGAGTGCCAATTGGCCCTTGTCGGTCGCAGCCGTGTCACACAGCAGATCGCCCTTTTTGACGCGCTGCCCCACTTCAACAACCGGCTTCTGGTTCAAACAGGTGCGCTCGTTCAAACCGGTGAATTTTCGCAGCGGATACCGCTTGCCTTCCACTTCGACAACGGTCGCATCCACGTAGGTGACCTTGCCCGAACGATCGGCCCGCAGCAACATTCCAGAGTTCTGAGCAACAACCTCTTCCATCCCGGTCCCAACGAGCGGGGCCTCGGTAATCAACAGCGGCACCGCCTGCCGCTGCATGTTCGAGCCCATCAATGCTCGGTTGGCATCGTCGTGTTCGAGAAACGGAATCAACGCGGCCGAGATGCCGACCATCTGGCTCGGGTCGATATCGATGTAGTCAACCTCATCGTCGCTGATCCAGATCACATCGTTGAGGTACCGGGCCAGAACCCGACCGTCGGTCAGCTTGCCATTGACCGACGGCGTATCCGCGGGAACCACATGCACGTGCGATTCTTCGTCGGCCCTCAGCCAGTCGATCTCATCGGTAATTTTGCCTTTGACTACTTTGCGATACGGCGTGATCAGGAATCCATAATCGTCCACCTTCGCAAAAATACTCAGGCTGGAAATGAGACCGATGTTCGTCCCTTCCGGCGTTTCAATCGGGCAGATACGGCCATAGTGGGAAATGTGAACGTCGCGAACTTCAAAACCTGCCCGCTTGCGGTTCAGGCCGCCCGGTCCCAGTGCACTCAGCCGCCGTTCGTGTGTCAACATCGACAGTGGATTCGTCTGATCGACAACTTGCGACAGCTCGCTGCGGCCGAAGAAATAGTCGATGGCCGCCGAAACGCTCTTGGGATTTATCAACGTCCGCGGCGTCATCTCTTCCATGTCTTTCAGGCTCATCCGCTCTTGCACCGTTCGCCGGAGCTTGAGGAACCCTTTACGGATTTCATCCGCCGCCAGTTCGTCAATCGTACGCAATCGACGGTTGCCGAGGTTGTCGATGTCATCGACGCGGGCCGTCGGATCGCTTCCCCGCAACCGCACCAGATAACGAATGGCGTTGACAAAATCTTCCGGCCGCAACGTCATTTCTGAATCGGGAATCGTCTGGGAAAACTTGCGATTGATTCGGAACCGACCCACGCGACCCAGTCGATAGCGGTTCACATCAAAAAACTTCTCGCGGAACAGGTCGCCCGCCTTCTCCAACGCCGGCGGGTTGCCGGGACGCAGCCGTTGGTAGATGCGAAGCAACGCTTCCTGATGAGTTGATGTATTGTCCTCAAGAACACTGTTCATCACCAACAGATCGTTCTTGGCATCGATGACCTGCAGACTCTTTATGCCCGAGGCGACGATTTCTTCAGCCAGAGCTTCGGTGATCGGCTCACCGCACTCGACAATGATCTCGCCAGACCGCTCGTGCTTGGGCTCATAAATGACATCGTCGGCTGCAATTTTGTCCTTGAATTTTTCGGCGCCGCCACGAGTGACCTTGATTGTTTTCACATCGTAGAAAAGTTCAATCAGCGAGGCATCGGTCGAGTACTCCGGGTCCATCGCCCGCAGCAGCGTCATCGCCGAAAATTTTCCGCTCTGATCGATACGGACCTGCAAAGTCTCCTTCTTGGCGACAACCAGCTCGATCCAGCTTCCCCGTTCGGGAATCACGCGGCACGAGTAACTCTTCCGCTCGCCTGGCTCTGAACTGAGAACAAAGTCAACGCCCGGCGAGCGATGCAACTGGCTGACAACAACCCGCTCAGCCCCGTTGATGATGAACTCACCGCCGCCAATCATGATCGGCATGTCACCCAGATACACTTCTTCCTCAATTGGCTGCTCTTTCACCAGACGCAGCCAAACCCGGAACGGCCGGCCGTACGTCAAACGCAGCTGGCGGCATTCAACGGCCGAATAGCGAGGCTTGCCCAACTCGTACTTGACGTACTCCATGCGGTGTTGGCCGCCGTAACTTTCGATCGGGAAGATCTCGCGAAGAATTCCCTCGAGCCCTTCATCCCTACGACTCTTGGAGTCGCGACCAACCTGCAGAAACTTAGCGAATGCGTCGGTCTGAATGCAGGTCAAATCATTCAGCTCAACCTCGTCCTGCGGCGCGCCATAATTGCGGACGGTGTCAACCTGAATGGTTCGAGTGGCTGGAATAGGCATGTATCAACTCCGTACGGGCAGATGCTAGCTAGAGAGCGTACAGTGAGATGGCCGGCTCAGCGGCGCAATTCCTGATCGTGAGAGACTGAGAGACTGAGAGACTGAGAGACTGAGAGACTGAGAGACTGAGAGACTGAGAGAGACTTCACATTTTTCGGTCTGGCTGACGAGCGGGACGCGAGACGGCAGCAAAACAGGCAGCCGTGGGACACTGGCGGACCCACGACGGATTCCTGGAGAACAAAACCGGCTGCAAAGGCAGTGTGAACTCGTCAAAACAATCGCCCGAATTGGCCAGAGTTTTCGTGCCAGATGAAGCAATCCAACGGCAGGAACAACATTAGTCCAACAACCAGAAGAGTGGATGCATTCGGCCAACAACACAACAGGAGCCGACCGACGCAGCGTCATCGCGAAACAACCGAAGGCAGGACTGCCAGCGACCGGCCACCAGAACTCGCCCAACCACAGGTTCACACCGGGAGATCTTGCCCATAGCAACATCCTCTTGTACCCGCAGATGAGCGCGCTCGAAAGCGACCGCCAACCAGCCTACAACCGACCGGCCCAAGCAGGCCAGCCGCCACCCCCCATTTGCAACTTGACAAAGAGTCGATAGACCCGATGTTTCGTTACTTAATTTCGACTGACCCACCCGCCGCTTCGACTTCTTTCTTGAGCTTCTCTGCATCCTCTTTCGAGATGCCTTCCTTGATCGGCTTGGGTGCACCTTCGACGAGGTCTTTCGCTTCCTTCAGACCCAACGCGGTGGCCCCACGAACGACCTTAATGACAGCAATCTTCTTGTCGCCGAATCCGGTCAATATGACATCGAACTCGGTTTGCTCCTCGACAGGCCCAGCGTCACCACCACCTCCAGGGCCAGCCACCATTACGGCGCCACCACTGGCCGGCTCGATGCCATGCTCCTGCTCCAGATAATCAACAAGCTTCTTCGCTTCCAGCAACGTCAGGCCGACAAGTTTGTCGCCCATTTCTTTGGTGGTGGAATCGAATTCCATCGTGGCCTCTGCAGTTGACATTTCGTTCTTCCCTTTCACGTCGAATTGGCCGGAAGACAAACCCGGCCCTATATGTTTTCTGTAATTACACTGAAATTTGATGTTTGAACTATGCTACACCGAAAGGCTCAACAGAGAAAACTCCTGCGCGACCAAGTCGCGACAATCACTCGCCCTCTTCCTCTGGCTCCGCTGCTTCGCCGGCCCCACCTTCGCCTTCTGATATCTTTTCAACCTGGCTGGCGAGCATCGCCCCAGGCCCTGAAAGTGCCGCCGCCAGCTTGGCCCCTGGACTCAACAACATACCAGCCAACTGGCTGAGCAACTCGTCTCGACTGAGACTCTTACTCAATGCCTCAACGCCGGCTGCATCGAGAGTTTCGCCTTCGCACGAACCCCCCTTAACCTCTAGCTCGCTGACTTCCTTGGCCCACTTGGCAATCTCCTTGGAGAGATCGACAATGTCCTGACCACCCCAAACCAGCGTCGATGGCCCTGCGAGAAGCGAATCGAGCGATGTCACGCCAGCGTCATTGAGCGCCCTGCGAGCCAAAGTATTCTGCACAGTGAGCATGCCAATACCCTTCTCACGCAATGCGAGGCGAAATCGATTCGCCGTGTTCGCATCGAGCTTAGACGAGTCGATCAGCAGCATGTCACGGCTTTCGCCGATCTGCTCCCGAATCGTATCGATTAACATTCCCTTAACACGCTTACTCATGATTTCCAACCAGTCACTTTTGCCCGACCAACCTGACTCCACCGGCCCCAAAGACCGAACCCCACCGCACGACACCACCCGTCAGACGGCAATCGAGATGCCGGGAGTCATCGTTCCTGAGAGGGCGATATTGCGAACATAAACGCCCTTGGCCGACGTCGGCCGGAGCGAATCCACAAACTTTAACAGGGCCTCTATGTTCTCTTGCAACTGCGACTCTTCAAACGACATCTTGCCTACGACACACTGCACGTTTCCGGCGGCGTCGCAACGAAATTCCACCTTACCAGCCCGATATTCCTGAACGGTCTTGGCCACTTCCTGAGTCACCGTGCCAGCACGAGGCGAAGGCATCAGGCCCCGCGGCCCAAGCACACGGCCCAGCGGTCCAACCACGCCCATCATGTCGGGTGTCGCAATCGCGACATCGAAATCGACCCACCCGTCCTTGATCTTGTCGGCCAACTCCTTGCCACCAACAAAATCTGCCCCGGCCTCCTCGGCAACGGCAACATTGTCACCCTGGGCGAAAACCAGCACGCGTTGTGTTTTTCCAATACCGTGCGGCAGCACAATTGAACCACGGACAATCTGATCGGCCTGCTTCGGGTCAACACCCAACCGAATCGACAGCTCGACTGACTGATCGAACTTGCAGGGCTTAACACCCTTCGGGAGAGACGACTCCAGCCCCTTGAGCGCGCCAACCGCAGTCGACAAATCGACCACGCCCAACTCGTCCACCTGTTTTTGATAGTGCGTGAATCGCTTTGATTGTTTCGCCATCGAATTAATTACGTCTACTTAATTTTGTTTGTTTGCGTGCCTGCCCGCTGAATCAACAGCAGTCGCTGACGTCCAGCCCAACCAAATCAGACTCAATCAACCACTTCCAGCCCCATGCTGCGTGCCGTCCCGGCAATGATCTTGGCCGCCTGATCGATGCAGGTGGTATTTAAATCTTCAAACTTGGTTTTTGCGATCGCCTTCAACTGGTCGGTGGTCACAACCCCAACTTTTTCCGCCTTCGGACTGCCCGAGCCTTTGGCTATTTGCGCCGCCTGCTTGAGCAACACCGCAGCCGGCGGGCTTTTCACGATAAAGTCGAACGAGCGGTCGTTATAGACCGTTATTACCACCGGCACGGTCGTGCCTGACAGTTCCTTCGTCCGATCGTTGAACTGCTGAACGAACTGTCCGATATTGACACCGTGCGGGCCGAGCGCGGTTCCTACCGGCGGCGCCGGAGTCGCCTGCCCGCCAGTCACCTGCACTTTAATCTGTGTAACTACTTGTTTCGCCATCCTACTGCTTCACTTCCCGATCTGAATGTCGCTGAATTCGCAAGAACCCAGTCAAAATAACCTGAATTCCCGTGAATTCAGCTACCCGCCAAATGGACACCGGCGTCAGGTTAAACCTTTTCAACTTCCCAGTACTCAAGCTCGACCGGAGTCGACCGACCAAATATCTCGATCAAAACGGAAATCTTGCCGTGCTCCTCGTCGATTGCCTCAATCGTTCCCTCGAAGCTCTCGAACGCCCCATCCTTGATCTTGACCGCCTCGCCTCGCGACAGGTCAATCTTCACCTTGGCCGGCTCCGCCTCGGCATCGTCCGTCTTCGCGTCGCCAAGCATCCGCTCAACCTCGGACGGCAACATGGCAATCGGCTTCCCGGCCGCACCGGTGAAATCGCCGACACCACTTGTATCACGAACGAGATACCAAGTCTCGTCATTGAGCTCCATGTGTACCATGATGTAGCCAGGGTACAACTTCCGGTTTGTGATCCGCTTCTTTCCACCCTTCGTCTCGGCGACCCGTTCCGTGGGGATGATCACCTCGACCTCACCATCGTCCGTCCGTCCGAAATGCTCTTCCAAACCCTCCCGCTTGATCCGACGAATGAGCGTTTCGCGAATCGACTTCTCGCGATTACTCTGCACCTTCAGCACGTACCAATCGAATGAATTCGCCGAGCCACCATCGCCCGACACCCCATCGTCCGATACTGGCGCACCGGCATCGCCGCCCACCGGGTTGGCAGGTTGTGGATCAGCGGACGCTGTCTGGTCATCCATTACAGGCCTTTACCTCTACCGTCCACAGCCGTTAAATCAGAGAAAAAGGAAGCAGGCTCTCGCGAACTTTCGCGACACGCTGCACCGTCGTTAGCCAGTTGGTGCCACAAACCAAACGGCACGACCACAAGCCGAATTTGAAAAACGTTACCCGCCCCACTCGGTAAGAATCCGGCTGAACCGCCCATCATGGGCATTTCGGTCAGATTTTTCAAGAAACGCAGCAATGGAATCTGTCGGATTTTGTCGAAGTTTGCAGATTCCGCACAATCCACGACGTGAAATCGCCAAAAAGACAGCGCCCAGCCAACCCAATCGGCACTCATCGACTAGCTGGCGATCCGCAAGAACCCAACCATCTCAAAGAAGAACTTCCAGAACACATCGTAAGCAAGCAGCATGAATCCAAGCAGAAACATCGTTGAAACAACAACCGCAGTTGACCGATAAAGCTCCGGCCTGCCGGGCCACGACACTTTGTCCATTTCGGCTTCGACGGAGATCAGGAAGTCAGCAAAGCGAGGGAAGTTCACCGCACGAAACACCAGCCACAATCCAATCACACAGAGCAGAATGGGAATTCCGATGGATACGCCAACTGCACGCCGACTCTGGCCGCGCGGCTGAGAGACTCGAACCTCCGCCCCGTACTCCGCTTCAATGTCGCTGGCAAACCCCGCGGCATTCACCTTCATTTTATCGACGAGACCCTGGTCTGTCGAAAAATTGCTACTGGTCTGGAAATGAAACTCCCGTTCCTGAAAACGGCGCCCATTTGTCACAACAGCCAACTCACCCTGGTGACCTTGTGCGAGCGACTGCAACTTGGTGTCCCGACCAGCGTCAGGATCGCCGCCCACGTAGCGAGCAGTCATTGTCAGGTACGAGTTGACATAACTCGACAACGGCCCCTTTGAAAGCGTGTATGTTCCAAAGAAGATCAAGACAGCCGCCGCGACCGCCGTCAGCTGGCGAACCAATCGCCCCTGATTGCGCTTATGAAGACTGAACTTAAACAGCCCGGCCCGAAACGATGAGTCGTTCTGTGACTTTGCCATAACGATCCGTCGAAATATACAGGAGAGAGGAGTGCGAGAGGAACGTTACGCCCGCAGCCATTTGATGACGCCCGCCGAAGGCAACAGGCAGCACATGAAAAAAGAAGTACCCACCAGCAGACAAACCTGATTTACTGAATCCAAACGGGAGCACGGGCGGAGGGACTTGAACCCCCAACCGCCGGATTTGGAATCCGGTGCTCTGCCAATTGAGCTACACCCGTCGGACACACAACTCAACACTGCCTCGCGGCACAAACTACAAACACCAATACAGAGCCGGAAGGGCTAACGTCCAGCAATCACTTCTTGCGAGACTCCTTGTGGACCGTGTGCTTTCGCAGCTTCGGGCAGTACTTACGCAACTCCAAACGCTCTGTCCCCCGAGTCTCTTTTTGCACGCGGTAATTGCGCAACCCGGTCTCTGTGCATTCGAGCCAAACGTATTCGCGAGCCATGCGGCACCTTCACTATAACTTTTGCAATTATTTTGCACCAACACAGCGCCCCGCTAACCGCGGAACGCAGGTCACACCGGCCGCGACTATTCAACCACTTTGGTCACAATGCCGGAGCCAACAGTTCGACCACCCTCGCGAATCGCGAAACGGCTTCCCTCAACAATTGCGACCGGCTTGCCAAGCTCAACCTCAAGCGCGACATTGTCGCCAGGCATGCACATCTCGGCACCGCCCATCAGGTTGGCAGAGCCCGTCACGTCGGTTGTGCGGAAGTAGAATTGGGGACGATAACCACTAAAGAACGGCGTGTGTCGCCCGCCCTCATCTTTACTGAGCACGTAAACTTCACATTCAAACTTTGTGTGAGGCGTAATCGAACCAGGCTTGGCCAGAACCTGCCCACGCTCGACCTCTTCCTTCTTGATGCCACGAAGCAGGATGCCGACATTGTCGCCAGCCATGCCCTCGTCGAGCAACTTATTGAACATCTCAACGCCGGTGCAAGTCGTCTCCTGAGTATCCCTCAGGCCGATAAGCTGCACCTTCTCACCAACCTTGACGATGCCTTGCTCAATCCGGCCAGTCACCACGGTGCCGCGACCTTCGATGGAGAACACGTCTTCGATCGCCATCAGGAACGGCTTGTCCGCTTCCCGCGCGGGCTCAGGGATGTACGAATCGAGTGCTTCCATCAACTCGCCAATACAGGCATTGAGCTTCTCGTCACTCGGATTGTCGAGCGCGGGCTTGGCAGCCCCACGGATCATCGGAATGTCGTCGCCGGGAAAATCATACTTGGTCAACAGCTCCCGAACTTCCATGTCAACAAGTTCGAGCAACTCTTCGTCATCAACGAGGTCGCACTTATTGAGGAATACAACCAACCTGGGCACGTTCACCTGACGTGCCAGCAGGATGTGTTCGCGAGTCTGAGGCATCGGGCCATCAGCTGCCGAGACGACCAGGATCGCACCATCCATCTGGGCGGCACCGGTGATCATGTTCTTGATATAGTCGGCGTGTCCCGGGCAATCGATATGGGCATAGTGCCGAATGTCCGACTCGTACTCAACGTGACTGACAGCAATGGTCACAGTCTTGGTGGCATCGCGAACCGTACCGCCCTTGGCGATATCGGCATAGCTCTTAAATTCAGCCAACCCCTTGGTCTGCTGCACGGCCAAAATCGAGGCAGTCAACGTGGTCTTGCCGTGATCGATGTGCCCAATTGTTCCAACATTGACGTGCGGCTTGGTCCGCTGAAAGACTTCCTTAGCCATTTCTCAAATCTCTCCCAATTGCTCGAGCTGCCGCGGCGCCTCGTGACTAAAAACCGCACGCCCCACGCGAGGCGAAAGCTGTCGGTTTTTAGCCGAAGCCACCAGACAGACACGACTCTGTTTCAATCTGTTCTAAATCGAAGATTCTAATTTACGCTCTCAAACCCAACGACTGCCGCCGAGGCCCAGCCAAAAGCTGCTGATGGGACTCGAACCCATGACCTCGTCCTTACCAAGGACGCGCTCTACCAACTGAGCTACAGTAGCAATCAAACCCATACCGACTGCCCAACGCTCGGCCAACCCACTTTTCTGCACACAAAGCGGGCGATGGGAATCGAACCCACACAACCAGCTTGGAAGGCTGGGGCTCTACCGTTGAGCTACGCCCGCAACTTGTTTCAGTCACCCTAACGCCCAGCTTCGCAACACCCTGCCACCAACACAAACCATAAATGGGGGAAGCAGGATTCGAACCTGCGAAGGCTGTGCCACCAGATTTACAGTCTGGCCCCTTTGACCGCTCAGGAATTCCCCCCAATGACGCTGACCACCGATCGACATTCGCTAATGCCTCCGTGGCGTGCCGCCGCTGGAGGATCGCCCACGCCGCCCGACTGCCGGCACGGACACATCCATTGAGCTAGCGGTGGGACTCGAACCCACAACCTCCGGTTTACAAAACCGGGGCTCTGCCAATTGAGCTACGCTAGCGAAACTGGTTGTTCCGCAATAGGCTGCTCAATATAACATCCAACACCTGCCTTGCAAGGGAGAAATGAAGACTGCTCGCAAGAAATCCACAACTTCAACACCAACGCAAGCACGCTGGCCGCAAGCGATTCCACACCGCGCCCGAAGTTGTCCATCCGTCCTTTGCAAACAGCAACCACCTACGTCTGGACACGAGGAAATCGGAATGGGTTCGCCTGATGAACCTTCCCAGAGAACGACCTGCAGCAAAGACGAGCAGCCCGGCACAAGTGTACCGGGCTGCTTCATGCTTGCTTCGTTCAATTCGGGCGATCCGCCGAGACAAACGCCAGGCCGTCAAACGCCGGGAATATCCAGCTTCTCCGCTTGCGCAATCTGGCGCAGCTTACGCAGAGCCCGCGCTTCCAGCTGGCGAATCCGCTCCTTCGTCACTCCGAATTGTTGCCCAACCTGTTCAAGCGTCTGGGGTTCCGCCCCTTCGCTGAGGCCGAAGCGATACAGAATGATGTCCTTTTCACGGTTGTCCAGCTGGTTCAAAATCCCCATCAGCGCCAACCGCTGTTTGCGGTTGACCAGTTCTTCCTGGAACTGGTTGCTGCGCGTATCGGTCGAAAGCTGAAACACTTCCTCTTTGCCCGTCCGAAAACGATCGAGCCGCGTGTGCTCGGCCGGAATCGAGCGGGCGAAATTCTTCATAATCGCCCATGTCGAGTAGGTCGAGAACTTGTTGCCCTTCAGGTAATCGAACTTTTCGATCGCCCGCAGCAACGACATATTCCCGTCACTGACCATCTCGAAAAAGTTGACATTCGGCTTGAGGTGACGCTTGGCGATCGAAACCACCAGCCGCAAGTTGCTGCGGATCAGGAAGTTTTTCACAGAAACGCTCTCGTCAAGCAGCCGCTCGATCTCGTCCATCTCCTTCGACTTGGGATGCGCACGATCGAGCGATTCGCGACATTTCGCTGCCCGATATTTCAGGTAATTCATCTTTCGGAAGTAGTAGCCTTCCTCTTCACGCGTCAGCAGCGCCATAGAATAAAGGCTTGCCAAGTAGGGCGGCAAACCGGGAGGAGTCTTCACCCGCGTCTTCTTCTTCTCGACTTCCGGTGGTGGGCCGAGAATCTCCTGTTCGGCGTTCGGCAGTCGAAATTCGGGACTATCCATGAAGTCAATCGGCTGCTCCAGCAACCGTTGGGCCCGCACTTCCGCAACAATACGGTAGATGCTGGATTTCGTGCGGCAATACTGCCGGGCCAACTCTTCGGCCGGCACACCGCGACGATGACTGCGAAAAATCTCCTTCTTCTGCTCGTCGGACAGAATAGCACCAGCCAGCGGGAAGACCGCCAGTTCCGGGTGCTTGCGATCGAAATTCTTAAGCGTATAACGAATCGTCTCGGGAGAACGCCCCAATTTGCGAGCCAGACGGCGACTGATGTCGGCCGGACACCCGCCATAGCGTGCCAACCGCCGAGCGCGACGCACAATCTCCTCACGCTCCAACTCCGACAACTGACTGAAGCGACTGCTCCGGTTCACTTCGTCGGCATGAAGCGAGACAAATCGATCAACCGTCGATTTCAGGAACCCAATCCGCATCCGGTTGCCGAACTTGAACCGCCGGCTGACCAGACCACGATTTCGCCAGCGATCGACTGTTTTTGTCGATACCTTATAGCGCCGACTCACGTCACGGACAGTCAAAACAGGCTCGTCAACATTTTCGACCGGAATTTCCGCGCTGGCCGAGAGATCCTCGACAAAACACCGCAAATCGTGAACCGCTTCCTCGCCCGAGAGAACGAGGTCAGGATACATTTCCGGCTTATATTCCGTAATGCTCTCACAAATGTCCCGATAGGGATATTTCCCACGGGGGTCAATCTCGGCAAGTAACGATTCGGCCTTTTCGATCTGCTTCAGCCGGGCATCGCGCGGCGCATACCGAACCTGCTGATCCGTCAGTTCTTTCATTACCGGGTTGCGATACTCTGACATGGTGCCTGCTCCTTCTCCCGCCTCGACTCAACGTCGGCCCTGCCGTTGTTTGTTCGGGAAGATAGTCCCTTTCGTCATGAACGGATGTTTTGGTACTGCTGGTTCTTTGTCATCTGGCTATTCGCCACAGCGGCGACTTCATTGGATCTGATCTGCCTGTTTTCTCAAACAGGCCACCCAGCTTTCGCCTTGGCGAGTTCGCCTACATGTTATTACGCATTTTTAAGACGTTTTGTGCCACGAAAAAGTTCGCGCACGAACGATTTTTCCAAAAAAGTCCCGCAGAATACATGACCATTTGAACATTTCCGTTTCGGGTGCACGACAAGGAGATCCCCATAAACGACGACATGAAAACACCTTATGGTCCAAGGTGGAGCTGTCTGGACACCTGCCTGTTGAGTTGCTGTATCGCTCGCGCACACGAAATGAACGACGACCGAGTCCAGGTGGCGGCGCCGATGAATGATCGTTCCCGACCGTACGCGCTGCCATCATGCAGACGCAGACAACGCGGCGCACCGTCTACGCAATTGGGAATCTTGCCCGGTCATTCCACAAATCGTGTGGGGCAAATCGGCCGAAGAACCGGCCAAAGAATCGGTGAGGAGCGTTAGATCGCCACCTTCAGATAGCCGGCAATCGCAATAATGATGGCGGCCAGCGTGAGATTCAGCCCCATCCAGAAGCCAGACTTCTTCCGCAGTCCCTCCAGGCCTTTGGCTCGGCCGGACAATGCCGAGGCGAGAAAGAAGACCACCATTGCCAGGATCATCTTCACGCCAATCAGCGGATGGTACAGCTTGGTATTGTCCAGCCGACCAGTGGTGTCCTTCAGGACGAAATAGTAATTGGCGAAGCCGCTGAGCAGCAGCAACAAAATGGTGATCCCGACAATCTTCCGCCAGTTGCCCATCACGCGTTCGCGGAGACTGTTGTGGACATCTTCGGGCAGTTCTTTGGCCGCCGGCATGAGCGCGAACCGCATAAACACGGTTCCCCCCACCAACACAACCGCCGCCCCAATATGTGCCCAACGAGACAAGATTGCCACAAAGTCCATGTTCCACTCGTTTCTTTGTCTGAATGCCGACGTGCGACAGAAATCAACGTCAACGGGATGATCGTTACCGCGGTGAGGAAATGCAAGTCAGCCTGCCCGGGATGAGCTATTGTCAATTGGTAACTACCCAGTGACGAAGATGTGCGCTGGCAGGTTCCCTCTGCCATCTGTTTCATAAGGGAAAGATGTACAACGGGTTTTCGCGGAACGAAGTGGACGACACTGGTGCGAATAAACTGAGCATCGACAACATCAAGACCGGCATTTTCACCCGAGGCATTCTGATCGACATCCCGGAACTGCGGGGCGTCAAATACCTCGAACCGGGAACGCCGATTTATCCGGAAGACCTCGACGCCTGGGAAAAACGGACCGGTTTGAAGGTGGCCGCCGGCGACGTCGTTTTCATTCGTACCGGTCGCTGGGCGCGACGCGATGAGGTCGGTGCGTGGGACGCGAACGAAGAAGGATTGGCGGGACTGCATGCGTCGTGCGGCAAATGGTTGAAAGATCGCGACATCGCCATGCTCGGCAGCGATGCCGCCAGCGACGTCATTCCATCGGGAATCGAGGGCGTGACACACCCGATTCATCTTCTGACATTGCACGCGATGGGAGTGCACATCTTCGACAACTGCGATCTTGAAGATTTGAGCAAAACGGCAATCCGGCTGAAGCGTTGGGAGTTCCTCATCACCGCCTCTCCCATTCGCGTCAAGGGCGGAACCGGTTCCCCGCTGAACCCCATCGCGTCGTATTAACCCATCGCCAACAAGTCCCCAGTTAGCTTGGACTATTTGCGTAGGCCGGAACAAGGTCGCGCGCCGTGTTGCCGGAACAGCGCAAACGAAATTGATCAGAATCGCAATCTGTAATCCAAATGACCACAGGAAAGCGACCGCAGTTCCGGCATGGTCAACGTTTGCTCGTTTCGGCCTACAGATTCATGATCGATCCGGGTTAGCCGCGACGCGCAGATTTTGCGGAGCGTTCTAAGGTGCCGTCGGCAGATATCGCCGTAATCGCCCGACGGTCTCCGGCTGCGCGTCGGCAACATTCTGCAAGCTGTCCGGGTTGTCGGACAAATCATACAGAGCCGTATGAGGCTCGCCCTTGCGGGACTTGCCGACGATGAGGCGATGTGTATCGGTGCGGACCGAGATCGCGTTGCCCCAGTAACTGATGGCCGCCTGACGGACCTGCGTCGCGTCGCCGGTGAGAATGGGCGTTAGCGACTTGCCTGTGAGCGGCCATTGAGTTTTCTTGAAAGTCGGCCGGCATAAATCCACGAGCGTTGGATAGAGATCGATGGTTTCGGCCAGCGCGGCAGTCTTCAGTCCCGGGCGAGACATTCCGGGGACGCGCATCATCAGCACACTGCGGTTGGCCCGCTCGAACGGCGAATGCTTCGCCCAGATTTGTTGTTCGCCCAAATGCCAACCATGATCGCCCCAGACGACGACGATGGTGTTCTTCGACAATTCCAAATCGTCCAATGCCTTCAGAACGCGTCCGACTTGTCGGTCGGAATACCGCACGCAGGCGTAATATGCGCGTCGCGCCGTGCGCTGTGCGTCGGGCGATAAGGGCCGCGTTTTCTTGTAGGGGGTGGTGTACTTGTAGAATTCGCCGCTGCCGTGCCAGTAGGGTGAATCGATCTTGCCGACCGGGGGCAACGGGATGTTCACATTCTCGAAAGCATCCCAATCTTGCTTCGGTGCAACGAACGGCAGGTGCGGCTTGAAGAATCCCAGTCCCATGAAGAATGGTGTGTTTGCGGTCTTGAGCGCACGCAAACGATCGATTGCTGTTGTGGCCAGTAGGCCATCAGGAAGATCGTTGTCCTGCTCGGCGGTGAAATCCATCAGGTCTTTGTGCCCGTCACCGTCTTCCCGGTGTTTCCCGCCGGCGTATGCGAAGAAGATTCCCCAACCGCGTTTCCAGGGGCCGAATGGCGTGGGCAGTTCATCCCAGGCGTGCGGTATTTCGTGACGACCGTCGCCCGCGCCGTTGTAGCGGAAGACGCGACCGTCGGGCGTGTGCGAAATCTTGCCAATGCAGACAGTGCGGTAGCCCGAGCGGCGGAACAGTTCCGGCATCGATTGGGCAGCCGGTTGCTTTGTGCGTTTCAGTGCCGACGCGCCTCGGTACGCCGCTTCGTTGCTGCGAGTGACACGCGAGTCTGACGGACTCCGCCCGGTCAGCAGCGCGTAGCGCGAGGCGCCGCATGTCGCCACCTGGACGTAATGCCGTTTGAAAAGAACAGCGCTTTGAGCGAGTCGATCGAGGTGCGGTGACTGCGCGGCGGTGACGCCGTAGCAGCCAAGTTCCGGGCGCAGGTCGTCGATGGCGATGAAGAGTACGTTGTAGCGGTTCGATTCACCGGTTGGCGCATTGTCTGCCGGAGCTGCAGCAGCAAGACCAACAAGGCAATGCAGAACGACAGAACAATTCAGAAGATGTCTCGCGAATCGCATCGCCCACCCTTCGTTATCGCAGCGGTCACAATGGTTAGCCGCGACGCGAAGGTTATGCGAAGCGGAGCGCTTCCTTCCACGTCCATCAGGCCCCGTCGGCCGATTCCCGTTTGGGGCTATCGTCGTCGGTTGTGGCTGGCGGTTCGTTTTCTGTTCCGGAAGCGGTGGCGTAGGTGCCCGGTTTGATTTGCGGCCCGGTTTTGTGTTCATCTAGGATTCGCTGCAAGTGATCCGAATCCATTACTTCGACTTCCATCAAATCGCGGACCATGTGTTCGAGAACCTCACGCCGACTGGAGAGCACCTCGTGTACGGTTTCGACGGCCTCGTCGATCATCCTTTTGATTTCAAGGTCGATCTCACGCACGGTTTCTGCGCTGTGTGGACTGTCGTTGGAAAACATTGGCCCGCCAAGAAACGGTGAACGCGACGGACTGTCGCTGTAATGGACGCGGCCCAGCCTGGGACTCATGCCGAATTCGGTCACCATTTGCCGGGCGATGTCGGTGGCGCGTTGCAAATCGTTTTGTGCCCCGGTTGATGTCTCCTGGAAGATGATTTCTTCCGAGGTGATTCCGCCCAACAGCACGCAGATGCGGCTTGTCAATTCCGATTGGGTGATGAGCTTGCGGTCGTGTTCCGGCAACTGCATGGCATAGCCCATGGCCATGCCGCGCGGAATGATGGAAATCTTGTGGACGGGATCGGTGTTCGGAAGCGAGCACGCAACCAAAGCGTGGCCGCATTCGTGATACGCGACCCGTTGTTTCTCATCCTGGTGAATGATGCGTGTCTGTTTCTCCAGGCCGGCGATAACGCGTTCAATTCCTTCTTCAAACTCCGCCATGGTGACGGCCGTCAGGTTGTTGCGGGCTGCCAGCAGTGCGGCCTCGTTGACCAGATTAGCCAAGTCGGCTCCGACAAATCCCGGCGTCAGTTTTGCCAGTCGAACCAGATCGACCGAATCGTCCATCTTGATTTTGGTGGCGTGGACTTTGAGGATCGCTTCGCGGCCGAGAACATCCGGGCGATCGACCATCACATGCCGGTCGAAACGGCCGGGACGCAACAATGCCGGATCGAGCGTTTCGGGCCGGTTGGTCGCCGCCATTACGATCACGCTGTGGTCTGATGAGAAACCGTCCATTTCGACGAGCAATGCGTTCAACGTTTGTTCGCGTTCGTCGTGTCCGCCGGGCATGCCGCTACCGCGAACCTTGCCGAGCGCATCGAGTTCGTCGATGAAGATAATGCTGGGTGAACGTTGGGCGGCCTGTTGGAACATGTCGCGAACGCGTGCCGCACCAACGCCGACAAACATTTCGACAAAGTCGGAACCGGAGAGGCTGTAAAAGGGAACACCCGCCTCGCCGGCGACGGCCTTGGCAAGCAGCGTCTTGCCGGTTCCGGGTGGGCCAACCAACAGCACGCCGCGGGGAATCCGTCCACCGAGCGCCTGATACTTGGCCGGCGTTCGCAAAAACTCGACGACTTCACGCAGTTCCTCGACGGCTTCGTCGATGCCGGCGACCTCACTGAAGGACGATTCGATTTCCTCTTGTGCGTACATCCGTCCGCGGCTTCGCCCGAACGACATGGCCGAACCGGCCCCGCCCATGCGGCGAAAGATGAAGATAATCACCAGCACGAACAGCAGCGGAAAGATGAGCAGCGTAATCAGGTTTCGCCATTCCGGCGTCGAGGCAGCGTAGGTATTGTCGATTCCTTTGCTACGAAGTAACGCGGTCAGCTTGGCCTTGTCGTCCTCCATGCCGAGGGCGTTGATGTAAAATTCCCGAATCGGTGGCGCGTCCTCAGAACTTTCCCCAGTCTTGGGATCTGGACGATCCTGAAAGGAAATGACATCGCGGCCGACGATCAACTCGTGGACGTTTTCTGGCGTGAATCCGATTTCGGTGCCGTCTTCCAGCTTCACCTGTTCGCCGTTATTCTCCAACGACCGGAACAATTGGCTGAACTTGACCTCCAGCTTGCCCGACTTGCTGTCCTTCATGACGTTCATGGCAATCAGCGCAACCACGCCTGCAATCATCAGATACCAGATGAGATTGCTGGATGAGGAGCGTTCGGGCTTGCGGCCGTCTCCCGAAGACGAACGTTTGCCTTTTTTGCGATCATCGGAAGACGGGGGAGAAGGGTTCTCTTGTTCAGACATGCTTTTCTTCGAAAAAAGATTTCAATTGAAGGTTGGCACGATGTCGGCGAACCGAACCGGCCGCATGGAACTGTAGACCCTGTTTCGGTGTCGGTCAACTCCCGCAGTCGGACGGTTCCGATGACTCTTGCGACAATGTGAGGCTCGCCCTAGAATGACCGCGGTTCGGCAGAATACGCAAAGTGACTACAATACGCCCCTTCCGTCATGGAATTTGACCAGAACGGACTCCGGCGCTGTAGGTTGCTTCGATTGTGCCGTTTGCGTCGGTTGCGTTGCGGCAGAAAGAGCGTTGAACCGACAGTTGCGACCATTTTAACTCCGTGACGCACGTGGATGAAGCAGATTGCAGTCCTCGGATCGACCGGTTCCATCGGGACCAATTGCCTCGACGTTTTGGAGTCGTTGTCGGGGAGCCTGCAGCTGGCCGGCATTTCTGCCAACCACAGTTGGGAACTGTTGGGATCGCAAAGTCGGCGGTTTGAGCCTCGCTGGGCAGTTGTTGCCGACGCGGATCTGCAGAACACCGTAGAGCGTGACGCGTTTTCGCCAAAAACTGAGTTGCTGTTTGGGCCGGAAGCGATCGAGCGACTCGCTTCTGCGGACGAGGTGGACATTGTTGTCGCCGCCATAGTGGGGGCGGCAGGATTACGAGGTACGTGGGCCGCGTTGGAAGCGGGAAAGCGAGTTGCCCTGGCGAACAAGGAAACGCTCATTGTGGCCGGGCCGCTCGTTATGGAGCTGGCCGACCGCAGCGGGGCAACCCTGTTACCGGTCGATAGCGAACATAGTGCCATCTTTCAGGCCCTGCAGGCAGGCCGTCGAGAAGAGGTCCGTCGCGTGGTGCTGACGGCCAGCGGCGGACCATTTCGAGGCCGTACCGCCAAACAGTTAGACGACGTGACACCGGAAATGGCCCTCGCACATCCCACCTGGGACATGGGGGCAAAAATTACGGTCGATTCTGCGACCATGATGAACAAAGCTCTGGAGGTGATTGAGGCGAAATGGCTGTTCGATCTCGATGTGGAGCAGATCGAGGTGGTTGTGCACCCGCAGTCGATCGTGCATTCGCTGGTCGAGTTTGTCGATGGATCGGTCATCGCTCAAATGTCTCCGCCGGATATGAAGCTGCCAATTCAGTATGCTTTAACGTGGCCGGAACGGACAGCGGGAATCAGCCCGCGGCTGAACTGGACCGACACAATGACAATGGAGTTTCATCCGCCCGATTTCGACGCCTTTCCCGCACTAAAGCTTGGGTTTGAAGTTGCAGAACGCGGGGGGACGTGCGGCGCGGTTTTGAATGCGGCCAACGAAGTGGCCGTCGAGAGATTTCTGGCAGGAACCCTGAGTTTCAATGACATTCCGCGCGTTTCCCGTGCGGTACTCGATACACACGAGTTCGACTCCCAGCCAACCCTGACCGGGTTGTTGCGGCTGGACGAATGGGCTCGAAAGGAGGCACGCCGATGGACCCCCTGATTGCAGTGGACCCCCTGTTCGCAGTGAACATGGCCACGTTCTTGAATATTTTCTGGGTCGCCTTTGGGCTGACGTGGGTCATCATCTTCCACGAGTTTGGACACTTTGCCGTCGCCAAGTTGTGCGACGTCCAGGTGGAGCGATTCAGCATCGGATTCGGGCCGATTCTGCTGCGATACAAAAGGGGGGAAACCGAATACGCGCTCTCGGTCATACCGTTCGGCGGTTACGTAAAAATGCTGGGCCAGGACGATGCGGACCCCAGTCAGATGTCGGCCGAGGAAATCGCAGAGGACCCGCGTTCGTATTCCGCCAAAACGGTCCTGCAACGCATGGGGATCATCTCCGCCGGCGTCATCATGAACGTCGTTACCGGGCTGCTGTTTTTCGCCTCGGGCTTTGCTCTGGGTGTCGAGGAACCGGACGCCATCATCGGTCAGGTGGAAATTGGCCTGCCGGCCTGGCGAGCGGGCGTGGAAGTCGGCGACAGGTTTAAAAAAGTCAACGGTCGCGAGATCGAGGTCTTCAGCGATGTCAGTCGTGCCGTCGCGCTCTCATCCGTCGATACGATCGTCGTCGAGGGCATTCATCGCGACGGAAAACCGTTCAAATTCAGCATTCCAACAGACGGCAAATCGACGCGACCGCAAATTGGCGTCAGCGAGACCGTTGGGATGCATTTAATCGATTTTGGCAAACCGGAAATTCCAGTGACGATTCCCGGTTCGTCAGCCGCGACGGCCGACCAGCCGTTCGAGGCGGGCGACAAAATCCTGCGGATCGATGACGTTGAAGTGACCACGTTTCCCCAATTGCAGGATTTGTTGGCGCGCAAACGAGCCGAAACCATCGAGTTCCACGTCCAGCGCAAAGGGACGACAGACGTTGTCGCGATTAAGATGGAACCTCGCCGTTTTCGCACGCTGGGGCTGTGGATGGGAATCGGCAAAGTTACGGCCATCAAAGACAATTCGCCGGCAGCCAAACAGGGGCTTAAGGAAGGCGACAAGATTGCCAAAGTTGATGGGATGGAAGTCGGAACACAGATCAACCCACTGCGGCTGCCCAACTACTTTGCAGACAAACACGGACAGGGAGTTGAAGTTGTCGTGCAACGCCCGGTGAAGGGGGGCGAGCCAAAGGAATTGACGCTGACGCTCACACCGCTCGACAGGCCGGGCTGGATCGAAAAGCCGGACGAAGGGCAGTCCGTTTCGGTTCCCGCTCTTGGGGTCGCATTTCAATTGACCTCGACGGTGCTGAATGTCGTTGCCGACAGCCCGGTCGCGGGAAAAATCAAAGTCGAAGAGCGAATTCAGAAGATGGAACTCATCCTGCCAAAAGGCGCTTCGCCGGACGGTTACGAAGACAAGCCGATCGTGATTGAGTTCGACAAGAAACGCGAAGGCGATGACAAGGAAACAATCCACAATTGGGCGTACGCGTTCTGGTCGATGCAGCGGATTCCCATGCGGAGCGTCAAATTGCACGTCAGCTCGCCCGGCGAGGGTGATACCGGGAAACCTCGCGTCGTTACGCTTCAACCCAAACCCGTCAAAGACGACTGGTACTTGCCGACGCGTGGTGTGCGGCTCGCTCGGCTGATGAAAAAGCGGAAAGCTGAAAGCGTGACCCACGCTCTCAGCATGGGTTTGACACACACCAAGAACAATATGACCGATATCTACCTCACGCTCCGCAGCTTGTTTGGCGGACGGATTTCAGTGAAAGAATTGCACGGGCCGATTGGGATCGCGACGGTTGCCTATCGCGTTGCCAGCCGTGGTTTCGCCGACCTGTTGTTGTTCCTCGGATTCCTCAGCGTCAATCTCGCGGTCATCAACTTTCTGCCCATTCCAGTTCTCGATGGCGGACACATGGTGTTTCTCATCTGGGAAGGGGTAACACGTAAGAAACCGAGCGAACGCGTCCTGATTGCGGCCACATACGCCGGTATGGCTGTTGTGTTAGGTTTGATGGTCCTGGTTTTGTACCTCGACATCTTCGTCCACTGGCTGCCGGGACAGTAAGCAAGAATCGAAAACCAGCCCGAAGCGCGAGCGAGGGTTTGAACTACGATTGTGACGAAAAACCCTTGCTGGCGCGGTGGGCTGGTTTGACTGCTTCGTGTTCGCGCGGATTGAAACGCCATGTCCGACACCCCTCTGCCACTCCACACCAGTCATCCGCGATCTTATCGCGAGAATAAATTCGTCTACCCAGTTCTGTCTCGTCGCAGCCAGGGCATTTCCATCGGGGTGAATCTCAATCCCGACAAGGTCTGCAACTTCGATTGCATTTACTGTCAGGTCGATCGACGCAGTGAAGCCGAAACGCGGTTTGTCGAATTCGATCAACTGCTGGCGGAACTCGACGAAATGTTCCGTTTCGTCACCAGCGGCGACATTTTTGGCGACGAAACATTTCGAGACGTTCCCGCCGAACTCAGGCGGCTGAACGACGTGGCATTCTCCGGCGATGGCGAACCGACGACATACAAGAATTTCGATGAAATCGTCGGTCGTGCGGCTGAACTGAAAAGACGCCACACTCTGGACGACGTCAAGCTGGTGCTCATCACCAATGCCAGCATGTTTCACCGCCCGGCAGTCGAACGCGGCCTGGAAATTCTCGACGCGAACAACGGGGAAATCTGGGCGAAACTTGAAGCGGGAACCGATGAGTATTTCCAGTTGGTCGAACGCACCAAAATCCCGTTCCGGCAGGTACTCGACAATATCACCACTGCCGCCCAAAAACGGCCGCTGGTCATCCAGAGCCTCTTCATGCGAATCGACGGCAAACCGCCGTCACCTGCGGAAATCGACGCGTTCTGCGACCGTTTAAATGCGATCACTGCTGCCGGTGGCAAACTCCGGCTGATTCAGGTCTACACCGTTGCCCGCAGCCCGGCCGAGAGTTTCGTCACCGCGTTGAGCAACGAGGAACTTCACGCCATCGCAACAACCATCGGCACCCGCACCGGGTTGATGGTTGAAACACATGCCGGCAGCTGATTGCGGAAGAATTTCAAACCGCGTTCCCACACTCCCCGGCAAAGCCCACGGGCCGCGTCTCGTGGGATCGCGTCCCGTGGGATCGAACAGCCGCCGACATCCCGAACGCCTGCCGTTCCTTTGGTTGACGCTGTAACCCGCACGCACTAAAACCGATAGCACACTTGGAATTCGCCGCTTTCGCCGCCGCATCGCGAGCGGAATGCGGCGAACGGTAATCTTCCCACCCGCTTTCTAGTCGATCAACTTCCTATGGCACGCCTCACGCAGGCCGATCTGGTCGATCTCAACTCGACCTTCGAGCAGCGAACCCCCGACGAACTCATTCAATGGGCCAAGTCGATTTTCGGCGAACGCGTCGCGGCAATTTCCGCCATGCAGCGATCCGGCAACATTCTCTGCCACATGCTCCACCGCATTTTTCCGGAGATGAAGGTCCTCTTCGTCGATACCGGCGTGCTGTTCGAGGAAACCCTCGAGACGCGGGATCGCATGGTCAAGGAATACGGGCTGAATGTCGTAACGCTGTCACCCAAGCAGACAATGGCCGAACAGACGGCCGACTTGGGTGTGCTTTACCTCTCAGTCGATGGCCAGAAGCAGTGCTGCGATCTCCGCAAGACTCAACCCCTGCTGGAAGTGGCCGGCGAATACGACGCGCTGCTGGGAAGTCTGCGGCGCAGTGACGGCGGCAACCGTGCCGCCTGCCCCATTCTCGCCGTCGATCCGGCCACCAATACTCTCCGCGTCAATCCGATGGTCAATATCTCCGACGAAGAGTTGGATGCCTACGAAAAAGACAACGACGTCATCATTCACCCGCTGCACGCACAGGGTTTTCCAACCATTGGCTGCAACCGCTGCACCACGCCGGTCATGCCGGAAGAACCAAGACGGGCCGGCCGCTGGCGGCATTTGGGGCCGTGGTCGGTTTATTGCGGCATCAATCCCACCGATCTCAGCCCCGAGATGTCCCCCGCAATCGATCTGCCACTGGATCTGGTCGATCGCATTCTGGGCCGCGAAACCGACTTCATGATTTGATCGCCTACGGTCGTTCTTGCGTAAGCAACCAAAGCCTGAAGCCCAAGTATTGAAGTTGCGCTTTGTGAATGATCGTAACCCGAAGCGTAAGCGAAGGGGCTTTCTGGAATCATCCTTTGCTTGCGCTTCAGGCTTTAATTGTCTGCGTTATTCCGCCGTCAGACTCTCAATCAGCGTTTCAAACGCCAGTCCCCACGGTGGCCGCAAGAACCCGAGCGCCCGCACGTCTTCGAACCAGTAGCCGAACGGTGAATGGCGAGAGAAGGTTCCCCCGCCGACGATACGGCAAAGACGCGTCATCACCGATTCGGCCAATTCGGAGATGGCCGTCTTGCCTTTGAGGACGTCGAGCCGCGCATCTTCCTGCTGCTCGACTGCCCGGATCATGCCGTCCAACGCCTGCCCAATCAGCCAGCATTCCAATTCGACCCGTGTCCATTCGACCTGTTCATAGGGGCGGGCGGATTTCAGGTCGAGTTTTTCTCGGGCCGTATCGGCAGCCACCTCGACGATTCCCACAATGACCGCCGCGAACAGGCAACCGATAAAACCGCCCGTTCTCGCTGCAACGTCGGCCAAATGTCCTTTGCTGGCGATTCTTCTTGCGGGGAAACGGTCGAATTTCATGCCGTGACTCTGCGTCGCGGTCATGCCGTGTCCATCCCATTCGGCAATAAGCGTAAGCCCTTGCGAGCCGTCCCAGGGGACGTTGTGCATATCGACGTAGAACCAGTCGGGCGTTTCTTCCCCTTCCGGGACGGCTGTTGTGACCATAAACGAACTCATTCCGGTGCCGCTGCCGAAGTGTTTCTGGCCGCTCAGTCGATATTCCAACGGCGAGTCGCCACATTCGGCCCGTGTCCGCGTGCGTGCGACATCGCCGCCGGTTCCCGGTTCCGATGTGATCGTTCCCCACCAATGTCCGTCACGGATTGACTGAAAAATCTGTTCGGTCTGCGCATCCCAGCCTTCAACGTTCGTTTCCTGTTCGGGAACAGTCAGCCAATAGGACAGAACGGCCGGATGCATGGCCGACACCAGGGCAACTGACGAGTCGCCACGAGCCAGATATCGTAGCGCCTCGCAGATGGGTCGCACGGATTTGTGGACATCAGACCACATTCCGCCTGCGGATGACGGCAGGCCGACCTGTGTGAAACCGGCGTTATGTAATGCCTCAAAGTCCGCCCTGTCCAATGCTCGGCGGCGTTGCCGGTCGGCTCGACTCTGGCTGAATTTATCAGACAGCTGGCGAATATTCTTCAGCAGTGTGGCGGTGTCCATCGGTCGGAATCCTCATTAACACGCGTTGAAGTGCCTGGCAATTCTCTGGAAATGACTGCCGGTTGGTTGCTCAGTCCAAGAGGCCTACAGAAACGGCTGCGAATTGAATTTTCGGTCATTCGAGCAAGTTTTTCGGCGCAACGCAACGCATTTCAGGGGTGTTGTGTCTCGATAGGTGGTAATGACGTTCTGCAGCGCTTGTACGCTCCGATCAATTTTTGGTACAAGAGGTTGAGGTCGGTGCGACAGCGGTTGCTTATTGCAGTTGGCATCAAACTGATGGGCGTTGTCACGTCGATTGAGGTGGGCGTGTCATTTTTTTCCAACTCGAATTTCTATTGGCGTTTACACGCGATTGAAAACGCGGTATATCTTCGCACGTAACCGAAAAGTTGGTGACGGTGACGGTTTGTTTGTCATCAGCCCGGCCAGTGCGCTGACAGTGAACGCATACAACCGGAGGAATGCAGGGTGTCCGTTGAAGAAAAAGTGGTAGGGATTGTCAGCGAGCAGTTGGGGGTCCCCAAAGAGGAGGTCACCCGCGAAAGCAATTTTGTTGACGATTTGAAGGCCGACTCACTGGACGTTGTCGAGTTGGTGATGGAATTCGAAGACGAATTCGAAGTAACCATCCCCGATGACGACTACGAAAAAATCCGAACGGTTGGTGATGCAATCAACTACATCGAAGAGAGAAGCTAGCGGATGAGCAGACGCGTCGTCGTCACGGGCGTCTCGGTGGTCACCGCTCTCGGAACAGAGGAGGTTGATTTCTGGGACAGACTCTGCGCCGGGAAAAGCGGCGTCGGTCCGTTGGAACGCTTTGAAGTCACTGACTTCAAGGTGCGTTTTGGCGGCGAGATTAAAGATTTTGATCCCACCGAGCACATCGATATCTCCTCGAAAGAGGTCCGCCGTCTCGACCGGTTCTGCCAGTTTGCAATGGTGGCTGCCGACAAGGCGATTCGGCAATCGGGCAACGATTTTTCCGTCGGAGATTCGTTCCGTTACGGCACGTTGATCGGCAGCGGAATCGGCGGACTCAGCGAAATCGAGACGCAGCATTCCAAGCTGTTCGACCGTGGTCCCAAACGCGTTTCGGCGTTCATGATCCCCAAGCTGATGGTCAACGCGGCCAGCGGAAACGTTTCCGTTCGCTGGGGATTACGCGGTCCCAATAGCGCCGTCGCGACGGCTTGCGCCTCGGCGACGAACGCCATCGGCGATGCGTTCAAGCTGATTCAAAACGACATGGCCGACGTCATGGTGACCGGCGGTAGTGAAGCACCGATAACGCCAATGGGGTTGTCGGGCTTTTCACGCATGAACGCGCTTTCCACGCGCAACGATGAGCCGCAGCGTGCTAGTCGTCCGTTCGATGCCGGTCGCGATGGCTTTGTGATGTCGGAAGGGGCTGGCATCGTTGTTCTGGAAGAATTGGAATTCGCCAAGAAACGCGGGGCTTCCATCATTTGCGAAGTCCTCGGTTACGGTATGTCGGCCGACGCCTCTCATATGACCGCTCCCGATCCGAAGGGACGCGGTGCCGCCCGTGCCATGAGTCATTCGCTCCGAGACGCCGGTCTCAACCTCGACGATATCGATTATGTGAATGCACATGGCACAAGCACCCCGTTAGGCGATAAGGCGGAAACAACAGCCATTCGCTCGCTGTTCGAGTCACACGCCGACAAGCTGGCCGTTTCCAGCACGAAAAGCCAACTCGGGCATCTTTTGGGCGCCTCGGGCGGCGTGGAATTTGTTGCCTGCGCGACGGCGATCCAGCAACAGGTCGCGCCGCCGACAATCAATCTCGACGAGCAGGACCCCGAGTGCAATCTGGATTATATTCCCAATGAAGCGCGGCCGATGAGAATTCGGCGTGTGCTGAAGAACAGCTTCGGTTTCGGCGGTCACAACGCCTGCCTGGTTCTCGGCGAAGTCGCGTGATCGCCTTCGGCCCTGCACTTCGCAGTCACCGCGTTTGCACGAAGCGGCGCAGCCGCGCGAAAACCTAAACCGATACTTCAGTGTCGAATTGTTGGATGCAAAACGCTTGGCGACCCGGCACATCTGCACAACGGTGAATCTCCTGCGATTAACAGCCAAGAGTACCATCGCAGGCAACCGCACACACGACGACAGCAAGCTGTCGGTTTGGGTTTTCGCGCGGCTTCGCCGCCTCTGTCCGAGTGAACAATCGCGGTAAGTCACTGCATCGTGCGGTGGCTGTTGCCAGTCTCAAAAAAACGCTCTTGACCGCGTCGGCGACTTCTGCGACAGTCCCGCCACTCATCTCTCTCTCTAAAACCCCTTCACAATCCGGATGAAACCTTGCGCGCCTCGCGGCGGGTTTGCGTTTCGCGTTTCACATGGAGTGATCTGCCATGCGGCTTCACGGTCTATCGGTACGTCTATTTGCAGGTTTGGCATTGGCCGCTGTGGTTCTAAGCGGCTGCCAGAACATGAACCACGCCCAGCGGGGAACCGCGGCCGGCGCAGGAGCGGGAACGGTTCTTGGCGCAATCATCGGCCATCAATCGGGAAACAAGGAACTGGGCGCATTAATTGGTGCCGGAACCGGCGCGGTGGCCGGACACGTCATTGGGAATTCGCAGGACGTTGCTGAAGAACGCGACGCTGCAATTGTCCAGGCACACCATGCGCAGAGACGGCAGGAATTCGTTCAACGTGCCGTGACGAACCGGGACATCATTGAAATGACTCATCAGGGGCTGCCCGAGCAAACCATTGTCAATTCGATCAACGAACGGGGTGGAAGATTCGATACGAGTCCCGATCAGTTGATTCATATGAACAAAAGCGGTGTCAGCCAGAGTGTCGTGCAGGCGATGCAGCAGTACAACACGCGACGGTACTAGTACTACAGTCGCACATAGTCAGTTTTGGATTGGCGACCCTCTTGTTTTGAAGTGACACTTTTGGGCGTCTGCCTGGTGTGTTCGTCTCCATTCGGAGAACCGAAGTGCGTGCGGGATG